>Ga0126342_10009864_pt1 | contig 17097 bp, 19 predicted proteins | sample Cyp1metagenome_FD_92528 | JGI IMG/M metagenome (GOLD analysis project Ga0126342, IMG submission 92528) | Coral microbial communities from Lord Howe Island, Old Settlement Bay, Australia - Cyphastrea 1 metagenome | ecosystem: Host-associated > Invertebrates > Cnidaria > Coral ... | reverse complement strand
GCTGAAAGCACTAAAATGGCTAAAATGGCTTAAATGGCTGCAGCACATATACAAACATATGTACTACATGTAACATGGTCTACACTGTACACATATCTGATCAATATGTGCATATATATATATATGTATGTACTGTATATGTATATATATATGTATATATATATGATTGGTATTTACATATAATCATGTATGTACATATGTTCAACACATATATCATATATCTAACCGTATATATATGTATATACATATACATATGTATACACAAATGAGTATATACATATACATCTATGTGGCTAAATTCAAATACTTCACTAATCTGAATTAAGGCCATTTGGGGATGGATTCCCTTATTAACCATCATTCCAGTGACATCGCGGTGAGATCTTTATATTTCATACATATATATATATATATATATATTATATACTGCATATAATATATATCTGGGTAAATTATAATATTTCACAAACCTGAATTAAGGCCATTTGGGGATAATTGCCCTTATTAACCATGATTCCAGTGAGGTCGCAGTGAGGTCGTTATAATTTACCCAGATATATATATGCATATGTCAGTTTTAGGTATACAAAGGGCAACTTTGAGCAGTGTAGAAAAAATACCTTGTGCCTGCATCCATCGTTTCACCACACTAATCATAAATCTTCTGGGTCCTTTGAATCATGTCATGAAAATCATATTACATAAATTATGATATATTAAACATGTTAAAAGTCCATATCTTGGTCAGGGTGCATCCCATATCTTTCTCACCATTTCCGAAAATCTCCCCCCATTCCGTGCCAAGTAGCAGTTGTTACATGCCACGCCCTGCCGCCCCTTAGCACAGCTGCCCAGCACCAATCCTGGGCATTCCAGGCTGTTGCGACCTCGCCAAGGTGACCGCTGGTACCCGGATGGTACCCGGATGGTCATAGCTGGTGGATGGTGATTCTCCCAGTCATAATGGTAAATGCATAGGTTTTGACCCCATCCCTTCCAAAAATATATGTCACTTGTTTAGATTCATATGATATAGTATCATGGGGTTGTCGGAAACTCTGTCGCTCAGATTGGCTCCCCATTCTTATGAGGAATATGGATACCCCTAGCTCCGAAGCCCCCCAACCACTGGATAGCATCTGAGTTTGAAAAACATGTCTTGGAAATCCATTGAAAAGAAAAATAACGGAACTATGACTTGGGCAAGATGGGAAATGCTGGGGAAAAAAATATACTGTATTGGAAATCTATTCGGATAAAGAAAATACAAAACAGTTTGCAACAGATTTCTCTATTAAATAAACAGAGATTGCAATATTGCAATATTGATAATTCTGTTCAATGAAGGGTATTCTTATCCAACTAACACCAAGGCTTTGAGGATGATTATCTTCGTATTAGTTTCCATAACTATGATGTGGTTGGGAAGCTGTCAAGTAGCTCCAACTGGCTCCTTTTTCCCGGAATAGATGGATACCCCAGCCACTCCTTTGCTCCTTCCCACGGGATAAAACCAACCCTTACCCTCCGGGAATCAAATACCATAGATGATTATCCCAGCTAGAAACCTCCATTTGGTTCGGGGATTTCCCAGCTAGCCACCTTTGATTACCGGAGGATATGTTCCATTCATCACCATTCATCGCCATGCATCACCATTGTTAACCACTATATACTAACGGTTGATCATCCCGGAGGGTATATTCCATAATCACCATTACCAGTCATTACCATTAAACATGATATATTATAATCCGCTATTATCCCCTTGTCATTCCACATAGCCACGTTTGATTACCGCAGATTAAACATCAACAAATAAACATCAAACGTCATAAAACAGTCAAAAGTCAGCAGAAAAGGCTTTGAGAAAAAACCTTTGAAACGCTATGATCTCATCATTCATCATGAACCATTCCCATATCTACCATCCTTAGCCATCATTAAATCCCAAAAAAATGTATACCGGTACAGATCCCATGAAAAATTCACCAGTTGGTCATGGCCAAGCGACACTGCAGCACCTCGAAGCCGCAACCAACCTCCGTGGAACGTCTGGGTGTCCAGCGCCCGGGTTTCTGCTGGGGCAGCTCCAGCCCAGCAGAACACCAGAGGCCCCTGGGGCACGAAACGCAGCCCGAGACGCCGCCGGTGCCGTTGCAGAGGAAGGTGCCTTCGGCACAACGACACCTGAGCCCAGCGTCATGAGATCCTGTTGGGATGGTACATGATGCTGGGAGATGGTTGGTACATGAAACTGGTGCCTAACTCCGAATTCCCCAGGAGCTCCACCATTGATTCAATAGCAAACTCTAAACCTAAAGTAAATAGAACCCAAGATGATTTTCAAGATCAGTTCTCACTGTGCTACATGTGGAAATTCGGACATCCCAGTGAGTCTCCTCACATCATGGTGGACAATCGTCAATTGAGTGTGCTATGGAGATGCCGAACCAGACATTTCTCACACCCAAACAATCACAACATTAGTCACGTCAATCCTAAAACTATGATGACACGTGTGACTCCATGGCCAATCTTAGATACCCCGAAAAAAAAAACTTAGCTGGTTAGTAGATAATCCCATTGATACCAAAAGAATAAAAGATTAAATTACCCATCCAAGATTGACCTAGACTCCACGATTTTGCTTGATTCTTGAAACAGGATGTCTTGCGACATGATAGTTTCAGTAAACCTGGAGCAAGCAAACTCAATGGAAAACCCCAGATCCATAACCATTCAGAAGGGGCATGTTCAAGGGAAAACCTGAGACTGTTCGAATGCCGCTTTTGATCACCAAAGGGTTCAAATGCCAACTGCTTTTGTCATCTCCTTCTTTGTTCTTATTTCAACTTAGACTGCTCATCTCCTTGTTTTGTTTGATGAAAACAGAGATGGTTTGTTTCGTGTAGGGCTAATCTGTCAGAGGATTTCCCATTGCCATGGCTAATTCATATATAGGATGCAAAAGTCTCAGTGTTTAACAGGTTTAACACCACCAACTCACCATGATTATAAGAACAAATATGCGTACGCATGTGTATATATATATATAACTATATATATATAACTATTAACTATATATATATATATAACTATATATAAAATTATTAAATATATATATATATATTTAATTTATTAATGCATAAATAGATTTAATTATCTATTTATTATATCTATTATATACAGTACATAGGTGTGAGTGTAAACATTGCTATAGATATCGTTATGCTACTGTATTCTATTTCGGTATATCTATCCCTAGTAAGCCACGGGCTTCAGAAACCATCGCCAGGCTAAGCTCTGGGCTCGGCCACGGCTTGTGCCCCCCTCTCCTCGGTCTCCATGTCCATGCCACAGCTGATGCAGCTCAGGGCTCCATAGGACGGCCTCGGGACGGCCCTGGGATATCTTGGGATATCTTGGGATCCACTGACGTTGAAAAAAACTGGGGACTACCTGGGGACTAGGTACTGTTGGGGTACTGTTGATTTATGGGGGAGTTTATAAACCAACTTGTAGCTGGGAGACCTCACCTTGTCTCTAGCCACTCTTGGGGTTTTGAAACCAGCAAAGTTGGGATCATGCGGCCTCTTCTGGCCACATGCTCACTTAAGAAGTGGAACTCAATGGCATGTGCTGGGGGTGTAATGGGATATACCATATACATAAAGGGATTAACAAAGACTATATAACGTCTTGATTGGGATTTCAGTAACTGCTGTAATTATCTGGCCGGAAAACGACCAAATAGCCAGGCAAACTTACCAAATACAAATGTTTATCACTTGATGTAACCTACATATCTGAACAGATCATGGCCACCCTTGGACACAAACATTGAGCTGAACATCGACCAGGACGAGAAAAACGAACATGTTTTGATTTTTTTTCCATAAACCTGTTTTTTTAAACCAATCAACAGGACAGGTTTAGCATAATTGCGGTTTTGCATTTCAGCTTTAGCCGCTTCGGTTTAATTCCCAACCACCCAGCGGATCCCAGCGGCATATACTGTCCTTTCGGACACTTCTCGCATGCCTCGAGCCCTTCCGTTGCGCCGTAGAACCTGCGCGGCGGGATGATCAGAATCGGTAACTGGGGGCTGGGAGCTGGTCTGGGAGGTTTTTTTGTTGAATAAACAATACCCGGCCTGGTAAACATACAAAAAACTATGGAAAATCACAATTTTATAGCTGGGGTATTGTAAATCAACTATAAACCACCATGTTCAAAAGCCATGGCCATGTTTACCCTCAGAGGGTAAAAGAAAACATGTGACTTTTTAGTCTCAAAAATAGGGGTGTCCTACTGGGCCAAAGAATGTGAAAGTCAAGCGGGATCATCGTCGCATCGATCATGTTTTATCTATCGACTTTCAACGACATCGGCACGGGTCGAGAGTCACTCAATTTGACAATTTACCAAAAAGTTCCCCATTTGGTGGAATTAATATATACATATATATATATATATATACCCAAATAAACTTATTCACCGCGCGGCTTCGCACATCACCAGTCACATCCACAACATTTCTAGACGACCCCTCAAAAAAATGGTGTCCTAGTTGGATCCCTTGCTCAGTTTCCCAAAACTACACGCAATTGCCCATGAAACAATCCAATGGGGACCTCACAATACCCCAAATGAATGAAATACCCATGATCATTTCATGAACGCCCGAAAGAGGTGGGCACCCCTAGCTAGCGAAGTTAGTTTATAACTAGGTTCACTATAGTTTCTGATACATGTAACTAATGTATACTATAGCTTGTTGTACTTGCAATGGTGTTTGTATCCATCATTATCCCGTTCTCGTACGATTACTTCAATATGGGATACCCTCTGGAAATTTAACATATGGACAATTGCCCATTGATGATCCATCTGTTCAAATGCTTGCTTTCCTATGTTAAACTACCGAAATCCCATGATTGTCCTGCTGCTGTCCCATTATTCTTCCATCTTGATCCCAATATTGGATTCTAACTCTTAGGTAGTGAGCTATCCATAAACCAATCTCTCTCTCTCTCTCCAGCGCCATCAGTTCCATAAACCAATGTGGTTGATAATTAATGCAAAAAAGGTCAGAAAAACCATAGATTATATACTCCAATAACCTGTTATTATCCATTGCTATGATCCATTATGATCCCATGATTGTTATCCCAAGATTCCAAGATCAAACCCAGAGACGTGATACTTAATCTCTAGTTCCAAGTAACAAAACAGCGCAATTATATGATGTCTTTTTGGGCCGGCAAGATTTTTCCTAGTATTCGTTGTCCTCTATGCAATTCCACTTTTAGAATTCGGTCGTATTTGTTTTCCTTCATATCTTTTCTCTCTTGTCATGTCCTTTCATGCCCTTCCACATCTTCCATTTTAAATATATATATACATATATCTGTGTGTGTTCCTTGTTTATGTATGTTTATGTTTTTCTCTTACCATGATTAGGTAGTTCTTAGTACTTCCTATTCCTTTTCTCTTCTTGTTGTTATGTGTTTTTCCTCATCCGTTTTCTTGTCCTGCTTCCCTTTAGAAGATTGACAAGGCCCCCAACCAAGGGTTTGAAACGTTTGAAACCAGCTCGAAATCCTAGAAATAAGAAACACATACTAAGAGTTTAACATCAGACTAAATCTAGATTTAGTTTTAATTCAAACCGATTCAATTCAACATATATATATATATATAATATACCCTCTGGTTATTTAACATAGCCATGGAAAATGGCCCATTTATAGATGGTTTACCTGGGTTTACCTATTCAAAATTGTGATTTTCCATGGCTATGTTAAATAACTAGAGGGTATATGTTCAAAATGGTAAGGAGCCAAGAGCCAGGCTAGCCCGACTCGGGATCCTCCACAATATTTTTTGCGCCTTTTTTTCAATTTCTCATGGGGGAAGGGGGTTTACACCTTCATCGCATTGAACGCCCATTACATGGTATACCAATGAAAGGTTGGAAAAAAAAACTGTAGAAATTTAGCTACAAGATTTCTATAGCATACAATGCCATATATCTATAGATACACCTATAGGCATAGGTGGCTTATAGTCCTATTGGTCAACAATACAAACAATCTTTTATAATGATAAGTTAATCTATAGGTCACCACCATCATCAGCATCATCATCATCATCATAGGTCATACTATTGACCCTATCATCAACTACTGATCTATAGATACGACTATAGCTGGTTCACAATACTAGTGACCAACCAACCAATATAATCAACCTAGTGACGATACATGTAGACCATGAATCTATAGATCATAGGTCATACTACAATGAATCCTATCACCTAACTACTAATCTATGGGTATCAGCTATCAAATTCTAGATATCAACTATAGTTGATGATAGGATGAACATATCATATAATTAGTGTGGGAGAAACAATCATAAACCACCCATTTGGGAATTACCAGCGAATGATGGTGAAATTGGGGTGGTTTATTGTTTTACCAACATTTAACTGTTTGACTCTTCATAGCTATGAAATCATGTCCTGAAAACATTCCAAGGATTTAGAGTGACAATTCTTTCAGTATTATGTATTATGAAAAATATTATGTTGTTTCTATTTCTGTGGGTCAATACATGATGTATCTACCGATGAGGCGTCTGGGGTCAGCCACCAGTCGGGTGGCCCTGGCGGACAGCTGATGCACTTCGTCGAACCCATTTCCGCCGCAAAGGTGCCGTTGGCGCAGGGCCGGCAGAAAGCGGCACCGCTGCGGTCGGAGAAATGTCCTGATGGCCATACTTTCCAGGGCAAAATGGTGAGAAAATGGTCAGAAAATGCTGGAAAATGGTGGGATGATGGCTCTGACCATTGGAAAAACGGTGAAGATGATGATGCTTAGGCTGAAATTAGCATCAAGAAAGTTGAAGCTTGAGGATTTATGATGGTCAATGGCCAGATTTTTCATTGGGAAAATCCGAGGAAATTGGTGGAAAATGACGGGGAAATGGGGATTAACGTGCCAGAAGCCATCAACAATAGTTGGGTGAAAATCATGTTTCAGCCAAAAAGTATCCAGAAACAATTGGGGATTTATGATGGCCTTTTAATGAGGAAAATGATGTTCAAGCCGCACCGGATTTATGACTATATTTGAAATTACATGTACATGATGGGGACTTGACATGGGTTTATCAACTAACTAACTGCTAAGAGGGATGATCTTTCAACCATGAATTCGTTGAAAATTGATCTACCGGCAATCAAACGTGGTACTTGAAAAATCCTCCATGGCATCATGGCGTTTTCATCGACATCATCTCTAAATGGTGGCTTTTCCATTGTTTTCCATTGCTATCACCCGGTAATACGGTGCCGTATTTCTCCGTCCCGTGGCGGCGCCTCGGGAGCATTGCTGCGGCACGCCATCACTGCAGGAAAAACCCCGAGGACATGAGAGGCACAGCTGGGAGAGCACGTCCTGAGCCCAGTTTTTCACTGCTGAGATGCTCATATTCCCCATGAAAAGATATGAAGCCAGTGCAACTTATTGGGATACACAGACTAAACCTTGATCCTGAACCAGGTTGTGATATCATATTTCAGATCATATTTACATCATCTTTTTGGTAAATGAATAAGCCCATTATAACGATAGATCCATCATCTTATTTTCACGTGTCCCTCACCCGTGCTTCGGTCGTCCTTGTAGTAGCCTGCAGCGCAATTTGTTGTCTCCGAAGGCGGCATCGATGACGACACACCTGGGTAGATATGTCAAGACATGCTCAGGGAATGTCAGGAAATGGGCGAGTGCATGCGGGCACATATGCATATACACATGCGCTCTTGTTATAAGAAACAAATGTACATATGCACACACACACATAACATGTGCTCTGTAAGCATAATATACAGACCTTTCAGACCAGATGGATCCATATGGGAGGTTGTCCAGACTAATCGGGGATTTCCTGCACTCCCAGTCTTTGGCAACTTTCACGGGGAATCTGGTGATTACTTAACTGTTGGATTTGGGGTAGGGGCCCCGCCTGTTGGGCAAACCCAGGTCTTCTGAAATTTATTGAGTTGCTCTACACAAATACAGCCGATTAGCAGTTGCAAAGAACAGCACACTACTTGTCAGATCTTAACCAGATACATGCACAGTTGCAAACCCATGGCTTCGAGCTGCTTGCTCAGAGGCGGTAAAGAGTTGGGAGAGACACAGGGCAATGGTTTAGAAATATCATGAAATATCTTCTCCGACCAGCCACTGGATCACGGACGTACAATACATTCTTGTGCTAATGTGATAAGCCAGGCTGGAAGCTGGCCAATGCAGGTGCACAACGGCATGGCTGAACTCAGCAGCCAACTGGAAATGAGGTTGAATCTTAAGGCTGGTGGTTGAAAAAAAACGTGTTCGGACACATCCAAATATCATAGCAAGTTGGTTATCTAATATGTCATATCATATTGATCATATCTATATATACTAACCATCGCAAAGATCGAACAGTGATTTATCACTAGGATTTGACGTTTCTATCTTTCGTGGTTCACCATGATCGAATCACCAAATTTCCGGTGCCTAAACCCGGCTGTTTCATTGGGGGGTACCATATCCAGAAGACTATCACTGTTTGGAGGCTACCCGCATTATTAAAATACACCATGGCTTATTAATCTAGGCTTGACATGAAAATCGTTGAACATCTCAAGAACATCCTAATTATCCTTGATTCCAATGGTTTTTTTGTCGAAAATCTGGATCCGAGAGGCCAAACTGCCAGTAAGGCGTGGTGTCCACAGTCAGATCCCCTGTATTTGCGCTGAAACTCCCGATCACCTCGATGGTGGTGAAGGCGCTCCAAGGTTTAGGCAAGATATGGGGGACCTTCATTTATACCATAGACCTATGTATATATATAACTATATATTATATATGCATATAAATGCATACATTTGCATATTCATGTAGCTTGGAATAAACTTGAATGTGGGTATGCATATATATATATATAATAGATATATACATTCCTATATTCATGAAACATCCACGGTTTCCGCTGAAGCTTTTGCCTTTTGCCAGTCCATTGAAGGAATTATGCTGCATATGTTCTGGGCATTTCTCATTTTTGGGGGAGGCTGTGTTTCCCAGGAACTTAGTTCAGCAATTATTGTGTCACACATACCTCTATATATATATTTATATATTTATATATATATATATACAGAGGGTAGATTGATTAGAATCCCCATGGTTGATTCTTAAAATCCATCAAAACTTCATTCAATTCCAACTAAACACAACGGTTTATTGATGACACAACGGACCCCAAGGTGCCCCAAGGGTGGTGCCCAAGTGGCAGTCCATCCCGTAGGTCGATAATTCAGCAATTCATAGGCAGCCAAGCGGTCACCGTTTTCATCGAAACTCACCAGTCCTCGCGCACCGAGCTGGCGGTTTTGTGTCAAAGTTATGTTTTACATCAAATGAAAAATGTAGATTAAACTCTACATACATAGATTTTTGTTGAAATGGAGGTACCCCAATTGTTGGATGGTTTATAATGGAAAATCCTATGAAAATGGAAGGTGTAGGGGTACCCCTACTTACTCCCTACTTTAGGAAACCTCCATATATGTATCTTGTATGAGAAATCGACTTGCACGTGTGTGTACATGTGAATATGTTTGTACTCTTATATATATATACAACGCACAAGGATAGAGCGCGGTGATTGCTGAATACATTTTCAAAAAATCACACTATTTCAGCTGGATGTTACATTTTCGCTACGTGAACTATCTTTTTGGGGGGTGCTACAGTACGTATATGTATATATAATAACAATAATAATACTAATAATTTAATAATAATTTAATAATAATAATATTAACAATAATAGTAATATATATATATATATGTATATATGATTATATATGTATATTATATATATATGTGTTTTTCTGGAGTAGGTTGAATATAGATATTTTAAAAAAACGTCAGAAAATGTGAATATGATTGAAAAATTGATGTTCTATCTACTTCAGGGCAATTTTTATAAATCATACACATGAGTTTTGACTTGCGAGCATTTATAGATGACTTACCCACCTATGAACCTCCATTTATGCGGGGTTTCCCAGCCAAAACAGGGCGGGCCGTCCTGAAATCCCCTCGAAGTTGCCTGAAAAGGCGACCCAAAATAGGGATCTTACCACCGGTTTTGTTCATAGGGTGGTATTATTGGGAGATCATCATCATCATCATCATCATCCTCATCATCATCATGATCATGATCATGATCATGTACTACGTGTATATTTATATATATATAAATATCACTTTTGTCCCACTAGTGTCCCATTATATGTTAACTACACAGCCATCATATATACCCATGATGGAGGTATGTTGTCGCGGTCATCATCACCACAGACAGGGATCTTGGAACAACAATTTGGTGCACCAATTTGGCCAACTGCAGCAGCAGCTGGAAAAACTCCAACCGTTGTGCTACCAAAGCCGGTTAGAAACACAACGTTTTATCGGTGCAGTCTCCAACTGGCTCTCAGATTGTTCATTTAAATTAATTGAATGGTTTCTAGCCTTGAGATCCATTTATAAATAAATAGTTCAATGTCTGTCCCATTTAAGCCTCCATTCAGTACGGAGATTTTCCATCTAGCCATGTTTATTAACTTAGTGGTTTCAAGTTGATGGTGGGCTCATCGGTTCAGCAGGATGATATGACACGGAGAACATTCTCTATCGACGAAACTATGAAAACAAAACCAGTCCTCCTGAAATCCTTAGCAAATATCACCATCATGTCTTTCTCCAATTTTCTGTTTCCATCAGAGACCTTGCAAACCTTGGAGTGTCCTACTTAGAAAAATCCGTTGGTGATAGGTGTCGTGATATGTTCAGATTCTTACTATTCTATAGCAGTCCTTTGCAAATGGTTTTTCCCCTACCTATGAAGCAGGAAAAACGACAACCGCAGAAAATCCACTGTGCTTCCCAAATGGCTCTGCTTCAACTGGTTTAGCAAGAGCTCTTCCTTGATGTTCTGCAGATCAGTTCCGCTGTTCAGCAACGCGTTGATGGCAAAAATGAAGGCATAACCTGGAGATGTGTGGGGGCGAGGTGAGCTTAATTCAACTTCACATGTCGCATCCGGATTTGATTCCCCCCGCTGTTCAACAGGCATTTTCTTTCCTTAAGGCACCCAACCCTTGGCTGTGTTTGGTGGTTCACCCACGACTTCCTCAAGCTTCGGTCGCACTTTGTGTAAGAAATCTGGGAAAGAAGGTTGAACCAGGATTTTAATGTATTATATAATCAAAGGAAGTTGGGAAGCAATACTTCCGTGCTACGGACAAAATAGAATTGTGAGGCTTGACCTTGATGAAGGGTGGTGTGAGACTTTACACTACATAACAATAATCACAAAAGAATTGACCTTGATTAAGGGCGGTGTGAGACTTTACACTACATAACAATACATCACAAAAGAATTGACCTTGATGAAGGGCGGTGTGAAACTTTACACTACATAAAAATACAGTACATCACAAAATGAATTGACCTTGATGAAGGGCGGTGTGAGACTTTACACTACATGACAATACATCACAAAAGAGTTGACCTTGATGAAGGGCGGTGTGAAACTTTACACTACATAACAATACAGTACATCACAAAATGAATTGACCTTGATGAAGGGCGGTGTGTGACTTCACACTACATAACAATACATCACAAAAGAATTGACTTGCATGAATGTTGCATGGGGCTTGTGTTGGGAGGAAGCCGGAGCACGAAACCTTGCATTTTTCCATGTAAAGTGGCTGCAGGCGGCGATGAAAGGTACCTCCTGTGTGCGGCGGGTGCGGCTGCGGTCGGTTTGCTTTTTTTTGTTGCCGCATTGTAACGGTGGCTTCAAGCTGCTTTGGCTGTGCTTGTGTATGTGTGCGTAGTTATAGGGTGTTTTGGAATCTGCGGTTGCAGATCGCATTGGAATGGCTGCATGATTGTTGTCATCTGGTGTTGCCATGTGCGTAGATACGTGCAGGTTTGCGACGTGATGCTGCGAAACGCATTGTAATGGCTGCATGCGTAATACTATTGGCGTTTGCAGCTGAAGATCGTAAATCGTATTGGACTGCATCCAGGCTGCGATAGTGATTTGTCAGCAGATTTTCGTAATTTTGGCGCTAGCAATTTTCTTTTTAAAAATCCTTGTAAAAAGTGCTTAAAAATCGTATTTTTTCTGCTTTGGCGTCGAGATCCGGTTTTGGAGCTGCAATTTCCGACGCCGTTGCGCGTAGTTCTCTTGTGTTTTGCAACTCAGCCCCTGCAGATCGCATTGTAGTGGCTGCGTCAAGGTTGCTTGGTGCCGCGCCTGCATGTGTAATACTGTTGTCTTGTCCAGCTGGATCTCGTAAATCGTATTGGAGTGGCTGCATCAAGGCTGCGAAAGTGATTTGTCAGCAGATTTTCGCAATTTTTGCGCTAGCAATTTTCATTTTAAAAGTCCTTTTAAAAAGTCTTTCAAAATCGTATTTTTTCGCTTTGGCGCCGAGATCCGGTTTTGGAGCTGCAATTCCTGTTGTGATTATGTACAAGAAAGTTTCTCTGTGTAAAAACTTGTTTCTGTAAAAGCTTGCTGTGTGCAAAAGATTTTGTGTGTAAAAGCTTGCGTGTGTAAAAGCTTCTCTGTGTGTAAAAGCGTCTCTGTGTAAAAGTTTCTGTGTGTGTAAACGCTTGCCATGTGTAAAAGCACTGTGTGTAAGTGTTCTGTGTGTAAACGCTTGCTGTGTGTCAAAGCTTGCTGTGTGTAAAAGCTGTTGTGTGTAAAAGCTTCTCTGTTTAAAAAGCTTGCTGTGCGTGTAAAGGCTTGCATGTGTAAAAGCACTGTGTGTAAGTGTTCTGTGTGTAAATGCTTGCTGTGTGTGAAAGCTTGCTGTGTGTAAAAGCTTCTCTGTGTAAAAGCTTGTTGTGTGTAAAAGTTTCTGCGTGTAAAAGCTTCTCCGTTTAAAAATCTTGCTGTACTGGGAAGTGCTTAGTGCAAGGTTTGTCGTACAAAGTAGCACTGGGAAGTGCTTTGTGCAAGCTTTGTAGTACAAAGTAGTACTGGGAAGTGCTTTGTGCAAGGTGTGTCGAACAAAGTAGTACTGGGTGCAAGCTTTGTAGTACAAAGTAGTATTGGGAAGTGCTTTGTGCAAGCTTTGTAGTACAAAGTAGTACTGGGAAGTGCTTCGCGCAACCTTGGAAGGACAAAGTCGTACTGGAACGTGCTTTGTGCAAGCTTTGTAGTGCAAAGTAGTACTGGGAAGGGCTTTGTGCAAGCTTTGTAGTACAAAGTAGTACTGGGAAGTGCTTTGTACAAGCTTTGTAGTACAAAGTAGTACTGGGAAGTGCTTTGTGCAAGCTTTGTAGTACAAAGTAGTACTGGGTGCAAGTTTTGTAGTACAAAGTAGTACTGGAAGTGCTTTGTGCAAGCTTTGTAGTACAAAGTAGTACTGGGAAGTGCTCTGTGCAAGCTTTGTACTACAAAGTTTGTAGTACAAAGTAGTAATGGAAAGTGCTTTGCGCAAGCTTTGTGGTACAAAGTATTTTGGAGAGGCTTTTCGGCTTTTCTGTGTAAACGCGCCTGTGTCCCAAGTTTCTGTGTGCAAAAGCTTTCTGCGCCCAATGGTTTTTGCGTGCAAGAGACTTTCTCTCTCACAGTAAGAGCTTTCTGGCGTGCAGAACAGCTGAGATGAGTTGAGGCGAACTTCGAGGAGATGAGAAAGGTTGCTCAGTGCTCGGATGAGATGAAAACAGTTGAGAAGAACTTACTTTAGATGACATGTGAGAAGAGATGGGATGACATGAGAAGAGCTGAGAGGAGGTGAGAAGAGCTCACATGATTTGAGATGAGTTGATGTGTGGAGTGTGAAGTGCAAGTGTGAAGTGTGAAGAATGCAATGTGAAGTGTGAGGAAAGTGTTTGATTGACGTTGCATTGCACCGGGGTCGCGCGCAGGTCATGCTCTTGGACAACAACACTGCAACAGCTTCGCACAAAGCACGCACGCACGGGCCTGGATGGCGCACGGCGCATACAAGTTCCTCAGTAGTAGTACTGGGAAGTGATTCATGAAAGCTTAAATGACATATGAGACGAGATGAGCTGGGATAAGGTGAGAAGAGCTCAGATGAGATGAAGTGTGGAGTGTGAAGAGTGCAGTGTGAAGCGTGGGGCGTGAAGAGTGCAGTGTGAAGTGTGGAGTGTGAAGTGTGAAGTGTGGAGTGTGAAGAAAGCAGTGAGAAGTGAGAAGTGTGAAGTGTGGACTGTGAAGTGTGAAGTGTGGAGTGCGAAGAAAGCAGTGAGAAGTGTGAAGTGTGGAGTGTGAAGTGTGGAGTCTTAAGAGCGCAGTGTGAAGTGAAGTGGTGAGTGCGAAGAGTGCAGTGTGAAGTGTGGAGTGTGAAGTGTGGAGTGTGAAGACTGCAGTGAGAAGTGCGAAGTGCGAAGTGGAGCTTCAAATGTGACATGTGAAACAAGACACCGCTTTCGCAGAGTGCACGCACGCACGGGCTTGGCTGGCGCACGGCGTATGCAAGTTCTATAGATGAGAAAGTCCTTATATATCCTTAAGGCAACTTCCGCCCCGCCTCGTGCGGGTACTACTGGTATATTATATATATATATATATACTTAGCATATACCCTCCGGCAATCTAAAACAACTCTACGAATGGGCTATTTTTCATGGCAAACATCACCTGAGCCAGCATGAATCAGCAAGGTAAAGGTGACTCAAATCCCCACGGGTTGACTGGATCTGTGTTCCAAAGCACCGCGCACCGAAAATTGCGCATGTTTTGCCCCCAATGTTTCGAAAGAAACGATATCAGCTTTCTTCAACCTTAACTGACTCACAGACCCCAAAAAAAACGCCGAAAGAAAAACAAAAAAAACATGGCCCCACGGCCAGTCACATGCGTCGAAGAGTTGGCTACTGTATCCGGGGATGAGCACATTTTCGAAGGCTGCATCTGTGACAGGCGGCACCTCAGATTCACGATGGTTGCAAAGTGCAGCTCCAAAATGCCCAAGAATTCCAATGAATCGAAGCGTCTAAATTAAAATCATTGTTATCATTAACATATCATAACCATTCATAATCAATAAGTAATTATATATATATATAATATACATATCTGTTATAACTCACCAACCGTTTTCCAAAACCAAAAAGAAGAGATTCCGCAAGTGTGAAGCAACCAACGGGAAGCTCATCTTCGGCAAGATCAATATACACATCCGTATCCTAAGTTTGCTGTTTGTCTTCCCCATTGGATGGAAATAAATCTTTAGAAGAAACAAACCGAACCAACCAACAGTTGGATGTTTTCTTGAGTTTCTTCTCGCGCCTCGGCATCTTCAATGGGCACTCGGAAGTTGTTCAGCTTGTACCTGTCCCTTGCTGCGGTGCCCACCACATCCTCTGCCTTCATGGAGGCCTGGAGGTGGAAACAAAATGGTGGCTTCCATAGGAACAAATGCAGGAAAATGTGGAAGTGTGACCACTAGTGTGCCATGCCATGTGGGAATGTCAAAATTGTGGCAATCAGCAATTGCGGGTATGCCCCCAATTCGCACTTCCAGTGGAATAGATGATGGTAAACCATTGGTTGTGCTGCTGCCAAAATATTGAGACAACTCCCCGTTTTTGAAGCAAGTTCACTCAAGTCGTTCATCATGATCACCATTTCAAGGAGTAAAAACATGTTTATTGGGGTGGGCAATATCAATCAACAACGACCACTCATATGACGCGCCATGTTCACCACATGTTTAAGATATACCAATTCCTACCGTTTGCGTTGTGCCAATAATTGCTAATGGCATATACGCAATGATTTTGGAAAGTTCTTGAGCTAGTTTCAGTGATAGCATTGCTCCTTCTGCTGTCTTCTTGAAGAATTTTCGCTGCACATTCGCATGTTTCCGGTCATTCATCCCCATGTTTCCAACAGTATAATCACGGACACCTTATAAGCAGAAAAATGCCACTGCCAGCAGACAAGCAGATTGAACGAAACCCTCACGTACCGTGAAGTTTTATCTGCTTATTACAATCCAAAATGCATTTATACCCCAAGATCCAAAATCTGCTTATTACTTATTACTGTCTAAATGTATTCTGGGACCATGGAATTGTTTGTAGGTGACCCTTTAAAGGAACCCCTTTTCATTAGTGACACCGTGGCATGCTCATGTTCCCGTCAAATACCAGATTTTATTGGGCTACGCTGTGGAACCACCTATTGTACAATCCCTCCCCCCTAACATTAACATGTCTAGTATCAGATTTCTTCATTTTGGGCCCCTGATTTGGGTATATACTACTAGGGGGAATGGGCTAGATTAGCAAACACAAAGTATCAAACCTATTTCATTGGTTGGAACTCCCAACTGGTACCACCCCAAATAAGCAGATTGCTTGTTGCATCCTGGAAAAAAATCAGCCGCTCACCGCTCACCCCCTACACTTTCATCATTCATTTCTTCTTTCCCCATTCTTCCCGACCGCTTTCTGGGAGAAGGCTGCCCTTTCACAGCGTGCAAAAAAAAATACTTTACTTCGTGTGATCCCCACCATGACATTTATACGTTTTGTTACTGGCAAATCTTCTGACATTCTATCTGGCATATCTTCTGGCATTCTATCTGGCAAACATTCTGGCACTTTATCTGGCATATCTTCTGGCATCCTATCTGACATGCTATCTGGTGTTCTATCTGGCATATCTCCTGGCATTCTATCTGACATATCTTCTGGCATTCTATCTGGCATTCTATCTGGCATAGCTTCTGGCATCCTACCTGGCATATCTTCTGGCAGATGTTCTGGCATATCTTCTGGCATTCCATCTGGCATTCTATCTGGCATATCTTCTTCCATCTGGCATTCTACCTGGCATATTTTCTGGCATATTATCTGGCAAATCTTCTGGCATTCTATCTGGCAAACATTCTGGCACTTTATCTGGCATATCTTCTGGCATTCTATCTGACATTTTATCTGGCATTCTATCTGGCATACCTTC
>Ga0126342_10009863_pt1 | contig 17101 bp, 20 predicted proteins | sample Cyp1metagenome_FD_92528 | JGI IMG/M metagenome (GOLD analysis project Ga0126342, IMG submission 92528) | Coral microbial communities from Lord Howe Island, Old Settlement Bay, Australia - Cyphastrea 1 metagenome | ecosystem: Host-associated > Invertebrates > Cnidaria > Coral ... | reverse complement strand
ATTTATATATTGATATATTTATATATTGATATATTTATATATTGATATATTTATATATTGATATATTTATATATTGATATATTTATATATTGATATATTTATATATTGATATATATATACATATATTTATATATATATATATATATTTCTATATTTATAAATTTATATTATATTATGTTATATCACATCATATTGTATTGTATTGTATTGTATTGTATTATATAATATTATATTTTGCTACATAATACTATATAGGTCAATGATAAATTCCATTCAATGTAGATAAGGCTAGAACGGATTAAACTGGCGACTTAACAAAGACCATATGTGGATCTCATGGGCACAGAATGGTGTCTTGGCCGCCTATGGCCATCTGGCGTGCTGAGGAGCGCATCTATCCAGAGTACCTGATTGCATACAAAAGACAATACCGCTAGAAGCAACGGTTGGATCTGTGGATCTCCAAGATTTGACAGATTGTACAGAGAGTGCGTGCAGCCGGTACTCCTCCTTCTCCTTCAGAGAGGTCCAGTCATGATCAGAAAGCACCCACGGCCACCAGCAATGATAGAAGAAAAACATGTTAAAAACAGGAACCACAACAGATCACAACGAGTTATACAGCCATTCTATTGTCACTACAATACGCACTGGTGCAGGCACCGCCCTCCCAACCCAACCAACCCGCCTCCACCAGGCATGCTATACCATTCCAAAGTATTGTCATTACTGCCCGAAAAAGAGATGATGATGATGCCAAACCTTTCCGCAAGAACAATTTCAGCAGCAACTACGTTCTCAAGTACTTCCACCGCCACGAAAGCAACCTGCGCTTTTGTAGCTGGCTTTCCTTGGAGGTAATGCGAATAGTCGGTTTGCTAATTCATAGCCGGCAACTAGGGAATTTGCCGCACGTGTGACGTGATAGGGTCCCAGGGTGGGTTTATTAATGTCTTCAGCATTTCACTTTGTTTGCGAAATATTTTCTCTGATGTTTGCAGTGTCCACGATAGTTTTTTTTGGATGCAGTCATAGAATTGGCAGGACACACCGCCCGCATTCCAGTCCAAATGGACAGCATCCCACATTTCAGAATGTAGATCTTGGATGATCTTGGTAGATTTCGCGTTTGGATCACGGAAAGCTTGGAGAAGGATGGGGTGTTACCGCTGCGGCAGAAGTTTGGGCCCTTTGACTTTGGGCTGCCTGAGACAACTGCAACGCTACCATTGACCAAAGGTCATCTCAGGCGCAGGTTAAACATCAAGTGCTGCGTGCACTTCCAGACCTTAGTGCCGAAGCCCTGGCAGAAAAAGGCAAAAGGCATCACAATCTATCATAAAATTGGAATGAATCCAGTTATTATCAATGATACCAATGATTTGGATAGATATTTTATACTTTATATAACTGTACATACATACATACATACATGCATGCATGCATGCATGCATGCATTACATTGCATTACATTACATTGCATTGCATTGCGTTACGTTACGTTACGTTACGTTACATCCATCCATCCATCCATCCATCTATCCATCCATCCATGCATACATTCTTGGTGAGTGCCAGATTTCCCCCCAGTTCAACGGTTGATTCAGAGTGGTGTTTGCCAGAGCCAGCGATTCCCAGATCCAGCCAGGTCAGCCCACAGTTGCAGCGGATTTTGGGACAGCCTATTTTCAGACAACCCCAATATGTAGGTGATCATCAATGAATTTATGCACATAAGCAAATTAAGCAAGATGTAATGTAGGTGATATATGGTGATATATGGTGATATATGGTGACATATGGTGATATATGGTGATATGAAAATATGACATTTATGTGGGCAGCCCAGAGCTTAGCTGAAATTTGTATGAGGGGATGAGAAATGCAATCATGGATAAGAGTGTGATACAATTACGAGAAGAGCAGGTGAAAGTGACCGTGCATTTTGAAGCAGTTAGCCCTGCACGGTAAGTCTTTAAAAATTTGCAGCAGCCAATAGGCAATCGTGAGAAAGGAATTCCGTGATGCTAGCTGCATGTTTACATGGCTATCATGAAGTAATCTATGACAGTCTGGCAGGCAACGACAGAGTCTTCATAACAGGTTGCCCAACATGCATCCCGCGAAGAATAAACATGGAGTGCGCGAAGGCTTCGCGAAAGTAAGGTTTGTTTGCTCACAAAGCATGGCCATTTCCAGGTGAAATAATTTCATAAACCGTTATATATCATTGCCATGGAAATGTCCACTATGGTACTGCAGCCGTTTTTTCCTGCATGGTTCTGGTATTTGCAGGGTGAATCAAGAAGGAACCCGCGAGATTCAAGAACGCACTGATGATTTCTTCTGTTCATGCTCAAGTAGAACCGCTCTAAAAGAACCATGTCAAGTAAGCCTGTTATTATATATATATACTATAGGAACATACGAATGTGTCAAGAGTCTACATCCAGTATCAAATATCTATTTATCTGTATGTATTGATACATACATATACATATACATATATATACATATATACATACATACATACATACATACATACATACATACATACATACATACATAATGCATACACACATACATACATACATACATACATACATACATACATACATATACATATGCATATGCATATACATGTACATATACATATACATATATACATTTACATATACATATACATATACATATATACATTTACATATATATATATATATACATATCCCACAAAACCACCTCATTTCTTCCAGCCTCGCCATCCCCATGCCCTGATGGCCCCCCTGCCGCCGCGGCTCTCCTGGGTCACCGTCACCGACCTGCCCGAGCCGCCCTGCGGCTACGGGTCGCCGCTGGCGCCCTGGCGGCCGGCCGGGCGGAAGTCGTTGACGCAGAGCCAGGTTTTCCTGAACCAGGTGAGGATTTGACCAATGGTAACCTATTAAAAATGGTGATTTTATGGTGGTTTAATGGGATCTAATGGGACTTCAGATTGGATTTACCCTCTGGTAAATTAACTTGTTGACCCTGAAAATTTATGCCATTTTGAGTGGATTGCCCAGTCTTCCAAGCCCGATGACTGCCAGGGTCGTCATGTTAATTTACCGGAGCCTAAATGGGATATTTGGAAGTGAATGGGATTTAATGTGGGAAGTTGGGGACTTGATGGGAGTTTAGTGAGATATGAGTGGGCATTTCACCATGAACACGGCGTTTGGCAAGACATGGGGAGACAATGAACACATGAGGATCATCAGGATTTGGATCGGGGTATCAACCGAATGTTTTGGATTTGGTCCCTTTAACTAAACTTTTGTCGGAGCATTTGGAGAATCAGCTACCATTTTGATGGTAGTCAATCCCCTTTTCGAATGCATCGGGGTTGTACCAACAAGGCTTTGGACATCATAAACGGATATCATCAACAAATCAGGGTTTGAAGGATACAAACACATCAATCATGGGATGGATGGCACATCTTGAACTTTCTTAAAGTTCAACTCTTCCCAACTGGTTGTGCCAAATTGTTGATTTGAGCCTCCAAATGTTTCAGTTGACGATATTTTTCTTAGATTCCCAAAACTTATGGAGGTATAACCATGGTATAACTGTAGCCGTGGTACATGGCAGACCTCTGGTTCCCCCGGTGCCAGGCGCCTTTGGCGCCTTCCCGTCCGTCCTCTGCCCCCAGCACCGCGGCGTCGGCGCGGCCCAGCTCCGGGCGCAGCTTGTCGCGGCCGCCCTCGGCGCCGGCGGAGCGGCCGCACTCGGCGCCGGTGCGGCCGCGGTCCGCGCCACGGAGGCGGGGGGTTTTTCAAAGGGGATCTGCAGGATCCCCAAAAAAACCATGGGTTTCAACATGTTTCAACAGTGTCAAGATTTTGAGATGATTTAGGGTGGATGACTCTTGTTGGCTGATATCTAGATTTGGATTTAAGTCATTTCGATCATCTTGATCATTGCAATCATGGGATGATATTCAGATTTGGATCATTCAGATCATGCAAAAAAAATCTTTGAACACCCATGTCATTCCATGTCCAAAGGGGGGGTTTCCAGGCTCCAGCCGCCCTCGCGCCCCAGCAGCGCGTGGCAACGGCCCTCCAGTGCCCCGGCGGGACCCCGGACCAATGCCACGAATGGCGTCTCTGTCTCCTGGCGTGGCAGGCGATACCGGGTGAGACAGAGCCTTGGAAGGCCAAGGGGCGATGGTATGGGAAGGATGAAAAAAGGGGAAGCAAAAATTGAATTTGCCATCAATTAAAATGGAACAAGTGCGAATAAGTTGGATTTAAGATGATTTAATTTAAGTGATTTAACAATCAGTGAACGTGGAGATTTACATGAAAATAGTTGCTAGGAACCCTATAAGTCTTTTTTTTGCAAGACAATAGTCAACAAAAAGTGGGCTCTAACAAACAAGACAAGGTAATGTGAAAATTTCACCAACCAAAAATGAGCGAACAGGTAACCCACAGAGGATGTGGTCAATCATGGAAGGGGTTCAGTTCCGCATCACTTTGTTGGATCCCTCGGGTGAAGAAATCTTGTCTTCCAAAATGGTGAACCATCCAGCGACAAATCCCCATTGGTGAGCCCCTTGCAGATTTCTCCTGAACATCGATGTCAGTGATGTTGGATTTGATCACCAAAAATCGAAGAAGATGATGTTTCAGCAACAGTTGGATTACAGAAAAAATCGCCTGGGTTCGTGTTATTAGCGATACGAGCGATACGACCTTCCCAACGAAACCATGCAGCTGTCGCAGCCAAGTTATATAACTTATATCAGTGATATCTTATCAGCCAAGTTATATCAGTTATGACAGCCAAGCTTTCTTTGCTCCCGATGGGTGAAATTGGCGAATCTCTCCCAAGGACTGGTGACCGCTCGCAGCTGTCGCAGACCAGCTTGGATAGTCGCCTGGTGATCCAGAGTTTGAACTCGATGAGGCTTCTGGCATATGGATCAATATGGGGTTCTGAAAATGGTTTGGATCCCCAAACCATTCTGGTTTTCCTTTCCAGAAAACCAGCTTTTGAAGGATGTCAGGGTCAATGTCACGAATCCCCTCCATGACTACCAGCTTTAATTGAATCCTGTTTGACGTTTCAGGTTCCATATGGTTCCACCTTTGATGGTCCCCAAAAATCACCAACCATTTGTCACTGACTGGTTTTCGGAGATAATCCATACCAGCTCTGACTTCTTGGTTTTGATTCCAGTCATCCCTTAAAACCCATAAAACCCATAAAACAGATATTTTTTCTTGAACTATCCTTTGTTTACAACCTCAACCACAAGATCTCAGGTATGGCCGGTATGGCATCCTTCAGCATCTACACAGACCACGGCTTGAGCGACGACGAAGACCATCAAGACCATCCACCCGGAGCGATACGAGCCGAGGGAGCCGAGGGAACCGAGGCGCGGGATGTTTTTGTGACATGGGGATTTCAGATTTCATGGATCAACAATAAACGGATAATATATAATATTATATGGATAATATGGATATATGGATAATTAACAATATATGAATCAACATATGTGGATATCTATGATATTATTAACAATATATGGATCAACATATGTGGATATCTATGATATTATTAACAATATATGGATCAACATATGTGGATATCTATGATATTATTAACAATATATGGATCAACATATGTGGATATGTATCTAATGGATATCTAGTAATATCAATAAATGAGTGGTTGGTGGTTTGGAACATGGCTTTTATGACTTTCCATCTATTGGGAATAATATATAATCCCAAGAGAGGGGTTGAAACACCAACCAGATGAGGAACATACTGGGAGAATAGACGATATAAGGATGAAGAAGGTATATCATCAGCAATATGATTTGGGTTTCGTACCTGAAAATGGGGAACATTGCCCTCCTATGGCAATAGTTGTGGCCAATTTTTCATGGGAACGTTGCGTTGAGTTTTAACCACTGGATGATTGCAGTCACACTTATCTGGAGTTGGTGAGAATCATGTATGTGACTCCATGAATCTTTACATCACCAGGGACAGAACCCTTCTTTAGTTCCCTGTTGAACCATGACCATTGAACCATGATGTGCTGTTACATCTGTTTACAGCCTCCCCTGGTGCTTGGATTTGTGGTTTCCTTCGTTCTATCCAGACGATTGCTAGCAAAAATCTCTATTTTTGGCGATAAAATCTCCATTTCACTCATCACATTGGTGGAATCCCACGTTTTGTTGGTATACAGTTCATTTGTTTGAAACCACCATTTTTGGATGTCAACTTTTATTGATCAAATTGACATTTTGGTTGCAGGATGCCCCTCCGCCAGAAGCAGACGCGGCAAGCACTGTGACTTGCCGTGACGGGTTTAGTGGCTCCAGGTCACCACTATCCTTTGGCTTGGTGAAACCATCAATTCATCACTTCAGGTAATTTTCAGTAGTGATTCCTTAGGTAGCTGGAGATGTGCCGATGGGAGCATGTCTCATGACATCATGATATCCATAGAGAGGTGTAGTGTGTACATACATCACAGCGGGAACTGCTTGGGACGACATGATTTCCCAGGAGATGGCTGTAGAAGCTGAGAGCGAGGACATTGACCTGGGCGGGGACCTTTGTCAGATCTCTGGGTTTTAATTCCATCTTACCCTCGCCATGTTGGTGAACGCAGCCATGGAACATGGCTGCCATTGATGAGTTACCAACCATCGATATGGCCAGCTTGCTGCCATGGCTATCATCAGATGGTTGACTTTCCGGAGAAAACGGCTGAATTTCCAGGGACGTGTTTGGTGGAAAACCACCGAGGGTTCTCGCGGGATGAATCCTGAAGTCCTCCAAGGATCCTTCTTGGCCAAATCGCTGCTGAAAATCCATGGTTTTCTTTCCTCAAAATCAGAAGCTTCGGAACTTCTTCGCTCCTCAAAATCGATTTTCTTCTTATTTTTTCCGGAAAAAAGATGTACCCTCTGGTTATGACATTCACAGTTCGCCATGGAAAACCCACCCATTTTTAAGTTCGGTAAACCATCTATTTCTATGGGCCGTTTCCCATGGCTATGTTAAATAACCAGAGGGTACTACTATTACTATCTCTATGAGCATTACTATTATCATTACTACTATCATTATTGTTTATATTATTTTAATATTATTATTACTATTACTATTCCTATTACTATTACTATTACTATTATTACTTGGTAAATGGACATCCCACCACTGGTTTCGGTGCAAACCGCTGCGAACCGCTTCAGGACTCGAGCATCTCCACGGGCGACGCGGCCGCGGAAGTCGACGCGGCGGCCGAGGCGGCGAAGATGTGGAGCGGCAAGGCGCGGAGGATGCGATAAATGGATGGTAGCTATCCCCAAAGTGGTAGGTTAATGACCTGTTTACCACATGAATGAAGTTATATGATGGATCTATATACAGTATATATACACATATATATATATATATATATCTATTTATGTATAATATTGTATACATACTCTAATATAGATATTATAAGGAAATTGATGGATAATTGATTCATCACCCATGAAACAAGCAATTCATGGGGGGATCGAGATTTCAGCGTTTCGAATCTGGTTCAACGGTTGGATTTCTTGGGAATGTAAGAAATCTATGGATTAACGTAGCTATTGAAAATGGTGATTTATAGTGAGTTTTCCCATTAAACATGGTGATTTTCCATAGTTATGTTAGTTTACCAGAGGGTAATCTTAATCCAAGAAAAATCATCCCATACATCCCAAGAAATGTTTTATACATCAATGTAAGTTGGATTAATTTTCGATATATTAATGATGTATGGGATGATCGATGGCTTCAGGGATGATTTTTGATGGGAGAACTCAGCAGTCCGATTTTTGATGGGTAGATTTCACCGCTTTGGAGGAAATCTATGGACATGTATGAATACAGCCAAGGAATTTTACGGGGATTTTTCATGGTGGAGATAGTTATGTAGATTTCACCAGCAAATCTGGTATGTCATTGGATATCATGGGATACAGGATTGCTATTGACACAGGATTTTGCAATGTTGACTCGGTTCATCAAATGAGGGAGTACTAGTTTCAACCATAATTTACAGTAGATTTTGGGGTAACCCCCGAATTAGTGGTCAGGGTGTTTTCATCCCAGCTTAACATTTTGCCGTACTTAAAAGGGGGAACATGTGACACTTTTTGGTCATTTTTGAAACTGAACAACTGGAGATTTCAACATCGTTGAAATTGAAAGCTGGAAAGGAGGAATGAACCATGACAAATTGGCATTTAGACTGAACGGACGGATTTGGCCAACATAAAATTGGATGAAACAAACAATTTTGGCATTTCACCGATCAAAAAAATTGACTTCGCCAGCAACAACAGTAACTTCATCAGGAAAAAGCTAGATTTCACCAGAAACCGATGGACTTCACCAAGACATTTGGGATATGTTATGAGCCGCCAATCTCGGAGATGGAACATTTTGGTTCAGGTCACCAAAGGTAAGGTGATTATCGGATAGTTGAGGGGTTGGTGAACAACTCGTAGATTACATTTATTGATTGTTGATTACTGATGCTTACTGATGATTACTGATCGTAGGTGAACATTTTTTTTGATCACATCTATCTCAGAGGTTGGACACGACAACCTTCCATTTGAATCCATTTGATGGGGTTGAATCAACCCCGCTTTTTCAAAGACTGTCGGGGATGAATGTCCCCAAAATCTTCTCCGAGTAGTTAAGATGCTTTTTAGGACTCCATGGCGTGGGGGGGTTGTGATCAGCCCCAACTGCCCTAATGTGAGGGGCTTTGATGACCTATATAACTTTGATAGGTTACATCGACTGTTTGTTGATTCGAGTTCATTATGTACTTCCTTGGGACTGTGAGTGGGCGGGGGTTCGCTTGAACATCTGCGTTTGGCTCGCTTGAACGTGGGCCACAGCGATGATCCAAGAATCAGATATGATATAATCATCAGACTTGAAAAAGGTAAGAAGCTGACGCCATCGAAGTGTAGGGTCCCCATTTGGGGACTGCCATGATTCCAGACATGGCAATGACATATATATCTATATTATATATATATAATAAATATATATATATATATATATATGTATTCATCTTCAGTACTTGATATGGCTAAATGGAACTTGAGTGGTGTGATTGGTGTTAAAGCCTAAGGCTGTGAGTGGTTTTTTTCAAAAATGTCTTGTGTAGCCATGCCCAATGTTCAGTGATCCAAAATCCAATGTCCAAGTGATCCTGGCGCCCTGTGGGGTATACATGGTCTGCAGGAAGCCTATGAAGGGTATATGAAGGGTTTTACCATCCAAAAGACAAAAGATAGGTCTTTCCTGTCTTCGGTGCAGGTAAATCAGATTCGAGTCCCCGTAACGATTCCCAGTCAAACGGAGGTTTCCTAAGTCATGGGGGTACCCCCAAATCATCCATTCGTTTTTAGTAGGATGTTCCATTTTTTTTAGTAGGATGTTCCATTTTTTAATAGGATGTTCTATTATAATCATGATTTATATATTTTTTTATCAGCCAGCTATTGGGGTACCCGGTACCCCCCATCTGGAAACACCTCCGTGACCTGTTCCGCAGGCGACGCTTGGCATCTTGCAGGTGACGGTGGCGGAACGACCGCTCTATGCGGAGCTGAAGATGGGGGGCGAAGCGCAGAGCACCAGCTGTGTGACTGGGAGGCAGGGCGGGTCCGGGGAAATCCGATGTTGGGGGGATAAGCAACTGCCCTTTGATGTGGATACCATGGGTAAGTAACATGGAATAATGGGATTTAGGCAGCAACACTTTCATTTTTGAGGTATTAGTTGAAGGAGGCTGGCTGAAAATGGGGTTTTGCTACACCCAAAGAAGCATTCTCATGGGGAAAATGATGATATAACCCGGGTAACATAATTTTGGACGAACCTACATGGCACATGTTTAGCAGTTTAGCACATTTTTTTGGCGTGGCCAACCCCAGAAAATCTCAATGACTCTTGGATCCTGGATGCAGATGATCACTACAAACTGGTGGCAATTCCACTTCACCATCTATGACATCTCCCATTAAGTCCCATCCAATTCACCAATGGCTTGAGAAAATCATCCAAAGACCCAAGATATTAGTCATAGAATACACGGTTTGATTGAATCTTGCTGCAATTCCTTGTGCACTTCCATGAACTTCTATGGTTATTTCATTAATTCCCAAGTAATTCCCCCAAAAAATCCATCATTTCCCCATTCATTTCTAGTAATCCCATGGCTTCTCTCCCAAATATTATGGAGGAATTTTCATACCTCGACAGGTGGCCGAGCTTGGCTGAAAAGTTGACCTTCGAGCTGAAGGATATCAGGGTGCGCCAGCTGTTTTTCGTCGGATGGATCTGCCAAATGGTCAGATGTGTTCCACCATTCAGAATGGATCTAGATAGACAGTAGTTCCATACAGAAAAAAAACACACAGATATGGGTCGAGGTGAAATTTCATCGCCAAACCATCAGCCATGAAAACCATTGGATCGCTGGTTCCAGACTTTCAGCTGAAACCTCTTGGGTCAGTTCTGAAAGATGTCTTGAAGTCCCTTTGCCATACTTTACCATATTTTTGCATTGGTATAATGTATGACTCATGATCAATTTCGCAATTATCGTATGGCAATACTGATAGTAATTACATGATATTGGATAATTGGCTCTGGTAATACAGTCTTATCAATATGAGTATTGTGAATACAGTAGTGTGACCAATAATAATCATAGTTAACAATAATCATAGTTAATAATAATAATAATGGTATAAGAATAATAGTATAATAATAGTTCTATATACGTACAAAAATCATATATCATCAATAGGTAGTCGTCTTACCAGTACCAACATTACCCTCTGTGGCTGGAGAATTTCCGAACTCGAGGGCCGCGGTGGCCACGCAGGTCGAAGAGACTCTCACGCTATGCTTCTGGACCAGTGCCCGGACAGTGTTTTTTTTGGGCCCAGTTTTTGCGGAGTTGGTGATATTGTTTGATATCATACAGGTTCGGGCTAATCTCAGTTGAAATCCAGTGATAATCTTATCAATGTATAATGCAGGATTTCCATTCACCTCCTTTTTGATGTTAGTTTTGTTGGTAGTTGTGGCTTGTGACTTGAATATTTGGTCACCGAGAGACCAAGGCAAGTAGCGGATTGAAACTAGTGCTATGTGGCTTCCTGGTGGCCTTCTCCAATGACACGAATGACACAAAAAACGCCGTTTTAGTTGGCTACAAGAGTGATAGATATCGTTAGTACATATGTACCCTTTTTCATTCCCTTTTGCCTCGGGCACACATGTTTTTTTTTTTTGCCATTTTTTGTGACCAACACAACACTACACGAGATCCAACATTCCTTGGTGATCTTACCATTTTCGAGGCTGAAACTTCCAAAACTTCCATAAGCTACTCTATATTTGTAATGATGCTTTATCAATTTCCTAAATCTCGAGGCTAATCCATTGATCCATCTCCATTTTTATGTTTTTTCCCTGCGTTTTCCACATTTTTTCATGTCAGAAATCCATCTTTCCGTCCAGGCGTGGGCGAGTGGCGCTCGCGCCCCCGTTGCGTGGCCCATGGCAAGACCACCCTGAACTTTGACGAGAAGGAACGACAGGCAGGGCACAGTCCGCTTGTGGTTATTTCATGGGGATTTTCTGGGGGCTTTATGGGACTTTTAATGGGAATTTCATTGCCAGCTATATGATCTTCAAAAACCAACTGTTGATTGGCTATTCAACTGGGGATTTTGGCATCATTTATAGTTGTTTCAACCACAAAAAGTGGCTATGTACTTGATTAATGATGGTTGATGACTTGGATGCGCCATCAGAGGATCCTTATCTCCCCTCAAAGATTATCCTCCAGCCACTAGGGTCTCCTAAAAAATCACCCATGATGCTTGCTTTGTTCAGGGTTTATTAAACATCCCTCAGAAACCATGGTGTAGTTTTGGGACCAGCCCCAGCCATGATTCTGGGGTTTACCTGCACCCTGGGACCCTGCATCCTGTCGAAGTGGGATGCATCCCTCATGAAGAAATCCCCATGGTTTGGATGTTTGGAATGCGACTTGAAAGGATTTTTTCCATAGGTTTTTCAATGGTCTTTGATGGGTTCAAATTCCAATTTTTGATGATTGAACTTCGCATGTTCGTTGTTTGAATCCAAGGTTGGGTTGTATTCGAACCGGGGGAGTGATATGGAAAATGTACCCACTCAAAGTGTTTTGTTGGTTAGATGTGATACTTTTTCGATGTTGGTTTATAAGCAATTGGTATATCATGTTGGTCAGTGGAGGATGCAGGATACTGGCTTCTCATTGGGTTACTGAGACGGTATATGTGGCATGGGGGTTTACCAAACTAGTGTCAACTGAGGTGAAGAAAGCCCCATTCATTTAAACTACATCCATGCCAGGGTTGTGAACTCTTTTTATGCACAGATTTGCATTCCACTTGGCAAGTGGGTAAGAACCATCTCATACCCAAGCTATACATGGGATATACCCTGGGATAATATATTTGTTATTGAGAACTTACCAAGCCATGGATTAAAGATGTCTAGGTTTCTGAAGATTCTTTGCAACCCATAGATCTAAAATGGACCCAAACCTGGGCGTTGGAAGATGTTTTCCCATTTCTTATGGCAATTTGTGGGTTCCGCCTGCCTGAATGGAATTTTTCGGACCCAATTCGGGGAATCCCCAGCAACAACCGCATGACCTCAGCAGGTCAAAGTCACCTTGGACGTGCACCAGAACGGACAGCTCCTTCGAGGCAAGCCATGTGGGGTTTTCCCATTTTTCGGGATCCCTGGAGGATCCGGAAGAGATCACGAGATCTGCTTAAAACATGGTGGCCATCCCCAAAAAACTGGATTGTAGCAGAAACTGGAGATCTAACTGGCCCTTTTCTTGGAGAAACCGATTGATGGTCTGGAGCATAGATGTCCCTTTGCCAATGGTTGTCTGATTATTGTAGCTGCTATTTCACACCACCATACTGTTTCTAAATGATGTGATCCATGGATTCATGGCCCAACAATCCCCAGCTCAAATTTGAGATGAGGATCCAAACATAGCTATCGATCATGACCACAGGTTAATCATCGAACTAAATGGGCCATGGCTTCCAGTTCGCAATGTTTTCCATGACCAGATGGTATTTGTTCGGAGTAAAACCACCAACCAGATCCAACCAGCGATCCACAGAGCCAATGGCTGCGCAGGCTTGGCTGTTTTGCACCTGGAGGCCCAATGGGGATGGGTTGAGATTTCTCGGGATTTCAGGTCCATGGAACGACAGAATTGGATGAATTGGGTCATTTTCGAGCGACCACCCCCACTTTTTTCGGATTTTTGACACAGATCCAACTGGATAGCACGGCAAACATGTGTATGAGCTGATACCTTCATATTTTGTTGGTCAAATCACCACAATTTGCTGGATTCATTTCAAGTCATTGAAGTGGCTCTGGGTCAAAATTGATGTATGGCGGGCTTAGAAATTGGCTAGTCAGATGCAATTGGTCGGAATTTTCTCCAAAATTGCAGCATTTCATGGCATTTCATGCTTTCTTTCACTGGTTGGTGGTTTGGAACATTTTTTATTTTCCATAATATATGGGATGTCATCCGAAGCCCATTGACGAACTCCATCATTTTTCAGAGGGGTAGGTATAGCACCAACCAGTTCAGGATCAGGAAAACCAGTCATACCAGTCATATCTCTCTGTATGAATCACCAGCTTTTGGTGGGGCAAGTTGTGCTAGGGTCCCATCATCCGGGCATTTCTCGTGTTCCCGTGGCGGTCATATCTCTGATTTTTCGATGTTTTTCGGATGGTTATAAGATGTTAAACAGTTAAACCCCACATGTTGATGGAAATCACATGTCTGATTTTTACAACCCAAGTTGAAGCAACTTCAACCACTTTGAACAAAGTGAACCCAGCTTCAACCGAGTTCCACCCATCGTTTTTCCTCCCATTTCGACCTCGGAACCTGGGAAGCTCTCACAGGTCTCCGGATGCACTTCGGAGACGGTGTCCTGGCGAGCAGCGCTAGTCATTTGATGGGAATGTCAGTAGGAATAAATGGGGATAGACTGATTTATATCGTATATATACATTATAATCCCAATATAGTGGGACATAATGGTGAATTATAATTATAATGGGGATGAACATTATAATTATAATATAGAAATAGTGGGATGTTTCATGGGATATTTCATGGTGAATCAATGTGAATCATTCTTTTTTTCAGGTATTCCAATGGGGATGTGGACTTGAATGGAATTTTTCATATGGTTTACATCATCGATATTGCCCAAAATGGTGTCATCAAATATGGAAATCCCGAAGTAGCCATGGACCAATGGAGCGGCTAGGAAACTCATGGAACTCAATGGAGGGGAAATTTGAGGCCATAGGGTATCCCCAATGGTCATTTTAATTTGAAAACTCATACCCGGCCTGGTAAACATACAAAAAACTATGGACAATCACCATTTTGAATGGGGAAATCAATGGAAATCAACTATAAACGGCAATTTTCAATAGCAAAGCATTTGTTTACCAGAGGGTAATCAACCATCATTTCTTGGCACCCTACTTTTAAGAAATCGTAAATGGTGTAGAACCAACAAACATGGAGATCGCACAAATTTCACCAAGAAAATCTTGGGCTTAATGTAATGGGAATTTGAAACACAAAAAAACAACGATTTGTCCAACAAAATGAGGGTGGCAGCAAAATTAGGTATGGAATACCACAGATAGCGAATGAGAGAACAACGTCTGGAAGATTCACCCAAGAAAATTCGGGATTTAAGCAACAAAATGGGAAGTTGCGGATACATCAAACAAGACCAGTCATTAAGATGTCCAGTTTTTTTAGAACATTTTTTTGCACCCAACAAGATTCAATGGCCGTTTCAGGAACCTAAATTGGAGGTACCTACCATACATAAGGCCTATATTTCAGGCCTAAATTTCAGGGAATATCTCCACAAAATATGGCCTGAAATATGGTACTAACGTACCTCCATTTTATCCTGAAATTCCCATTGATTGGACGTGTGGATCTAACCGTCAACTGGGATGATTATTGATAGTTATTGAAATTCCCATTGAAATTTCCATTGAAAGATTCCAATAATCACATCCCAACAAGATCCCCAATAACTATCAATCAATATGGATATCCCAATGATATTGGAAAAAGATGATCTTTCCTAATAATAACTATCCCAAAAAGATGAAAGATATCCCAATCATTTCCATCTTTTTCCTGATCCCTTCGTTTTTTTTTCGCCAGGGACGCCTCGATCACAGCGCGCCGAGGACATCGATCACAGCGACGAGAACTGCTCGCGGAACCTGCTGCTGAGCCGGCGCTTCAAGGGCCGCCGCTTTCGGGGCATCAAGGAGGGCGTTCGGCGAAGCGAAGGGGAAGAAATCCACCAAAAGAAGATGAGGAAAGTATGTGGGATGTAGAATATATATATATACATACATATATTGCATTCTATCCTCTATTCATATCTCTGACTCCAGGTTTCTTGGTCATTTTCTCCGCCATCCTCCCCTCCTTACTTCACCTTTTCCCAGAGGCGCCGGGTCGCCCATTGGCCTGTCATTGCGCTAGAAGCATCCCATACTCAAACCTGTTGAAGTCGCTCCGACTCTGGATAAATGTTGCGATTAGCTTGGGGGAAGCTTCAGGTAAAGTCGCTCCATCTTGCGTTCACGTGCACGGGAGCAGTCATAGAATTACATTTTGCTGAAACGTCAACGTCCAGAAGAAAGTAAGAAATAAAGAAAGACAATGAAAGAAAGGGGGACGAAAAGGAAAGAAAGCGAAGAAAAGGAAAGAAAAGGAAAAGAAAGGAAAAAAAGGAAAGAACAGGAAAAGAAAGGAAAGAAAAGGAAAGAACAGCAAAATAGAGGAAAGAAGAGAAAAGAAAAGAAAAAAGGGAAAGGGAAAGAAAGTGAGAGAGGGATGGAGCAAGTGAGCACATTGGACCTCGTTCGTACCTCCTTAGGACCTCGTTAAATTCGCCAGGCCAGGCATATGCAGCTAGAGGCAGATTTAAGCATGCCCCCAAACTTGTGTTTTGATATTCCCACACAATGGGGTTGGCACCGGAAACCACAAAAAATCTAGATTCAATGACGACGCCCGTAAGGCTCTTTTCACGATCCTGATTAATCTGCGTTCACAATAGGTTTTCCTTTATTAAATGCAGCCAAAGATATTCCATAGCGTATATTTTCATGACCCCCATGAAAGCTGCGTTCACAATGGGATTTGCACAAATAAAATGATGTTAACAGTATTCCAAAACATATGTTTTTGACTATGGTGCAACTTGCGTTCTCATGGCGTTTTACCAGTTTCAGAATTTCCCACACACCCATCACTTGGTGAACCAGCTAGGGGAATACTGCTGCTGACCTCTGGTTCACCCTCGGACCTAGCACTTGAGAAAAAATGATGTTATGAATATGATATAACCAACAATAACCAACAATAACCAAAAGTAGCCAACAATAACCAACAACAACCAACAGTAGCCAACAATAACCAACAATAACCAACAATAACCAACAATATTATATGGTTTGGTCCAAAGGTGGGGGGATTTACCTTGACAGATGCAGAGGTACCCCCAAAAAAGAATGGCAAAGACCAGCGCATTTCCCGTAGATCGACCAATGAACAACCAGCAAGAGAAAGGATCAGGCCGGTCCAACTTTAAAAAAACACATAATCTTATGTGCAATATATATATATATATATATTATATATTATATATTATATATTATATATTATATATTATATATTATATATTATATATTATATATATTATATATTATGTATTATATATATTATATATTATATATTATATATTATATATTATATATATATTATATATATATCATATGTATATATATATTATATTATATTATATTATATTATATTATATTATATATATATTATATTATATATATTATATATATAT
>Ga0126342_10009862_pt1 | contig 17101 bp, 18 predicted proteins | sample Cyp1metagenome_FD_92528 | JGI IMG/M metagenome (GOLD analysis project Ga0126342, IMG submission 92528) | Coral microbial communities from Lord Howe Island, Old Settlement Bay, Australia - Cyphastrea 1 metagenome | ecosystem: Host-associated > Invertebrates > Cnidaria > Coral ... | reverse complement strand
CTTCATAGAATTATTGGTCGCAGCCTCAAAACGCCCGGCTGCCAAGGCTCGAAAAGCGCCTTCGCCACACTCAAACAGCATGGCAGGGAAGGACGGAACGGGCTCCGGCGGGCAACGGCCTGTAGTGCCTAACGTCGCTTTCTGCACCGACAAGAAGCTGTCTTTTTTTTTGTCCGCCACTAGGCTTCGAAACGCACGGCTGCCAAAAATCGAACAGCGCCTCTGCCTTGCTTCTTGCTTCTTGCCCCTTGCTGCCTGTAATACCTTCTTGCCCCTTGCTGTCCTTGCTGCTGGTAATTTCTCCCTTGACGCGCTCCTTCTGCTGCAAGCGGGGTTGGCGGATTAATGAACCTTAGTAATGTACAATATGTTTGTTATTTTTTGGTATAGGACCAGTAGGAAAGTGGATTGGCTCCACGATTCCGAATTTCCAAGGCCGTGTTGAGCTCCATTTGTCGGACACGCGGCTTCTTCGCCTTTTATTCGAGGCAGGAGCTGGCCATGGCCATCGGCAGAGCCATTGCAGAGACATCGTTCTGAGGCGGCGTACCAGAAAGCGTTGCGCGAGGTGCATACGGCTGGCCTGCCTCTCAATTTGTCAATGCAGTGGTGGAACAACGTGCAAATTCAATGCCGCAGACCTTCCATTTGGGGATGGTTTATGATGTTTATGCAGCCCATTTTTAATAAATTTGGGATGGATGTTTATTTTATATTATTGGGTTCACAGGTATACATTAGGTTAGATGTGGCATGCTGCTGTGGCATTTGACAGCTAAGGTACAAGCAAGTCAGGACAGAAGGCAAGACCGAAGAGTTGAAACAACTGGCCAAACATTTCATGACAATCTGCCATAAGTATCCGTAAGTATTGTACACGGTGATTCTCAGCCGACATGATATGGGAACACATGGAAATAACATACGAAATGATATAACATGCGAAAATGTCATGACCCTGGGCAACAAGTTGCTGAGAGTTTCTCCATTGATAAAACGATATGTTTTTTTTGAAACCAGGCACCCCAAACTGATGCAGACCGAAGTGCCAGTAGTGGCATCCCTGGTGCTTCTTGGTGTTGTGAGGGCCCACGTGAACCATTGTGAACCATGAATCCATGTGTCGCTGCTGAGGTGTAGGGGAGCGCCTTCGCACTCGTGTGTTGGAGGCTATTTGGGATTCCATTGATTCCATTCCGTGTCATTTTCCTTTACCAGAAGGAGACTTTTTGACCCACGCCAGATGGAAAAGCTCTACCCTCGTGTCATGACTCATGACATAATATTACATCATATTACATTGTATTTATACATTGATTTTGGTGGTAATGTACATGTCCTTTTTCTGTGGAGATTTCAGTACCAGCAACATAAAAAAACATCATGCAACGGTATGCAGATCTGCCGAAGGCGTTGAGGAGACAAGCCATAGCATCCGGAGGAGCATGACTTGCCACATCTTGTCACCATTGGCCATCAGTAGATTGGAATTAGCACTATGCCGGCCCGACGCATGCGTCGGAAAACCGTTTCTTTGAAAAAAAATAACTGATTGTAAGCCTAGCCTGACCAACACGGATATTGCTCCCACAGTGGCAGGAGACAAACTCGCCAGCAGTCAGAGTGGCGTGAAACCTCAGATGGGACGATCAGGGTCTGTGAGCCACCCTAGTCTTTTACAGAAGTAGCAGGTAAGCTGCAGCGATTGCATGGGTGGGACTTTGATTTCCCCGGCCCTTATGAATCTTATTCTAACATATCCTAACGTCATGCCACATCTGATAACCTTCTGAGCGCCAGAAAAATGGGCACACCTGCGGGGGTGTTTGCAAGTGAATGTCCCAGGCAGCAGCGGAAGCAGCACTATTCCAGTTGGAGACTAAAAGTATTGAACAAAATGCAAGACTCGAGGTTTGAAGTCCGTGGTCGTTTTCTTTGTGTCTTGTGTCTGGGCATATCTCTGGATGGAGGTTCAAGATGCACCTCGAATTCCATCTGCTGCACTGGAACGAGCAGCAGCAGAGCTTGCCGGATTGCTGGCAGGAGATTCTGACTATTTCTGACCATTTCAGAGAGCAGAAAGCCCACCGGGAATGGCACATGCTTTCCGTGGCAAGATGTGGCTAGCATGCTGAACATACTTGTACATACTACATTACTACACGCTTATACATCCTTAAACATCCTTATGCATGCTTACATACATGCTTATACATGCTTGTACATGCTCATACATGCTTATACATACTTATACATCCTTATACATCCTTATCCATCCTTATACATGCTTATACATATTGTTCATGCTTGTACATGCTCATACATGATTAGACATACTTATACATCCTTATACGTTCTTATACATCCTCATACATCCTTATACATGCTTATACATGCTTATACATGCTTGCCCGCGCTTGTGCGTGCACATGCCCACACATGCCCGTACATGCTTGTACATGCTCATGCATGCTTCTACATACTTTTACATACGTATACATACTGATACATACTTATTCACACCAATACATACTTATACATCCTTTGACAAACTTTTACATACATATACTTGTACATTCTTATACATACTTGTACATGCTTATACTTATACATCCTTATACCTGCCCATACATACTTAGACAAGCCCAAACAGGCTTATACATGCTTATACATACCTATGCATGTTTATACATTCTTATACATACTTATATATACTTACACATGTTTATACATGCTTTTACATACATATTCATACTTAGACATACTTATACATCCTTATACATGCTTGTATATGCTTTCACATGTTTGTACATGTTCATAAATGCCCATACATGCTTGTACATGCTTATACATACTTATGCGTAACTTATATACTTATACATACCTATACATACTTATACATCCTTTGACAAGCTTTTACATACTTATACATACTTGTACATTCTTATACTTTCTTGTGCATGCTTTTACTTATACATGCTTGTACATGCTCATACATGCTTTTACATGCTCATATATATGCTTTTACATGCTTATACATGCTCATACATGCTTATACATGCTTGCCCATACTTACGCACATTTTCATACATACTTATACATACCTATACATGCTTATACATGCTCATACATGCTCGTTACATGCTTATACATTCTTATACATACTCTTTCATTTCTATACATGTTTTTACATGCTTATACATCTTTATGCATACTTATACATGCTGTGTTACATACGTATACATACTTAAATTATACATACTGTGCTACATTCTTTTACATGCTTATACTTGCATACACATACATACATAAATACATACATGCCTGCATACCCACACACATACATACATGCATGCATGCATGCATGCATACGTACGTACGTACATACATACATACATATATACATACATACATACATACATATTCTAGCATTTTTCAGTACAGTAGAATTATACTCATAACGTATAATAGGCATATAACCATCTATGGCAAAATGAAAATGATGCAGAGAGAGAGAGAGAGAGAGTAGGTTGCAGACATGCGTTTGTTTAATTGTCTTTTGATTGGTTTTTATTTTTTTTGCGTATGTGTGTCTAAATGGTCCGCTTCAGGAACCTCTTCACCTGAGGCACCCAAAACAGTGGCTGCCTTCCTAAGTGAGGCCGATTCAGATTGGGCGAGCACATGCGCTGAAGTCATGACGATTTTTCTTTGATCCAGCATGTAATTGGAGCTGGTCAGCTTTCTTGGCAGCATGTAGTTAGAAGATGTTAGAAGGAATTTGGAGGAACATGGACACAAAGTAGGACAATGCTTTTAGTTTGGCGGGTAGGTCCTGCGTGCTTTTTACAGAATGTCCTGTCCTGGGATGTTTTGCTTAGAAGATCTTGGAAGGTTGAAGAGCTGTATGAAGCTTGCCTGCACAAAAGGGAACATAGAGTACAGATAATTTTCATGCTGAGCCTCCACGCAACCAAAGAAGTTCCCATTGACAGTGAAAATGTTCAAAGCATCCCGTTCTCGTGGCCTCTCAGGTGTCATGGAATCCTGCCCCTGCATCTCCAAGAGCTTCATCAGGATCTCCAAGAGGTGGGGTGAAACAGAAACAGCTGTAAGTCTGGTAGGTCAGCACTGGAACAGCTCGCTGGTCCACTGTATTTTTGCACAGTGCGTATTTTGCACTGCTTGGTGCAACTGATGGCTCAAGTCTCTCGACTTTGTCTTTTTGCACTTTGTGTTTCACACTTTCATATGGCATGATTGTAGCCCCATCGATTGAGGTTGACAATGAAGAATTGAATGAGCGAATTGAAAGTTGAAAGTTGCTTGCAAGGCATACCGACACATTTAGATACCAAGAGAGCCGAGAAAGAAATGATTCGCATACTATTGCAAGCCTTATGTCCAGAGTCCAGAGCTGGCAATTGTCATCACTATGGCCGCCAAACAGGGTGGTGGCAGTCAGGTGTTCTGGCAAGGTGCCAACGCTGTCCCGAAGCGCAGGAGAACAGAAAATGCCTATGGTGACATAGCAAGCCATTTGTGGAACTCCTTCCCATGTGACTTTCTCGTCAGTCCACGCAGGCCATTTACAGCATGCCCACAGGCCAAATTTGGTTACTGATGGAATTGAAGTCCCTGTCACCCTCGGTCACTGGTACATACACTGTTCATCGGGATCGCTGGTCCGTACACAGCAGGCCATATCAGCTAGTTGTGTTTCGCCTGTAGCGGCTACGAACGTCTGAAACTGAGTGGCTCTGCTGCTCGACCTCTAGTCCCTGCTGGATGGATCAGTACAAAGACTATATTATTGTTGGGCCGAGCATCGGAGGGGCATGGCTGGCAGGTCCAACTTGTCTGTCTGAATTGATTCAGGAAGGGTGTCACCGAGCGGAACTGTGGCCATCACTGCGTGGAGTATCAATCTCAATGCTGGGAAGCAGCTACCAGCAAGCTTGTATGGAAGCTGTGCACCGTTTTGTAGCTTTCCCCCCAGGAAACAGCCACCATACAAGGTCCACCGGCAGCTTGGGGCCGGTGGAACCAGGCAGCTACTGGCAGAGTAGTCTGCAACCCTCATGGTACTATGTATCCAATAGCTGGCCTTTGTCACATGCCGTGCCAGAGGTCAACCAAGAAGAGAAGGCAGCCTCAGAGGAACAGGAAAGGGGCTGAGATGGCGGCAGCTTCTGGAGCTCTCAGTGCTCTCGCAGCTGCTGGAGCTCTCGGAGCTCTCGATCCTGGAGCTCTTGGAGGAGCTCTCAGTGCAGATGCTGGAGGAGCTGCCAGTCCTGGAGGCTCTCCTGGTCCTGGTGCTCCCAAGAGCTGGTGCTTTGAAGCCTGGCATGGTGCCAGACCCTATGCAATCTTAGGATCCTATCACTCAGGCCCAAGTCAAAGCAGAACCGAATGTCAAAGAAGAATCAAGAGCACGGAAAGCTCCCAGACTTAGTTCGAACAGTCAAACAAGAACCAGGGAGTTCTCGATTGCCAGACCAAGGAGAACTGATTGGCAGTGCTCGTGGGGCTTCAGGGAATAGAGAGCCGGGCCAGACTGTGAAGAAACCATTCCAACTCTCACCTAGGCAACGACGGCTGGGATTTCTGCATTCCTCACCTCAGCCCAAGAAGAAGGTGCTTTGTTGCCGACTTCGATGACCCACAGACCTTGCAATTCTCTTTGTAAAAAGAGTGAAGCTCTGGGAGCAAGGGGTTCCAAGCTCTGGGAGCCGAGAAAAAAGTGATGCTCTGGGCTCTGGGAGCGCTGCTTGATGCATCTCCAAGAGCTTCAAGTTCACAAGTCTCAGCTGGAGGCGATGAAACTCACCGCGATCATCGAAGGAAGTTTAGAAGCCAAACTTCCGACAATATGGACAGATGGAAAAGCAGAGGTGGAAAGAGTCAGAGAAGAGAAGAGAAGAGAAGAGAAGAGAAGAAGAGAGAAGACCAGAGAAGAGAAAAAGTCAGAAGAAAGAAGATGCAGGTGCGGGAAAAGGTAGAAAAGTCGCGAAACACTGTGTTTTTCCAATGATTTGTGGCTCCGGAGGGTCGAAAAGTAGGCTCGCTAAAGCGGCGGGTGCGGAGCCATCTGGGGAGATGAGAGATGAAAAATTGCACGCCGTTGTGGCGCGAAGCACATTTGCGAGTGAAAAAGCTAAAAACATCTCGCGTTCGGAGCACTTTTGGGAGTTGCTTTTGGAAGTTGAGATGTTCAAAAAGTGCTTCGCAGTTGTGGCGCGAAGCACGTTTCGAAGTCAAAATGTACAAAACACCTCAGCCTCGGAGCGCTTTTGGAAGTTCGGATGTCAAAGAGGTGCACCATTGTGGCGCGAAGCACATTTCGAAGATATTCGAAGTCAGAATGCCAAAAACACAACACGCCACTTTTAGACGTTGAAGCGTCGTTTTGTGTGGCAGGCGAAAGGGATTCTGCACCCTGCCAAAGTGAGCAAAACGTGACAGTTTTGTAGCATATCCAAAACGATGGCAGGTGTGGGACATTTGAGGAAGATCTGCAAAGATGGATTTCGCGTTGCGGGCGCAGTACAAGAGACTCCGGAGCCTTTTTTGCGGCAGTGAAGTGAAACGGCGGCAGTGTGAAGTGAAACCCAAACAGGAGACATGTTCATCAGAGATGTTGAGAGGGGTTGCATTTTGGAGCATCAGATCTTCAGGTTCGCTAAGATGATTTTGCGTGACAGGTCCAGCACTTCGTATGACCCGGCTTCAGTTTTTCGTGGCAGGCGCAATATTTTAAACAGATGGAATGGAAAAATCGCAACGCGCATTGGCACGAGGCCGTCAGCTCTGCCTTCAACTTTCCATTTTTGAAAGAAGTCTCGCAGAATTGTTTTTGGTGTTGTCAACTTGAAAATTGAGGAAGTCTCGCAGAATAGCTGCGATTTTGACGTTGTCAAGTTCAAAAATTGAGTAAGTCTCGCAGAATTGCTGCGCTTCTGATGTTGTCAAGTTCAAAAATTGAGGAAGCCTCGCAGAATAGCTTCGTTTTTCAAACTTGTAGTAGATAGACAGATAGATAGAAATATAGACAGACAGACAGACAGACAGATAGATCGATAGATAGATAGATAGATAGACAGACAGCTACAACTACAGCTACAACTGCAACTAAACTAGACTACCACTACAGGTACAAATACAAACATTTACGCTACAGTACACTAATTACACTACACTAATTACAGTGCACTACACTAGCCACACTACAAGTATAACTACAACTACAAGTACTATTACTACTACAGCTACAGCTACAATTACACTACACTACACTAATTAATTACATTACACTACACTACAATACACTCCACTAGGGTACAACTTCAACTACAACTACACTACATTACACAACAGTACGCTACACTAATTACACTACACTACAACTACAACTGCAACTACACTAAAGTACACTACACTACACTAAGCTACACTAACTACAACTGCAACTGCAACTGCGCTACACTATACTAGGCTACATTACACTAGGCTACACCACAGCACACAGCACTATAGCACACTGCGCCACACTATATTGCATTAAACTACACGGCACCTCACCACAACTACAACTGCAACTGCGCTACACTACTTACACTACAGCTACAACTACATCTGCACTACACCACACTACATCCAGCAGTTGTGGGTGAGGTGACCACTGCAAGCGACCATTCCAATAAAACACAACTCCAAACACCTTTCGGCCCATCAGTGGATTCGCTCTGCCATCCACGCATCACAACAACTCACCTCTCCTGTAGTGTCCTATCTTTGAAACTTCTGCCACCGCCTTGTGCGGCACTACTGGTAGAATACCCTCCAGCAAATTAAGAAACATAGCTACATATGGAAATTCATCGGTTTCCCTCGGAAATTTGTGTATACACAAATGGGGGATTTTCCATATTTGTTGTTTCTTGGTCTTCCAGCATTCCAGGAAAATCCGAGTCAGCTGCTGATGATTTGAAAGAGGCCACTCGAGAATGGTGATACTTGCGCAGCGTGAGGAAGTGCACTTCAGAGAGATATTCATGACCATTCCTATCAAAACCCCGTTTTGATTAAAGACGCGGCTTGCCACATGTAAGGGCCGATCTTTTGGGATACGTACACTTTTGGCAAACCTGATGTTGCAGCCCCAGAGACTGAACACTTCCAGGTCCTGCGATCCTTGCGTGCGTTGGCCAAGCACCAAGCGGAAAGCCATTTGCCATTCTGGACAACTGCTTGACCTGCCAATGCCATCCTCTGCCTGCCTATGCCGAGGATAGTGTTTTGGCAAGCCAAACTACCTGGCGTGGAGTCGTGATCGACCCACAAATGCCGGTGAATTCCATGTATGGTCCTGGCTTGGTCTTCAGCGTTCTCATGCCCAGTTCCCAGTATCTCCCAGCATCTCTCAGCACCTCCCAGCTGCATCGACTGCTTCCTCCCAGGCATTTGCAGGTGGCATCGCCAACGATGGTTTGTGTTGGTGGTCGAGTGGATCACCTGGTGGGGTCGCCAAATTTCATGTATTGGCAATTGAGAAGTTCCAGCCGGAAGATTGAAACAAAGATGACATGATGACTGGCCGGTAGTCTCGACATGTCTTGACATGTTTCAGATATTTTCAAGTTTTTATATCTTTTCCATCCTACACCCCGCCCCTATTAACATTATTAAATTATTAACTATAACTATGATCCATCATGATCCCCTACCCGGTGTGGTGGTCCCAATTGATGGCTTGCGCATTGAAATCAAGCCCAAAGCCAAAGCTTGCCACAGGCGACAGAGTACATGCGATTGCATGCGCCACAGGGCACAGTGGATGAGGTAGGCTAGATGGTAGCCATCAGTAGCCACAGCAACGGCATGCAACGGCAGAGTGGCAGTGTGGAATAGCTGAAACCATTGAAGGTTGCTGCGCAGCTCTCTCTACCAGGCTTGAATGCAATGAACCATATGGAACACCCGCATGCTGTTTGTGTATCGTGCTTAATTCATCTTGATTATACTTGTAATCCATTCCCCCTAATACTAAACCCCCCACCCCCCGAATAATAAACACCTCGGATAGTTTTTGTTATTAGGGGGTATGTATTATTAGGGCGCGAAGCTTCCCCCTAATACTAAATTTAAAATCCTAATATAAAAACGATTTGTCTATTTCAACATCGATATCCCTTTAAAATCTAATTAAAATATTGCCAAAGCTTGGATTTCGAAACTTTCCCCTGATATTAAATTAAAATAAATTCAAAAACCTTAGTATAAAAAACTATCGTTTCTATTTCAAAATCGATTAGATTTCCTTTCAAAATCTAATTAAGATATTATCAAAAACTGGATTTCCCAGCTGCCCCCCTAATACTGAATTTAAAATCTAATTAAGATATTGCCAAATTTAAAACCCTAATATAAAAAACTAGTTTGTTCTATTTCAAAACCGATTAGATTTCCTGTTAAAATCTAATTAATTAAGATATTGCCAAAAATTGGATTTCGAAGCTTTCCCCTAATATTAAATTAAAAACCTTCATATATTTTTTTTTTCGACCGTAAAAGACGGACCCTAACAAAAAACACCTTGGGGTTGATTTTTTTAATTAGGGGGCGAATCCCTGAAATGACAGTTCATTTTTAAATTGTTTTCTGAAGGGGATCAATTAAAGATCAAATTGGCCAAACTCAATTTTTCCGAAATTGGAGACGGATCCTAGTTTCTATTATTTGGATTTATTTGGAGGAGTTTAGTAATAGGGGGAAGGGATTATTTTGGACCATTTGGTGATACATGTCTGATCATTTTGGGGTACAATTTGCAGCAATTTCATGATTTTGATGCATTTTGATGCCATTTGCAGGTTCTGAGAGCCTGTCCGCAATCTCAGCAGAGCTAGCCATGGACAAGTTGGCCGCAGGGTTGGTTCAACTTGCACAAGTTTCCTCATCACAGGCGACTTAGCATGGGTTGCAAGTGGCAGCTAAATAAATTTAATAAATGCTACAAACCATGAGAAACCACTTCAAACCACTACTTAGTCGCTATTTCCAGGGATTCATGCCCTTCACTATAAGAAACATTTCATTTTAATCCAGGGGAATGATCAATGGAGATGGTAGAGATCATCCCTCCAAGTCCGATGCTGTGACTTTCTCAGGCTGCCAACAACAAGCAGTGGACCTGGATGCTCCGGCAGTGTGTTGCGTCATGAACTGTCATGAACAGTTGGTCAAATGGGGGGTTCCATAGGGGGTATCCCCCTAATGGATGGTTTATAATGGAAATTACCATTAAAATTGATGTTTTGGATTGTTTTGGTGCCTTCGCATTCGACAAAAATTAGACGATTTCTGGAGATTGCTGCCTCATGCTGGGTCCATGCCATCCACATCAACTGTGCTTGGAATGTTGGGCTGAAGCAGCTAGAGGTTTTAAAACATACAGCATACAGCTAAAAATGAGATGGAGGCATGGCATGGGCCATGTGGGCAGCCACACATCAGTTACCTGGCAGCCCGGTTGCATAGCTATTGCTGTCGCCTGGGCTGGTATACATAATGCCAAGCAAAGCTATGACGATGCATGATAAATTAGGATCACTGCAGCATCCCGTCGCTACATGGAACAAGAAGCAACCGTCATTCAAAACCACCATGGAAACATGTGAAAACTCAAAGTGGCACACTTTGCCACCATGCATTTGCTTGACCTGGGCGGTGTGAATCATGCTAGAGTTGCCCTTCGAGCTCTTCGCTCGGGTCATTTTGGCATTGCTGCCCGACGTTGGCGAAAAGATTGCGACTGCATTTCCAAGAGCAGATGAGCAGTCCTGCAGGTGGGGGAGCGGCGGCATTGTGCCAACGGGCAAAGGAGATATAATTGAGAAAGTTGTTCCTATGAAGTTTCCATTGTCACAAAGTGATACAATATACACAAATAAGTTTCCATTGTCACAAAGTGATACAAATATATACAAATTGTGGTTCATTGTGATTTTTTTAAAGGCAGCTTCGGAAATTCGAAACCGATGGCCAGGTTGGGCTTCAAGATGCCTCTCAGCTTGACCAAGCCACTGTGGAGGTTGTCGGTTTTGCTGACAGCTCTGAGGTTGGCTGCCACCACTCAGACATGTGTCCGCAATAAGCGGGCCATCCTTGTTGCTGACCTGTGGGGCAGCCTGGCGGCATTTGGCGCTGCATGACGTTGGTTTGCGCTCAGAATCGTTGGCTTCATAGCTTGCAATCCGAGGAAAGGCAGCTGGCATGGTGCTGTGGCCGCCCAGTGCTATAGTGACTCGCATTTCATGGGACCAGAATCATTTTCGAAAACAGCAAAACTGCGTAAACTCCTGATGTTAGTGAAGACGAAGAGAGAGGAAAGAATCGGCTGTGGTTCATGGCTGTAGTTGATGCTGATAATGAGAATGTGATGAGGTTGATTCTGCCAATGGCTCTCGCCTTTCGTTGGCGCGACGACTTCAAGCATCAGGTGGTTGTTGCCGAAGCTTGGCTTTGGCCATTTCTTCATATTCCTTCGCACTTCTTCCTTTTTGGGGGTTGCCATAAATTATAATGAATGGGGGATTCCCAAAAGTGGATGGTTTATTAGTATAATGCAAAATCATATTAATTGGATGATTTAGGGGTACCCCTATTTCAGGAAACCACCATTTCTTCATGTTTCTTCATCTTCTTTGGCCACATTATGCCAAATGTTCATACATTTTTGCCAGGGCACCAGCATCCAGCATCGTCGCTACAGGATATCTGAGCATCAACTGCATGGCGCTTCAGCCTGGAGATACTGAGATGAACTGAGATGAAGTGTGCTCCGGAAAGTTCTCTCTCCGCACAACACATGGCCACGGCCACCATGGCCACCATGGCCACCATGGCCCATGGTGTTTAGAGGTGTTTAGCTTTTGAAAACGGATTTAAAGAATTTAAATATAATTTAAAGTGTTTGAAGATGTTTGAAGATGTTTTTGAAGATGTTTGAAGATGTTTAAAGAAGTGCAATGCATGGCAATCTGTCCACGTCCCGCAGTAGCAATACATGTGGTAGATCGCCGTAGGCGCACTAAAGTTGAGGATGTTGAGGGACTGCTTGACTAAGGAGCTTGCTTGGCTCTCAAGATGTTGCTGTGCAGTGGAGATGCTGCACCTGCGTTTGTTCGGGCCAGAGGGCACCAAGAACATGGAGTGGCTGGATGCGTGGTCTCATTCCCTGAAGCGGCTGCTTGACGAATTTAAGGACTCAGTGACTCAGCTTGTTGATTGTCTTCGAAGCTTATACTTAGACCCGTGATGTCCTGTGCACCGTCAATCATTTCGAGAATGATATGTCCAAAATGCGTTGATTGTTGATTGTATAGTTGGTGTGGAAAACCACTGGCTGAGGTTGAGCATTCAGTTCTGGTATGATGACTGCTTGGGCCCACCACCAATCCAGGAAGCACCTCTATTAAATATGGTGGAGGAGGATTAGTGCCGACAAATTCGCAGCAGAGAGTGCTGCTTTGCTTTGCGCATTGACTCCGCTCCTGTCTGTGCTGCTCCACTTCAGCGGTGTTCACTCAGCCATGTACAGCTAATATTGCACAGAACGCAAGCGAAGTGCTCGTACCAGTGATGTGTCATATTCTGGTGGCTACGGGCTCTCTTGAGACGACTTAGTGGCCATACATGGCCATCAGTTGCAGATAGTTGCAGCATTCTAAGGACGTTTTGACGTTTTTTCTTGGCCATCTAAGGTGACGTGTTTGATCTTTCGCTCCTGCACAGCTTTGGAGGCACTGTGGCTAACAGGAGTGGATTGGCCAAAGGCCCGCGCTCAGATTGGAGCAGCTATCAGAGGCGAATTGTTTCTCACCTTCCATTTGCGAATTCAACTACAGATACTACAGCGAGCTGGTTGTTTTTGTTTTTCTTGTTGTGTGGGATGCACAAGGCACAGGCTGCAGATTGATTTTCTTTTGCTTGCGTGCGTATGTGTGCGTGTTGTTGACAGCTCTGTCTTTCCATTCAATCCTTCAAAACGCAACAAAGGCTTGGAGCTGCGAAATCCCTGCGCCGACTGTCTTTGGAGGGCTCACAGCCATGGCCAGATGATGAAGCTGGTGTTAAAATAAAGACACATGTTTATCCTAACAGCCAGCTGCGTTTCATGAATGTTTGTATGTTGCAGTCATCTACACGGTCCTTGCATTGCCCTGCATTCCAGCATCATGCTTGATGTCAAGGAGATCAATGTGATCTGTGCTGCTGGGCTGACAGTTGAAGTGAGGCTACTTGCTGATCGCACTCGATGAGGACTACAGGGCCCATGGCAGATTCTGCTGTGCCATTGTGACTCTCATTTGCTCAAAAGTTGGGCATCCTGCACGACAACATGTCGTGGGACATCCTGACGCACGACGAGGGCCCTAAATTTAAGGGACCTCTCTCTTCGAAGCCTTGTCAAGGCAAAAGCGTGTGCAGCTCATTTCCCATCATCCATCATCGAGAAGCTCTTGTTTCAAATTCCCGCTCCAGCAATGATGCGGTGTCGCCTTTCATGTAATGTCCTCTGCTTAGGCGTGGGAAGAGCCAAGCACTTGCCACCGGCTTGGTGTTTGATGTGTGGAAGTTCCTGCATTTTGCATCATGTTGCCTCATTTTGCATCATTCTCCTGGACATTTGCGGTGCATCCCAAGTTACATGAAACTCCTAAAACTGCCGTTTGGTTCAGCTGAATGCCAGTAAGCTGGGTCTTCAAGCTATGCGTTTTCGCCGGATCCTTCGAGCTTTTGCATCCGCTGCCTGGAGAGGAAACTCTTCACGAGACTTTCGGCAGAAGGTTGGCATTTGCCTCTGCCAGTGGTTTCCACATTTTCCACCCCACAGAAACTGGATGAAACTGGCCTATGGTGACTAATATGGCGCAACTATCTCTGAAAATGGTTGTAATGCATCCAAGAGTGTAGATCACTATCTTGTGATCAAGTCATACTTGTACCAGTTGACACGATTTGGTCAAAAGATGCGAAAGAGATCCAGACTGCACCCAAGCTGGGACAAAGTGATTACATAACCGGGCAAGCAGACACAGTGTGATGTAATGTCCAAGGCTAAGGCCAGGTTATGGAAGAAATAGCTGAAATTGCCAGTCCTGTGGATAGACCATGATAGATCCAGATCATAGTCTCAAAGTGAACAGCACCACCAATCTCACACTCAGCGGCTTGGAGCTGGATGCCCTGAATAGGACCGAAGATGGTTGGTTGCAGCGCTTCCATTTTCGTTGGGCAGTGCAGGGCTGCTGCTGCACTCTTGTGGTGACGTAGTCATGTGTGCTTTGGCATGGAAAATGGTAAAAGTATATGTAAGTATGTAGATTGTAGAAGCGAAGGCGGGGGAGATATAGAAAGTTCGTTTTGGCAAATACTAAAACTTGTAAAACATAGGTCCAACCTCAGACTCTTGAGCTACGTTTTTGGCAAAGCAGGTTTACCCAGCGTTGGCAAAAAACTTTGATGATGTGGCTCTCCTTAGAGAATCGTGACAGAAACATTGGCTGAGGTGACAAAAGGCCAAAGAAAGTTGCCTTGGTGACAGGGAGTTCGTCCGGTATCGGCAAGGCCTCAATCATCATCTAAATCTGAATTTTCAGTATGATGTATATAATACACTTATTCATTATTATTATTAATAATAATATATATTATATTATCTCTTATTCCAACTGTTGGTTCATTGCATTACTGAAAAACGTTGATGATGGAGGACGGCTCTGGTGGCTACCTTGGCACCTTTCACTCTTTTATGTCTCTCTTAATGTTCCTCCAATTCTCTTTTGGTCATACTCTCAGACATTTGTAAAGGTTCGTTCCGGGTAGTGGTAGTGACTCTGACTCTGGTTTCACCAAGGCCTATCAGGTTGGAACCGGGGGTCCAAATCTTCCTGTCATTCCCCATGGTGTCATGGCAGCAATTGACAGGCGATTGCCGAGAGATTGTCCGGCGAGGGCTATCAGGTGGTGGTCAACAGTCGGGCTCACAGACTGGGCCCTTTGAAATGCCAAGAGGTGTGGTGTTTCAGTGGCAGCTCTAGTGGCACTTATTGACTTATACCCAGCTGACCCCTCCCTGTGGCACATTTTAAATGGAACATATTTAGCTGAACTGTTTGAGGCCACGCCTCTGTGCAAGAAGGAAAGGCAGTGGCGGCATCGCTGCCGGATGGGTTGTACATCCAGGGAGACTGCAGTACCCGAGAAGGCTGCGAAGGATTGGTCAAGGAGGTCGCTGAGCGGTGCGGACAGCTGGATATCTTGGTATGCCACTCACATCGCATTCACTGCCAGTGCCCAACATATCCAACATCCTGTGCAAGACGAAACGGTGGGTAATCCATAGGAATCCATGGTAATCAATGGTAATCCATGGTAATCCGTAATCCACTCATGATTGAATGGTATTGAACACGTGGCATTGAGGCAATGCTGGCGTCGGGAAAGTGATTCCACATGACAAACTCGAACTGATTGATGATGAGTCTGTCGCTTAGTTGTCACAGTTTGTTGATACTTTTTGCGGTGTGTTTGTGGCGTGTTGGGCTTGCATCAAGGAAAGATCAGGTGACGGTGTAGGATGCATGATCAGGACGGTGCTCATCTATTCAGCCACTGGCCCAAGACAGTCAAGCTGCAGTGAGCCATGCGTGGTTCAGTGCCAGTGGTGCCAGCACCAGATTCACCAAAGACCCTGGAACCAAGAAAGCCACTGGGCAGCCCGGCCGACGTCGAAGAAGGTGAGCTGGGGCCCTCGAGTGGAAAGAGCAAGGCTTCAAGTGCAAAGAGTTTGACCTCTAAGAATTCAGTAAATGCAGTGCGCTTGGGAGGCTTGCAGCACTCTAGTGAGGAAAGCGGCGATGAAAGCTGTCAGCGTTTGCTCCGGAAGCTGTCGGCCATGAAGGCTACTTGGGTCCTGGTCACACTGGTGGTGATCATTTTGTGTGGTGCTTTGGCTGGTCCTGTAATATGCAAGGAGTCAGCCAAGTGCACGGAAGATCATCTAAAGGACCAAGATTTGCGGTTCTATAGTGCCTTGATTGCAGCCGCCCTTGCGTCCGTCCTGATGCAGGAATTGGCATCTGTGATCCTTACCAATCAAGCAGCTAGTAGAGCAGTTGAACTAATCCCTGATGTCAAGGATTCCTTGATTCCGTCAATGCTGCTGTGTATCACGTTTATCGTGCTCCTTGTGGAAAACTTGGCCTTTGTGATTGGGGAGGTCCCATGGTATGTGCACGCGGCAAACCTGGGCAGGGAAGATCTTGATGGACAACCGGTATACAGCGTTTTCTACGCTGAATGGGTCATCAACGTGCCGATTCTTCTGATTTTGGCAGGTTCCATCTCCTTGGGACGGCCACCTTCTGAAGTTGGACAGCCCCTGCTCATCACCAATGTGTACATTGTCCTGGCTTGGGTGGCAAATTTCATTCCCAATGTGCCACTTCGATACACTGTTGTGGCAGTGCTTTGCTGGACTTGGCATATCTTTTTGATTCTTTTTGCCAAAAAAAGGTATATAGCATATAGGATATTAATGTTGGCTACTGATTAGTGTGAGGCCCCTCCCCCTCAAACAATTTGAGTATACTGAATAACTCGCAGTTTTTGGCGCCCCCCCTCAACAATTTTTAGGATAGTCAACTTAAGTAAGGATTTCAACTGACATCAATCTACTTTCAATTGATTTTCCTTTTAAACGTCAAAAACAGCTCTTGATAAGAAAGGATTTCAATTGAAATCAATTTATATACTTTCAATTCATTTGAATCTACTTTCAGTTGATTTTCCTTTTAAGCATAATTACTTTACTTCGTGTGATCCCCACCATGACATTTATACATTTTCTTACTGGCAAATCTTCTGGCATTCTATCTGACATATCTTCTGACATTCTATTTGGCATTCTATCTGGCGTATCTTCTGGCATATCTTCTGGCATTCTATCTGGCATATCTTCTGGCATTCTATCTGACATATCTTCTGGCATTCTATCTGGCATTCTATCTGGCATATATTCTGACATATCTTCTGG
>Ga0126342_10009861_pt1 | contig 17102 bp, 18 predicted proteins | sample Cyp1metagenome_FD_92528 | JGI IMG/M metagenome (GOLD analysis project Ga0126342, IMG submission 92528) | Coral microbial communities from Lord Howe Island, Old Settlement Bay, Australia - Cyphastrea 1 metagenome | ecosystem: Host-associated > Invertebrates > Cnidaria > Coral ... | reverse complement strand
GCTGTCCTGCAGACACAGGCACTGCTCTTTCATGATCAGTTACCGGTGGGGTGGGGTGGGGTGAGGTGGGTTGGGGTGGGGTGGGATAATAACGTTCATGTTCCTGTACACACACAGGGGGAGGCAGATGATGATGTCGAGGAGCAGGAGGATGAGGAGGATGAGGATGAGGATGAGGATGAGGATGAGGATGAGGATGAGGATGATGATGATGATGGTGATGATGATGATGATGAGTATGAGTAGGAGGAGGTTAATGATGATGCGCTAGGTATGTAAGTAAAGTTCCCACCCTAAACTCTCCCATGGAAAAACACGGATCACTGCGCTCGCCGCTCGATCAACAGCTACAAATCTAGTCGCGGTCGCGCCGTTCTATGTATATCCTAACGTGAGGCTATCGCCACGGTATCTACAACCAATATATCAACCGTCGCGTTGTATATACCCAAGTGCAAAACGACAGACGTGAAAAACACAGCACAGCTGAAATTCCACCTTGATAAAAGTCGGTCTTTCTTTTCTCCTTTCGTTTATTCTCTCTGGGTTGGATTCACACCAAATGCGTCCAAATGCTATGAAAAGGCATATGTTTTACCTATGGTAACTGAGTCGAATAGCCCCCAGATGTGGGAGGGTGGGCTAAAAAAGTTGCTCCAACCCTGTTTGTTTGATCCACTTAAAAGGATACAAACATGATATAAACTTAAACCAAGACATCAGTAGAAACTGTGAAACCCTGTGCAGCAGAAAGAAGTTGACATAAACCTTATGTACGTCAGCGTTGAGATGTTTCCAGTGAGTGTGTTGAAGTCACATGGATAGAACACAACGCGTAGCGCAGAGTCCGCGTGGGGAGAGAGTAAAGAAACCGAGGAGTGAGAACCAACAAGATTTCATCAACGTAACGTCAAGTATTTGCGCAAGAGCAGCAAAGCTGTCTAGCATAACATCCAGCACGCGTCCCTCTACATGCAATCCCTCTTCACCGACATGTCGCACCGTACGCAATCAAACATTGCCCTGCTGCGCCAGCCACATTACAGCAACCGTCCCCAGGACCAACCAGAAATCAGTTATAGCACGACGTCTCCGCATTACATAACAAACACACGCAACTCTAGCAGCAATTTCTCCTAAGAAGCCTCATGTCTACGTAGCAGGGTCTGGCATTTTAATGCTCAAGCACACATGCATCATCCGACTCTAAGCCGCAGTACGTGCAAGAGAAGCAGCACAGCCCACGGCACAACAGAATTCATGTTCGCAACAGCAGCCACCAAGTCGCATGAAAGGCATCAAAGCTTGGAACGTGCACCGTGTCGCTCCCTTCCTCATAGAACCTGCCCTGCGTCCGAGAACGCAGGTGTCCCAGCAGCTTACTGCAGCAAGCGATTGGTTTTATATACCCTGGCATCAAGGACGCCCACTTACCGCCACGAGCGATAGATTTTTTACGGCCACAAGCGATTGAAAACAGAAACGTGATCTTACCGCCACAAGCGATTAGGCCTTGAAATGCTGCACCTGCCACGCAAAAACAGCAATCACCTGCGGCAGAAAAAAATAACTTGCGGCAGTAAAAAATGAACGTTTTTACTGCCACAAACGATTGGCGCATCTTACCGCCACAAGCGAGGTATGAGCCATCTAAACTTCCCCCCCGGGTACCTCTCAGCAATTTCCTGCATTCATTCACTTGGTCTCAAGACTTCCCCTGTGGCCTCTTCACAGCTTTTTGCATGCATTTCAACCTGGTTTCAATGTCTAGGCACCCCCCTTGTCTCTCAACAACTTTTTGCGCTCATCTGGTTTCTATATCTAACTTCCCATATCTAACTTCCCCCCTGTGCCTCTCATCAAACTTCCTTAACTTCCTGCACTCATTGGGTTTCCAATTCTATACTTCCCCCGTAGCCTCCCTACAACTTCTTGCATTCATTTTATTTTGATATCTAAGCTTCCTCCCCGGTGCCCCTCAACAGCTTCCTGCGTTCATCTTGCTTCAATATTCCCGGTGCCCCTCAACAACTTCCTGCATTCATTCGGTTTTATATCTGGTTCCACCGTGGCCTCCTAAAGTCCCCCCCACCTGTGCCTCTCAACAGCTTCCCGCATTCATGCGGTTCAATATGTGAGCTTCCCCCCCGGGTCTCTCCACAGCTTCTTGCCTGCACCGTCATTTGGGTTCATTATCTAGACTTCCGCTTCTCGTCTCAGCAACTTCTTGCGTTCATCCTTGTTTCGATGTCTAACTTTCCCCTCTCCCACCTGCCTCTCTCTCACCAATTTTCTGCGGTCACCTGGCTTCAATATCTACATGTTCCCCCGTTTCTCTCAACACCTTCTTGCATGCATCTTGTCTCGATAAATTCCCCCCACCCTGTGCCTGTCAGCTGCTTCCGGCATTCATTTTGGGTCCCAAAATTTCCCCCTGCGTCTCTCAGCAATTTTTTGCATGTATTTTCATGTATCTCCATTTAGTTTCAATGTCTAGGCTGCACCCCTTATCTCTCAACAACTTTTTGCGCTCATCCTGTTTCAATATCGAACTTTCCGTTCCCCCTATATGCCTCTCAATTTCCTGCATCCATTTCGCTTCATACGTAGACTTCCCCCATTGGCCTCTCCACCACTTCTTACGTTTTGTGGTTTCAATATCCGAACTTCCCTGGAACCAGCAACTTCTTGCACGCATCTTGTCTCAATATCTAAATTCCCCCCGCCCTGTGCCAGGTCCAAAGAAAACATGTAATTACGGGTTCAAAAAATAAGAAGGCGCCAAGGTCCAAAAACATCCAGCCCAATGTGAGCGCCTATAACAATGGAGTTCCCCCCCCACCCTATGGAGGCAAGGTCCACGAAGCAGGTGCACGGGTCCAAAAAACAGAAACCGAGCTCAGAAACAATTAATTTGGTGGTCTAAAAAATGTCCCTGGGTCCAGCACAAAAACATGCAGGTCCAAAAAAAAATATTCCCACAGGGTCCAGAAAACACACAGGCACGTCCCCGACATTTTTTGCGCCCCCAGGTCCACAAAAAAATCCGGCCAGGTCCAAAAAACATGCATACCAAATAAACATATTCCCCCAGGGCAGATGTTGACCCCACAGCCCGCAGCCACTCATCTTCGTCAAGAGACTAAAGGCAAGACTCTCAAAGAAGCGCTTGCCAGCTATGTCTGAAGGCTTGAAGCACCGCACACGCATGTTGGCAATGAGGGCAATGGAGATACCGAAACACACGAAGAAACTAAGCCTTGGATCGGTGGATTGCTCGAAGGGAAGTCTACAGGAAACCTTCGGAAACCATGGTCGTTTTATGTCGTTTTTACCTTGACTTTTTGGGGTTCCCATGGTTTTCCATAGTTTTCCTATGTTTTCCTGCAAGCTTTCATAAACTCCAAACACTGCCAAGGCGAAGGCCAGCAACCAAGGATAGCCGATGAATTTCAGCGCTGAAGTTGCCACGAAGCAAGCGGCGAGTAGCAAAGCCATGATAATCTGCACAACAATACCTCTTCGATGCACATCGACTACAAAGGCAAGTGCTAAGAGCAGGGCGCAAAGACAAGCCGCACCATTCCCAACCATGTCCATGGTCTCAGATGCCCCAAAGCCTGCTACGGTTGCCCCAACTCCTATGCTGGAGAACAACGCAATTGCCAAGGCTTCAGGCAAAAGTATCAACAGCAGGGAAGTCAGCACAAGTTGCCATGGCGGGGTCGCATCCACATCGTGAATTACGGACATCTACTCCCTCCCTCGTTCCAGGAGAGTGCAGCTGTCCCGCATTGAACTCGAATCCGCTGGAAGCAGAGTCTATCGTTGTCCTTGATCCATGACAAAAGCCCGAAACATCTTGTGGAAACCAATGCTGTCAAATCTGTCAACCGTGCATTAATGAATCTTTGTATGGTTTCATTGCGGGGGCTCCCTTTTTCTGCGCGGAAGTAGAATGATGTTAGAAGGTAATAATATGTTTGGGGTTCCCCTGAGTTGTTTAATCATCCTGGGGCGACGTTATCAATGATCAATGGCAACGTGCATCTATCAATGCAAGAGTTGGTCGAAGTGCAGAAGAAAACTAGGGGATGGAAGAGAACTTCAAACCAAAAGTTCAACAAAAACGCACATCGTAGCAAAGCTTCCAAAGTAGGCATAAGTTGACAAGTTTGTCTTTGATCGTGGCAGCCATAGCAACTGTCCCTGGTGTTATTTTTGTCCTTACCATTTCTACGGAGAGGCATGTGGCCTGTGAAACGAGAACCTGTCTGTACCAAACATCGCGGCACATTGGCCCGATTGTCAGCTGCGGCCATGCTTTGGTGTTGCCTGCAACTGCCTACCACAAAAGTGAAACCGTTTTCTGTCTGGGCTTAATCTGCGACTTCCAAGCCTGCAAACACATTATCATTAAGGGCCGTTGGAGAACCATTTCCAGCTCAGCGTCGGCTTCTTTCTTTAACTTTTGCAATCTAAGGTTTTCCGCCTCTGCCTCACGCAAATTTACCACGTCTCGTCTTTGTGTTTGCAAATCCCATTCGAAGAGATGTTGCGCACTGCGTGGGGACATGTGCTTGGGAACTGATGCCGTTGTCCCACTGAAGGGAGCTCTGGCTGGTTCTGCTTCCTCCTGTGGACTACCAGCACGTGCAATCACAAAAGTCACGTAGTCAGGTACAGCTTCCGAGAGCATAAACCCTGCAATCTTCAGTCTGCTTTGCGACAGCACCACGGCAACTGCCAACGCCAGAGTCTTCTTGGCCGCCGCATCGCCGCTCTTTTGGACCACCATGGGCTCAATGAGAATGATATCTCCAACCTGGACTTCCGTACGAAAAGCGGTGCCGGATCCAACCACTTCGTCGCCCAGTACTGTCACTTTGCCTGTGCCAGTGCTCACGCGTAATGAACCCATACCCACAATGTGAGGGAGACTCCCTTCACCAAACCATTTGCACATTTCGATGAGGGCCTGCTCTGCTTCTGGACATAAGTTGCTGGCGTCATAGTCTGTTGGATTGGGTGCTGGGCTGCTTCCCAGCATTTCCTTCTGGTATCGCCGATGAATTACTGCGCACATTTCTTCCAGCACTCGTTGCATGGAGACATGAACCTCCATGGGTTCAACTTCAACTAGCCCATTTTCTAATCATGGCAGATGAACCCTGTGTTCTCGGAGAGTTTGCATCATACTACTGAAGGGCCACACGTCAGTCCCATTTGAACGATGTAAATAAAATACCAAGAAAGCATGAACGAAAGAAACACCAACTCCAAACGTTGCCCAAAAGTTTCTATTCCCAGGATATCCCACCTTCATGATGCACTCGTTCATCTTGACACACTTGGCTCTGACATCGCGGAGGGCTGCCATGCAGCCATACAATTCCACCTTCGCCAGGTCCTCTTTGACGACCAGGGCTCCTTTGGTCAAATCGTCCACCTCATCGACGCGTCAGAGCTCTCAGCGGCTCCCCAACCCACAAGCATTGCAGTGCTGCTTCAAGCGCTAAGAGATTTTTGCATGACTGATCCACTAAGCCACTATGCATGATTATGATTGATTATGATTGAATATGCATGTCACAGCCACAGATCTTAGAACTCGCATGAAATCGCTAACGTGCCAGCCCAGGGACTGTCATGTATCCAAGCCTTCCATGGTCCACCTTGTCGAAAATTCTCTTCACCAGCAGTCCTGGGCTCGGAGCAGCCTCTAATTTCCCCATTGCTTCTTACCACCTGGTGTGACACCGGCAAAAACAACCTGAAAGGCACTGAAAGTCTGAAAAATGCTGAAAGCATGAAATCATATGAAATCAGCTCAGAGTCTGTGCAGGCCTGCTTTTTCAAAGGCCTCCTCTAGCTTCTTCCTGGGTGCCGCTGAGCTTTTGTGAAGCTGGGAAGTCTTAAAAAGTCCTTACATTGACAAGGTATGTGAGGGGTCAAACAGCTGGACATACCTTGGTCGCACTTGTAGCCAATTTGGGCCTTCAATTCTCCACAATCTAGTTCCACTCAAGTCACCTTTTGTGCCGAGGATCTGAAATGCTTGAACAGACTGGCCATTCTGCGCGCTGACTGATGGATGCGACAGAGTTCTTTGCGAGCCGAAGCGCTCGATGGCTTCGGAGCCTGGTTGCAGCTTGGAATGCATCTTCAAGCCAGTGGTTCTCTCAAGCATATTGGCGTAGAGAAGTTGTTCTCCAAATTCTTTTCCACAGACGGAAGCGGGTGAATATGCAGAATTTTGTATGCCCAAGTTGGAGTTCGCTTGGGTGAGTGGGTGGTCTTGACATTTTGTCTTGACCTGGCTTTTCTGTTTGTAGATCTGTCTGATTCTATCATATTCTATCTCTCTATCCATCTATTTCCGCTTTTCTCAATCCGCCACTCCCACTACGTACAGAACCCTCTCCAGCGGGCCGTATTCATCGCCTCTGCTGATCAAAGGAATGGACAAGCTATTCGCAGCTGATTCATCTGGGTATACAATGGCAAACCCATCGGCAAACCAGCCCCTTCAAAATCTTCAAAAAGATGTTTATTGATTTATTGATGTTTATTGTATTTTATTGTTGGCTTTCCCAACACAGGCATCATCAGTCATCATCCCATCCGCCCACCTCCTGCAGGTTCTTCGTTGCGGTTAGGAAGGTGATGAGATCCCCCCTCTGAAGTTCCGCCTCATCCTTGGCCTGCAACCCGAGGGCGCTTTCGCAAAGGACGCCGATGACCATGTTCATCAAACCCAACCCAAGGACCACGGCCAGCAACAGAAGCACCACCAGATTCAGCAGGTTGCCTGGAGCGAGACTCCATGGTTGCTGTGGATGAATCAATTCGTCACGTGTGGATCATTTCATTGGTTGCGGGAATGGAGATGAATGGAACATCGGAACATCTTTCAGAAGATACCAGTAATTTAACTTAAACGGCTACATTTTGATAACTTTTGAATAGGCTAATTGTAAATCATCAAACTACATGGGCCAAATGGGCCATGGCTGAGGGGAATATGACACCAGCGAGTTGCTTTTGGAGACGGTCAAGACATCACCCCAATGATCGAAGGTCGTTACCTGCCAACCTGTCAGTAGGGCACTCCGCAAGTCCCCGAAGTATTTCTTCAGGGGCGAGCCGGGCTCGGCGTCGTTCCCCACGATGGTCACGGCATAAATGGAAAAGGCATACAATACCAGCAGAATCAGAACCAGTGCCCAGCACACCTGAACAGAGCCACTGCCAAACAAAACCCCCAAGGAAAGAAGTTTTATCCAAATAGCTGCAAGGCTACTATATCATACTATATCTACTATGCCAGTATGCATTTCCTACAGAAGTCAAGAGGAAAAACACTGCAACCTCTGACCTTCCCTGGCCTGACGCCAGGTCTCTATAAGGGCAAAGACCATCTTCTGCAGCTGAGGAAACAGTTTGAAGACCCGCAAGAGTTTGGCCAGTCAGAAGAGACGAAAGGCGCGCAACACTGAAAGGGCAGAGGTATCCAGGTTCAGTACCCCAGCGTTGCGAAGTTGGACGATCACCAGTGAATCCAACAAGGAGAGTACGATGATCACGAAATCAAAGAGGACCGAAAACTCCTTGAGACTAAGGCACATGGCCGCCAAGACGCTCCGAACTCCACCCGTTGGACAGGGAGGAAAAATCCAGCACCTCATTCTGGACCTCAAGCTGGAAAAACGACTCACTCTCCGGTTGGCTTGCTCGAAAAAGTTGAAATCCGTGTCGGTATCCTCGGGTTGATGAACATAGTTCAATCCAGCTTGCAAGATGCCGCGTAGAATGAACTCAATGGTAAATATAATAGTGAAGCCCAGGTCAATCCAATATATCAGGGTGTTGTCGTCATTCTGTGTTGCCTGTATACCAACGAAAGCTCCGTTGATCACGATCATACTCCCAAAGAGCACATCAATCGGCATGACCAGCTGTTGTTCCTCTGAATCTAGATTGAACTGGTTTGCCGTCTCTTCCATCTTCCGCACGTCCAGCGATGACACCGCTACTTCAGATTTCAATCCGGGTGGTGCCCATTTCACGTCGTTGTTGAGCCGCAGAAGTGTAAATGAATTTTCGGCTCTGGTGTACAGCACACTGAGGACATCCTTGGATTTTGCTTCCCTTAAAAATAAGTATAGCCGCACATTGCCGCACATTCGCAATGGATCCCCCAAAAGCTAGATCTGACTTCAAGGAAAAAAAAACAGAAATCACCCAGCATTCTTCCAGGCATCGTAGGCAAAGGCACAGAGATTCCGGCCACTGCGTTCAATTTTCACCATGGAGGTCTCCAGTTGCCGCAAACTCACCGTGAAGAAGAGCAGATCCACCGGTCTCAACGCGGTACGCGCCTTGTCTTTCTTGACGCTGTTGGCGATGCTGCGAGTGAAGTAGGACTGGAGCTCAATGATACCAATGGCCTGGTTTTTCGATGTATACAAGGAGGTACGCTGTTGCCAATCAGAAATATGCTGTTGGATTGCATATTAGACTTCGAATAGAATGGGATACCCTCTGGTAATTTAACATAGCTATTGAACATGGCCATTAATAGTGGATTTTCCCATTAAAAATGGTGATTTTCCATAGCTATGTTAAATTACCAGAGGGTATAACTTAATAACGAACCAATGTAGATTTGGGATGATTTGGGATGATTTGCTACCATTAACGGCCATTGAATATGTCATCTGGAGAATGATGATCAACTACTGGACTTGGGGGTACAAACGTTTTTGGACAATGACAAAACCACTTCAACCGTCTAAGGCTCACTTGCAGCATTTCTCACACCCCCAAATGTTGGCGTCAAACTAACGCCAGCATTCCCAAAGAAGTGACATGGAACCACAGTGGTTGGAATAATGAGTGAACATAGTGAGCAACTTCCAGAAAATGCCAACAATTCAATTATATATCCTATTTGACCAGTTTTTGTGTTTTTTTCTCTAGAATTTCTTGGAAGTTCCTCCGATTTTCCAGTCGGCCTCGATGATGCCATCGATCTCCACATTCCCATCCTCCTCAAAGGCAGCAGCCAAGGCCTTGAAATCCTCAGGGCCAAGGTCCAGGATCCGGAGCAAGGCCTTGATGTTGCTGTCCTCGACTCAGCAAAACGATATCTTCCCAGATTCCAGGGCAACAAAGGCCACTTATCCCGGATGAAACATAAGAATACATAAGAATCATAAGACAAGTTTGACATAGTTGGACTATCTCATCACTGCATATGATTGGATTTTGGTGATTTTGGATGTTTTTGGATGTTTTTGGGGTGTACTGTATAATTGTGATTGATGTTTTTCTGGGTATCATTGTTGGGACTTTGGCGGGCATACTGGCATACCCAATTTTCAGATACAGCCAGGCGTATTTTGAAGATTTTTGAAGGCTGTTTCCCCATTCAATCTGTACAATTTCTGGTGGATCAACATGGAAAAATGATTGAAAAAGGATGGAACATCAACATGCCAAGGCTTTCAAGATTTGAACCCCCCCAAGCCTCCAAGGCTTGAGTGAACTCCTCCTTTGAAATCTGCCGGTTGTTCTTCAGCAGATAGGTGCCATGCTTCAGAAGCTGCTGCCGAAACAATTCCAAGGCCTCCTGTTGTGAGACCAGCCGCTCCGCTCCCTGAGTTCGACTTTGCCGCGCTTCCAACTTGAAAGCTGTGTTGCAAAGAATTCCCACCACCAAATTCATCAAACCCAAGCCGGTGATGCAAGCACTCAACAGGATGACCACAGCTATCGCTGTTCCATGAGCCTCACCCAAATCAAACGCCGCAGTCCTGGCTCGACCCTTTAAGGATTGGCAGTGAAAGCCTGCTGGAAGAATTGGAAAGGACTTCTGCGTGAGACTTGTTGAACTTTTTTCGGCTAAATGGCTGATGCGGCGGATGAGGAACCAAGATTCCTACATACATACTCTCCTTTCATATGAATATATGAATCATAGAATCATTCATTATAAGTATTAACTGAACAGGTATTAAGTGTATATATATATACAACTGACATGTGAGACTCCCAACATTATAACCTATATACTATATACATCTATATAATATCTTTTCGCCACCAACATCCTGGCAATGGTAACCCATCGATCAAAGGTAGCAACCTGGATCAGCGTCCACATGGCAGATGGCAAAGTGGTGAAGTCTGGGAGGATTGCAGTGGTGGCCGCCAGGTTCCATTGGGACATGGTCACCAGAAGGACGCTCAGGATGAAGATGGTCATGCCCAGCAGCAGCACGGCCCAGAACAAGGTCTGTAAGGAGCTCAAGATGCCCTCAACCAACATGGCCAATTGACGGAAGGCCCGCAGCACACGTACCATCTTCACCAGCTTCAGTAGGCGGTACAGCCGGGCGAGGGTATAGACGCCACCACTGCCGACGCCGCCAAGAACCCAAGTGTCTACGATGCTTAAGCACACGACCAAAAAGTCAAATTGGATCCAACTGTCGCTCAGTAGCATGATGCCAAAGTGTCGGATGCCACTGATGGCTGCTCGGAGGCAAAACTCAATAATGAAGGCTATCAAAAAAATGTTGTCAAGCACCTGCCACAGCAAATCGGACCCACACTGACAGTCAATTCGCACGCCCATGGCGATGGCATTCACCAGAACAACCAAGCCTTGCTTTGGGAAAGGTGAAGCAGCAGCCGACACATGTTGAAAATCCCAACTATAGTTCATTTAACCCAAGCTCGATGCCACTCCTGCCACCATCCCTTGAAAATCCTGTGGCTATCATATGACATCATATGGTATCATTTTGTATTCCTTACTGGGCCACTTTTGGACCCTTACCGTCAAGAAAAAATTGGGCCTTTCGCAGTACCAAGCGGCCAAAAATGGCATCGAAGGTCGCCCACCTCCGGGCCTTTTGGATTTCGTTGGTCACCTCTCGCATCAGCTGAATCTCATCGGGCGGAAGCTCAAAGATCGTTGTCGCCTGGCGGGCCACGAAGAAAGGCTGTTTGGGGGCGGATCCCCAAATATCGCCACAATATTTTGGATGCATAGGATATTATAGGATGATAGTATAATTAGATGATGTTAGATGTAAATAGTGATTGTGATGAAGCCATTGACAAATTGTGGCCCTCCGGTTGCCTGCACCCTGGGGCGCAATGCAAAGTGTCGCCAACGATACACTGCACCACTGACTGTGGCATCAGCTGCTTTGTCGCCAGGACCATTGAAGTATGCAAAAAATTTGGCCGGGACTGGAATGTGCAAACCCTCGGCCTCCAGGATGCCTTCAATGCGGTTGTCAATGTCCACAGTGATCTTCTTTTGCAACAGCCTGAATCTGACCTTCACAGTTTTGTTGAGCGGAATTGCCCTTGTGGCCAGTTTTGCTCGGAAGTGACCGTGGCGGATGAAAATCCAAAGATGGGTAGAATTGGGTGCCACACAGATCCGTGGCAGTTGGCTCCCGACCACACCTCCGACAGAGAAATGGGCAATGCCTCTCCGATCTTTCTGTCGATTGTGCAGGCGAAGGTCGAAAAAAAAATCGAAATTATTGGAGGAATCAATTTTCTTGGCCACCAACCCCCTCTGACACGCTTGCGCAGTGGCACGCAGAGTGGTGGATGATGTGGCCCCTGGGATGGTTGAAAGTGGATCTTGTTCTGCGGCCACCTCTCCATCATCCCACATCCCGTGGGCTCCATGCACCTCCTCCTGATCAGAATCCGCTTCACTGCTGTCCTCGCCATCGCCCAGTAAGGTTCGATCCCAATCGGCTTCCTCTTGGAAGCCGCTCTGCTTAAATTCCATATATGCAGTGACATCCTGGCTGACTTCATTCTACCCCCAGAAAGTCGCCAAACCATGTCGGCATGAAGTCAACGATCGGTAATTTGGAAACCACTAGCCGGTTTGATTTTTTTCCCCCACCTGCCAGGTGAGGGTCTCTAGATTTTATCAGAGTTGCTTCCTTAACTGCGAGTTCCAAATATCGGTGGGCACTGCCGGACTTCAACCGCGAGCGCCAGATGTCAGAGTTGAGGTCCGGCAGTGCCCATGTCAGAGAGAATGACAGAATAAATGCCAGATAGAATGCCAGAATACATGCCAGAATATATATATAATAGATGCCAGATAGAATGCCAGAAAGAATGTCAGCATATATGCCATAAAGAATGTCAGAGTATATGCCAGAAAGAATGTCAGAATATATGTATATGTATATATATACACATATGTGTGTTTATATATGCATATACATATATATATATATATAAACACATGCATACCATACCATAACATAACATAAGATAAGATAACATAACATAACATATATATATATAGATATATACACACAGACACATACACATACACATACCCATATATACACATACATTACATTACATTACATTTTTACATGTGCTTTCACATTTAAACTATACATGTACATTTACATTTACCATTACATTACATACCATACCATAAGATTACATACATACAGACTTTCAGATGGTATGTCAGACACTATGTCAGAATAATGTGGCAGCGTGGGGATCACTCGAAGAAAATGAAGAAAGTAATTGTCCTATCACTACAGTCACTACACCCCAAAAAATGGTAGTTGGAACAACATCCAACATCATCCAACGTCAAAAATCGTGACCAACTCAACAACTCATCAAACCCGCTCCGTTTGCGTCAGCGCCCTTTCACTGGGCAAGGTCTGATCCGTGGTTTCAGCATCCACCAAGCTGGCGAAGGGCTTCTCCATCTGTGGCTCCATGCGTTTTGGCCCCTCCCTGCGGCTGTGCCCAGCATGCTTTGGCTGGGGCCGGAGCTGGAGCCAACGTTGCCATCCCGGTGCTGTTTCTATCCATGGAATTCATGGAAGCAGAAAACATATGGAAAAACATGGAAAAAAAACGGCGCAATACAACCAGAAAAACATCGCCATTCAGGAGCAAAACAAATGAATTCCACTGTTTTAGGCATGGTCCATGGTAGTTATCACGATCCCAATCAGCAAGGCAATGGATCCTGCGAGTCTCAAGTAATGTCAACTACGTGGCTTCCTCAACGGGCATCGAAGAATCGAAGATCGCGTCCAAAATCGTAGCTTTTCTTACCCTTGGCGGCCAGTCTTCATCAACTCCCTCAGCAGCATGGTCCTCAGCGGTCACGCTAGGACTCCAGGACTCCAAGACTCCAAAACCTTTTTTTCTGCGGAGTGCCCGACAAATATGCTGAAGGCGGGAGGATGCAGCTAAAAACCACTGCCTGAGTCGGTGTGGTTAAATCATGTTAAATCGAATCAATCGAGAATAAACAAAACACCAATGATCGCAGCGATGCTTCACGAAAAAAGTCTTCAAATGTATTCAAATGCCATATGTGATGATTCTGGAACCTTGTGATATCTTGTGACTTTGTGCATTTTCGACATTTCATATATTCTAGCCACTATATGATTACATGATATTACATGGTTATTCCGTGTAGAGCCCCACTGAGCTCCGAACCCCATGCTCCGACCTGGGGCGTGTTCTGTTGGAACCCCAACGGTGGCCCTTCGGGGGTTTCGCCCTTGAAATTGGCAACTTCGTAGTACTTCGACTTTCAGTTGCACCCAAGTTGGTCTACTCAAATCATCACAAGTCATCTTAAGTCATCATGAATCATCATCAGTTGTATTTTACAATTAGGTCTGGATGCACGGCCAACCTTCGTGGCAATCCGGAAGAAACAACTTACCAATCTTGCGCTGAGTCGGAGTACCTGTCTGGCTTCTCGTTCGCACCTGCCAAGTTCTCAGAATCAGAACCCAACCTTTTCGCACCCGTTTCCTCCGTTGTTCAAATGTCAACTCCTACATTTCAAAATGGAACAGGTGCACCTGCTGACAGATCGCTTGGCTTTGCTTCTTGCCTAAAAATCCAACAGATTCCTAGTCCCATGGTGCCAAGCTCACGACATCACCTCAGTCCCTGGCTGTCCTGTCTGTGGACGCTCTGCGAGCAATCTCGCCACATCAGTTTCAAGCAAGACCTCTGGTGTTTCAGATGAACATCTTAGAACCATCAATACCTGCTGTCAGAATCTTAGTGCAGGACTTGGTCCCAGGATTCCAACTTCTCCTGTGCCAAGTAGGAAGCACAAACAACACACCAATCGCAAAGAAGCAACTGTTTCGGCCAAATGTTTGCAAATACATATGCTATATGTGTTTTTCACCTATGGATATATATATATATGTATCTGTGCGCGCACACACACACAGACACATGCGTGTACATATATATATAGTTATATAATGTTATATATATATAATTATATATATACATGTATAAAGATGATTAAAGATGCGTGTAAGTGTAGACTTGTGTATGTATTTTCAAATCTTTCATGATGGCTTACCGCAGCTGTCCGGCGGAACAGCGGACCACTCCAAGTCTTTTGGACCTCGGGCTGCCAATGATGGATCGCACATGATCGCACCGTGGGCTGTTTGTGTCATACTTCAACATTTCAAGGACCAAACACACACTGAATTGTTTTTGAATTTTAAACCAACAACTTTTTCAACATACTGTACACCAATGGACAAATATTGGAACATATTGGAACCATCCCTTTTAACAGTTTTTACAAGTTCCCCGCAACCTGGATTGCCCACCGACGCAAAAATGGAACTTTTCCAGCGTGGATGTGCACAAAATGTGAAGCGTGTTTTATGAGAGAAATAAGGTCCTTTTTGATCTTTTTGGTGTTCACTTTGGGCTTGGAGTGTGGGATTATAGGCTTTTAGGTTTTTAAATGTTTTTAAGGTCTTGGGTGTTTGCTCGGCTTAATTTCGCAAAACCAAAGCAAAAAAACACACATTTCCGCGGGCTCTGGAGAAAAAGGCTAGCGGCTAAATCAATCCATTGCCATGTCCCTCTGAGTCGCAGGCAAACAGCCACAGCTCGATATGAACCTGACAGCCTCAGAGGGTATCAGGTCTCGGATAGTTTTGCCATGGCACCTGAACACTTTGGGTTCCCTCACCGCACCATGGTGCACTCCGAGAAGTCCGTCAAGGACAGGCCCAGCAAACTTTGGGACACCTCCTGCAGAGGCAGCTCCCTTTAAGCGGGAACCCGGGGTTGGGCTTGCCATGTGGCCGGTCCTCATAGGTGGCTTTCAGGTATGGAGGGTACACCACCTGAGGCCCGCCCAGATTTGTTAGGGTTTCCATAGCCCTCATCCTGTAGGGCGACGAAGTCATACCTCCATTGGGTTCCAAGCATCGAAACCAGGGAGTGGAAGGACCACATCCTTGGTGTGCTTGTGATATTGTTGAACATGATGGGGAGGCCAGGCTATTACAACCATGTCTATCCATATCTATATATCATGTCGCAACCGACCAGTTGCCGAGCTGCTGTCAACTTCACACCCTCCAGGTCCTCCTTACTGAGGATTCGCCTCAGATAGCGCAAGCGTTCCAAGCGAAGTCAGTGGGATCACCGTGGAACCCAAAAACTCCAGCGACCATTTGACCCATTGATGGATTTGTAAAAAATCCTGGTTCGATCCGGTCCAATTTTTGGAAGCCGTCTGCAACAAGACAGCTCCAACAACGGCGGAGGAAAAAAACAACTGGATGTCACAACAACAACAACAGCAACAACAACAACAACAACAACACCAACACCAACACCACCACCAACAACAACAACAACAACCAACAACAACCAACAACCAACAACCAACAACCAACAACCAACAACCAACAACCAACAAACAACAAACAACAAACAACAAACAACAAACAACAACCAACAACCAACAACCAACAACCAACAACAAACAACAACAAACAACAACAAACAACAACAAACAACCACCACAACCAACAACCAACAACCAACAACCAACAACCAACAACCAACAACCACCACCACCACAAACACCACCACCACCACCACCAACAACAACAACAACCACAACCACAACCACAACCAACAACCACCACCACCACCACCACAAACAACAACAACAACAACAACCACAACCACCACCACAACCACAACCACAACCAACAACCACCACCACCACAAACAACAACAACAACAACAACAGCAACAGCAACAGCAACTGCAACAGCAAGAACAAGAACAAGAACAAAAACAAGAACAAGAACAACAACAACCACAACCAACAACAACCACCACCAACAACAACCACCACCACCAACAACAGCAACAGCAACAGCAAGAACAAGAACAAAAACAAGAAGAAAAATAAGAATAAGAAGAAGACGAAGAAGAAGAAGAAGAAGAACAAGAAGAACAAGAAGAAGAAAAACAAGAAGAACACGAAACAAAAAGAACACCAACACCAACACCAACACCAACAAAAAAAAACAACAAACAACAAACAACAAGCAACACGCAACACACAACAAGCAACAAGCAACAAACAACAACGAACAACGAACAACGAACAACGAACAACCACAACGACAACGACAACTGCAATGACAACCACAACCACAACCACACCAACAGCAACCACCACCACCACCACCACCACCACCCCAACCCCAACCCACAACCCCAACCCACAACCAACCAACAACAACCAAGAACAACCAACAACTACCAACAACTATCAACAACAAAAAACAAACTACCAACTACCAACACCACTGCCACAATGACGATGACAACTACTGGTAGTGCTAGTACTAGTGCTAGTGCTTGGGCTAGTAGTAGTCGTCGTCATCGTAGTATAGTAGTAGTAGTTATAGTTAGTAGTAGTAGTTATAGTTAGTAGTAGTAGTAGTAGTAGTTATAGTTAGTAGTAGTAGTAGTTATAGTTAGTAGTAGTAGTAGTTATAGTTAGTAGTAGTAGTAGTTATAGTTAGTAGTAGTAGTAGTAATAGTTAGTAGTAGTAGTAATAGTTAGTAGTAGTAGTAATAGTTAGTAGTAGTAGTAGTAGTAGTAGTAGGTAGTAGGTAGTAGGTAGTAGGTAGTAGGTAGTAGGTAGTAGGTAGTAGGTAGTAGGTAGTAGGTAGTAGGTAGTAGGTAGTAGGTAGTAGGTAGT
>Ga0126342_10009860_pt1 | contig 17103 bp, 10 predicted proteins | sample Cyp1metagenome_FD_92528 | JGI IMG/M metagenome (GOLD analysis project Ga0126342, IMG submission 92528) | Coral microbial communities from Lord Howe Island, Old Settlement Bay, Australia - Cyphastrea 1 metagenome | ecosystem: Host-associated > Invertebrates > Cnidaria > Coral ... | reverse complement strand
ATCAAGCACCTTTCAGTCCATCAGTGGCTTCGCTCTGCCATCCCTGATTCACAACAACCAACCTCTCCTATAGGTTTCCTATTTTTGAAACTTCCGCCACCGCCTTGTGCGGTACTACTGGAAATATACAGAGTTTGTGTTAGGCTTGGGTGCCTTGGTTGGGGCACCATTAGCACCTTTCACCGCGCAGAAAAGAAAGTGGTGTGGCCCTTTGGTGAAAAAGACCCTGGAGTCGGCATGCAAAAGTGCCTTGGAGGGAAATTAAACGGGGATGAATCAAAACTTACTGCACCGTATTTAGGCGGGTGAACATCCATTTACCTATTTTATTATTTTGGTGTTCAATGATTACACGAAGATGGGGCCAGGGCTATCCAGTCTTGAAATTCCCGACGGGATATCCAACGGTCGGTCGACATCACCCTCTTGAGCCTACCAAGACTGACTGGGTGTTGTTGGAATGTGGCCCACTCTGTCCCAATTCGGACAGGATCGATTGCATGTGAGAGAGAGGGATAAGCTCCAATTCTGCAAGCATGTGTAGACAATGTCATATGATGTCATATGCCCTAACATGATGTCATATGACATTGTCTACATATTTGTATGTTTGGGTATGGATGGATTTACGGAATATATATATGTATATATATATATAATATATATTCGTATTGTTTCTATATATATATTTACATGATAATATATATATACATACAAATTATATAATCATGTATACAACTCTATATATATAATACACGAAACTGCATCATAATTTTGTTATATTATATACATATTGTATGTAGGTTTGTACACTTGACGGATGCAGTATGGAACGTGGGTCATGATATATGTTTGATCGAAGACTTGGGCCATAAACCATCGCGGTAGACCACCGGTTTGGGGGTCACAACAAAAGTCATCCCACTAGGAGCATACCCAATTTCATGAATCCCAATCGGGGATGGTTCATGATTGGGTTTTCCTCACTATCAATTTTGTCATCCTCAAGCAGATGTAAATGGCAGAACATAAAACAGCAGATGTCCGGCGTCCCCCTTGAAAATTGGGAACCCCCCCAAAGCAAGAAAAGAAAAGTCGACTCATGGATGGTACCTGTTTCAACATCAGTTGGAACTCTTGCAACTTGCTACAAAACAACTCAGGTGAAGGAGACCGTTATTGTTGGAATTCCAAGCAAAATGACAAAGCCAATGAACTTATGAGTTCGTACAATGGTTGTTTCAGCGTCGCTTCATCAAACCCAGCTACGATTCCGGAAAAAGATTTGCACACCACACCATGGTCCCATGGTTTGCGCCAAGATTCCCACACGGAAAGATGTACGGCTATTTCAAGGGTGCCTTGGCCTTTGGATTTTTTTCCGAAGCAATGTTATGGCCTGAGTTGTTCGGCGAATTTTGTCGACGCCTGAGTTATTAGTTGAGATCACTGGAATATCCAAGCTGGTCCAAGCTGCATAGTCTGTAAGCATTTTTTGGTGATTTTTCTAATCGTGCCAAGTTTTACGGTGCGAACAGTGCAGGATAGGCAGATGATTGTGTGAGGAAACTATTCAGAAAAGAGACTTGTCGACCCAACTAGAGGGAATCTCTTGTCACAATGGTCCACAGCTTTTTCAACGTTCCTGTGAAATGGGCAGATGAAGCTGTTTTTTGACTCATATCCAGCGCAACCAGGGCTCTGCCAAATCTGATGGAAAATCAGGGAAAATTGATGGAAATGGCTGAAAATGGCATCTTGATGAATGTGTATGAGAAAGATATAGATAGATATACAGTAGATAGTAGATAGAGATACAGTAGATAGTAGCTAGATAGACAGATAGATGGATGGATAGGTAGATAGATAGATACATGCATCCATACATACATGCGTATATAGATAGATAGACAGACAGACAGACAGACGGACAGATAGATAGATAGATAGAGATATAGATTTAGATGTAGAAATAGACAAATAGATGGACATAGATATAGATATGGATGCAGATATAAATATAGATAGAGATAGATGAAGATAGACAGATAGATATACATTGATGTAGATAGATATAGATAGATCTAGATAGGTATAGATAGATATAGATAGATATAGATAGATGTAGATAGATTTAGATAGATGTTGATAGAGACAGATACAGCTAGATACAGATAGATAGGTCGATAGATAGTTATAGTGGTAGGTAGAAAGAAAGAAAGAAAGAAAGATAGATAGATAGATAGAGATAGATAGATAGATAGAGATAGAGATAGAGATAGATAGAGATAGAGATAGATAGAGATAGAGATAGATAGAGATAGAGATAGAGATAGATAGAGATAGAGATAGATAGAGATAGATAGGTAGAGATAGATAGAGATGGATAGAGCGATAGAGTTGAGAGATAGATAGATAGATACGCACATACATACATACATACATACACATACTTATACTTATACATGGAGAGATAGATAGGGAGACTCATGACTTCATGCCCATGATTTTTTTTCAGGCGAAGCCGGAGCCAGCGAGACTTGCGATGCAGGCCCTGAAACGTTTGGAGATTCAGGGAAAACCCAAAAATCCCGTGGAACAAATCGGGAAAGTTGGGAAAAATAACGAAAAATGGTGGAAATCCTGATTTTCCCGACCTGTTGAATAATTTTGAACATGTTTGAATGGTTTTTAAATTAGATATATTCAATTGCCCATTTCTTCAGACAAAGCCGGTTCTGTTTCAGAATGGAAATTGGTCAAAATAATGACTAGGAAGGTGTCCAAAGCAGTCTTTCAACCGGTGCATGTAGTGTGTGAGCCAGAGTGAAAGGTAAAGGTCATCAATTCCAGGCGATTTGCAGATTTCCTTTTTCCTTGCCTCAAGAATCTCAAAAGTACTCACTAATAAATACGGCAGTAAAGCTGTCCAAATCACCCAGCAAAAGCTAGAGTTCGTGTCGCCGTGCCCAGGCTACTTGCTGATCTTAGCCTTCACGCCACTGGGTCGCCCAGTTCTCATAGAACAACGGATCGATCACGACCAGTTGGATGTTTTTGTCAATCATGGGCTAAACAGTGTTAAAACATATAAAACATGTTGAGATTCACTCCACGTGGAAAGATTATCATATTGATTGGTATGGTGGAGTAACCACACACCAAGTGTTCAGGGAAGACACAGTATTTGCCGTTCAAAGGGTGAAGAATCCCATGTGGGTCCCATGTGGGTCCCATGTGGATCTGGTTTTTCCTAAGGAGAGTAGCTCCGTTGCTCAATGACACCGAGCTCACAGACTTTTTGCAGTCCTCCAAAGATAAGCTGAAGTTGCTTGGCTGCGAAAAGTCCGCCTTCTTTTGTGAGACCGAAAGGGATTCCATAGAACTGCCGGCTCCTACTTGGTCTTTCCTTCAATGCAAAGAGGAGGTTAGCGGCCAAGATCGATCCTTTTGGCAGTGCCAAGATAATCAAGATAATGTTTAAGGATCTTGGAGCCACAGCCTTGCATTTCGACTCACCAGTGCATGTCAGTACTTTGTTCTCCAGAGCAGACGCATTATGCGATACAGCTCTTCACCAGACTGGATACTTCATGCCAGATATATGAAAGTTTAAAAACCAGGGGCTGCCCAGATCTACTGGTGCAGGTTCAGAGGTTCCCAATTTTTGGACATACCAACCTCAATTTTCATAGCTATTTGCCCAGGAAGGCCATTGACTTTTACAGCCTCTCAGCTAAGTTTAGCGTGTGCGTCCCTGGGACATGTCAGATATGTCTCAGCTTGGGCAGCACAAGAGTTAAGAAGAGACAAAACAGCTGATGCGTGACTTGACGTGTGACTTGACGTGTATGTGAATGTCTGAGATAGTCAACTAAGGATCCCATCTCAGGAAAGTTTTGCATGAGAGGAAGGGTTCTCATGTAGCTGAAGAACACTTTAATTACACTGCAAGACAATGAGGAGGGTTTTAAAGCCATGTTGACTCAAAATGCAGCCATTGTCTTTCTGGAAATATTGCTGACAGATATACATTAGAATATGCGGCCCTTTGCGCCGCTGAATAAGGTAGTGCCCACAGATGGGAGACGAGAAACGACAAGTGGTACTTCAACCAAACTGCATGGTCGGAGTGGAAGGATTCTGTCAAACAGGACAGCCGCTACAAGGTGTATGCTGACGTTGTCCAGTTCCGAATCATCATCATCATCATCATCATCATCCTCATCATCCTCATCGTCTCATAACGAGCCATTGCCCTCTGCGCCCAATGGGTTATTAATTGTTTGGTTCTTGCAAAATGCTTTCCCACGCTGTTAATTTAAGTTTCTGCCTTGGTGGTTTTGCTTGAATGATTCTTGCAAGCGCTGGGATGCAGGTGCGTGGCTCTAGCATGAGGTCAGACAAGTGAACCCTCTGAATTTAAGCATACAAGGTAGCGCTGGAAAAGCAACTAAATTTTAGGATTCCCTCAGCAATGGCGAACTTTCTGTGGTGGTACTGATATCGATTTTAGGTTAAGCCCAGAACCGGCGACAAACTTCAGTTTCTACACGGTTGGTGCAATCTGGTTTTTGAAACGTGACAGATTTCTGCGACTTCCTCTCTGTCACGGTGATTGGATACTGGAGATGACCTGCTACACCTTCTAAGTCCAGGATCTTGTTGATTCACACATCAGGGACTCACTTCCCACCCAGCCACTCAGTGTGGCGATGTTTTTATCTACTGTGTGTATAACTTCAAACTCAAGCCCCACAAGTCGCCTTATCTTGAAGCCTACTCCTTCAAAATCTCCAAGGGATAGCTATGTAAGCGTCAAAATAGTTTGGGTTCCCCTTTGCATGTCCCCTTTGTCCCACATGAGTGTGGACCACAAATGCCGTTTTTTGGCCATAGGAGGGCATCTCGTCCTATTCCAATCTTCAGCTTGTAGAGGTGAGCAGGGGATCCTGGGGGGGTCATGCTGATCGCTTGGGATTTTGCACTGGTTCCTGGGGCTCTTCATGTCTCTTCCAATCTCTTCCATGTTTTGGTCAAAAGATGTCCAAAGTTTGTTTGTTGATAATGTCTTATAAGTGTGTGTGTGCTGCTTTGGGACTAGAGTAGATGTTTCTCCGGTTTGGCCCCACACAATGGGTTCAATGGCCTTCCGACGAGAGACAGGCTTCCTCCGGAGCACGTAACGTAGAAAGCCCCTGCAGCAAGAGAAACTCTACAGTTTCCGCAGTTCAGGTACTTGCATGTGCTTCGGATTGCTTAGGTAGTTTGCACAAGCATACAATTTTTCAAGTTTCCTACAACTCCACTTACTACAGATACGATGAATCCACATGAGAGGTCGATGTAGCCTGACTCAGGGGCCAAAAGACTGCGCCAGGCTCTCACAAAGCTGATCAAGCTGATGAAAAACGACAACCGTGTGGCTGGAGCGCTCGCAGAAGCCAAGCTCTTTGGTCCCCGTGCCCTGGCAATCCTTGCGAAGGTCTCAAAAAATAGCACAGCGACACAGCGATGCATATCTGCAGTGAACGAAACGAAGAAGAAACGTGGTTCTCCTTTTGGAATCTTTTGGATATGTTCCACGATATTCCAGCTATGGAGCATGAGGACTGCGCTCAAATCACAACTCCCAAGAAAGAGGGAAGTGCCATCACCAAGGGTCAAAAGCAAGCAAACAATAAGAAGGAAGACAAATGGTTAAATCAGGATAATCAGGAATAATAGGGTGATTGGGGTGTAGAAGGTGGTTGTAGGGACACGGAATGATCTTTCCCAACTCTTTGATGAATGGTGTCAGTTGATAGAAGATGTGGCTTCATGTGAAGCGAAACAATCAGAGCTCCGCATCTTCACTAGTCGCGGCTTTTAAGATATTGTGAAGTCGATGGGGCGGATGCTTTGAGGCGGTGTAATCAATACAGACGCAGTTGGCTCGAAGCTTTCATCCTTTGATCTCCTTTATGCGTCCAATGTTTTCTGCCAAATTTCCTATGTGTTTGACCCTTCTCTTGGCCGACTTGGTGCTTCCAAGTGCGGCCGCCCGCATGGACCACGAGACTGAGTTGAAGGGCACCAAGATCAGCCTTCCAGGCAAAGGCCGTCAATGGTTGCCCCAGCTGCAGAAGGACAAAGGGGGAGCTGCAGACGAACTGCTGTGCAAAAGGCTTGGTGTGTGAAGAGACCGGGCGGTGCCAATTGGGCTTGGGATCGGTCTGCAAGTTGAAGGGCTCCTTGGAAAGTGAGGGCAGCTGCGGCCGATCTCCCGAAGGCCCCAAAACCGAGTGTGGCAGTTTCGATCGATTTGGGGAGGCCCGATGCTGCGTGCCGACGGCCCTCGTGTGGGACGGAGAGATGGGGGACGGGGACGATCCGCGAGATCATGCGCCGCCCAACGGTGATGTGTCCAAATGCTGCAGTAAGATGCAGTAAGCAAGCTCATGGCTACATGCACGAAGGACAAAATCTGACAGTCTGCGTTTGGCTGTGGTAGGACTCAACTCAGTTCTGAAAAGATAGTGTTGTTGAATGGAATGCAGCACTTCCGTTCCCTGAAAGAGGAAAGCAGCAGCGCCCGATGACTTCAGTGTGGTTTAAGATTGAGCACCCGAAGATTTGTGGATGAGATGAGCATCCAAACAGAGTCTATCTTTTGGAGACGTGTTCAACGATGTTCACGCAAGGTTTGTGGAGAGTTTACTAGTGTGCTACAGTAGTCGACGGACATCCCAATCCTGTATAATTGCAAGGAATTAAGACCATATCATATCATAGTCTTATGATGTCTTATGATGTCTTATGATGTCTTATGATGTCTTATGGGTGTTTGCATTTTAAGGTCTTGATAAGTCATGACAAGTTCACAATATGGACATGACATTTTTTCGAATCAATCCTTTCACGTAGCTACAGCCGACCAATCTTTGCATTGTACAACCATATTAATTATCCATATGTCAATCCATATAATTACCCAAAATGAACGAAACAAGATGCAACAAATCTGGTTTTGATATGTTTTGATTTACTATACTTGGCAGGTGCAAAATCTGTGGGTGTTCATACTCCTGTGAAGGTGAATCCGCCCAGGTTTTGGAAGCACTGGGCCACAGAAGTTGGGTCGCTGGGCCCAGAAAACGCCAGGCTGCAAGGCTCCAGTGATGAAAGAAATGACAAACGTGGCAAATCTGCACCATGTATGTATATATAATATTTGTACAATATGATATATATATATATACGCATTACAATTTAGCAAAAATGGGTATAGGTACATCAGAGATGTAATATACGCGTTACTGTGGTCTCTCGTAAGTGCTCATACGAAGGTGACTTCTACAACGGCAATAAGTCTGTCCATGTGACCTCAGTTCACCTGGAATCTATTCCAAGTCCATGCCTGGCTGAGATGTTAGTCAAGCGATCTATGTTTGGCCCCCGTACCCTACCCATAGAACCTGTGATCATGGGAACCAGTGATTTTGGGCATGAGATCTGCATTTCAGAAGTTTGATGACTATGCCGGTGCCAAGGTAGATATGTTTGATGATATTTGCGCAGGAACAACATAACTCTGAACGTTCGGGGTTCTGATATTTGCTAAGTTGTTCAAGATGTATCCATCCGATTCCATCCGACAACAGCTCCCTTTGCTCGCAGTGTGTTCGTGGCTGAACGCTATAGGAGATGGCAGCAATGGGCAATATGATGCTTTGTTGGGACACCTTCACGACTGGACTATGGATGTCTATGACTACTTCCACGTTACCTGCCTGCAAAAAGGGGCCTGGGAGCAAGCATGCAGATTCCGACTTAGCTACTCCTATCTCTTGCTCCACAATCAAGCAGCTGTTGTTGCAGTTCATAAGAAACACGGTGTTTCAATGGTGATTGAATTCCTTTGTTTTCTAAAGAGGTGTTGAAAGGTGAGTATCGTTTGTTGATTTCCAAACCAGTCTGTGGCAGCAAAAACCTTTCAAAGATGTTGGGTTACTTTATGCACAAACAAGTCGACATAAGACCCAGAGAACCAACATTGGACTGAATCAATGATAAATCCAGGATTGCAAAAGCAACAGCTCTTCTCCTACACCCGGGGTTGAGTTGAGCATTGTGGAGGCTCACAACCCAAAATCACAGCTGGTTGGGCTAAGAAAGTTTGTCCTCGCAGCATAGGACAACTCCACTGGCTTGCTTCGAGAATTGGATTCGCACAAGGACAAAGAACTGTTGCCTGGCAGGTGTTTCTTGAAAATAGGATGAACATGGATGAAAGAGGTATGTGAATGAAGGCGGTATGCTTCATGAAACTGTAAGTCGATACATGTCGACAAGAGTATGCTTTCAGTGAAGCCGATCCTGTTCACGTCTTGCGTATTTGAAGACACCAGTTTCAATGGAAACGTCTGCCAAATCCCACAGGGGTTGATTAATTATATGCTACGTATTGATATGTGATATAAAGACATCTGAAGCATGATGATTTGCAAGCGAGATTTGACAAGTTTTCAGCGCTGACCGGTTCAAAGGCTGAAAATTAGTCATATTGATGCGAATCTTCAGTGGTTTCTCGGCCGTGGACTGGACTGTGCTTGCAGCGAACCGCGCACATGCGCACATCTATGTAGCATCGTGTCATTGATGTGCTGTGTGCATTCAAATTGATCGTGATGTTATTCATGTGTGTGTGTCGTGTTTGTGTGTGTGTGTTTGTGTTTATGTGTCGGCTTGTTGCAGACCTTCTATCCAGCGGTGCATCCAGCAGTCCAGCTGGTAGGTTGGAAACAAATGAGCACAGTCAGGAAGCACAAAAGCTAATCAGACCCTTGGCAGAACAGAGCGAGCTGTCACAGTGGTTGTGGCTATGGGTGAAAAAGCTGGCAGCACTACGTATGTATTGAAATGGATCACGGAAAACTAAACTGACAGATGCTTGTGGTAGATTGTGGTAGTACAGTACTTGAGATTTCTGTGCGAAGCCACATCCCAGACCATGTTTGTGCTCACATTCCAGCCTAATTATTCACAACTTGCTTGTGAACAGCCCAAGTGTTCCAATATTGAGTGGTTGGACAAGGTGAGAACCAAGCCCGCCCAGTCCATCAGTCCCAGGTTTAAGCAAAATCAGTGAGGCGCGGGTCAGAGACCCTCCCCGTGTGTTGGAAATACTTGATCGTTTTTGTCGCATCTCTCCTTCGCAATTTGCGCTCCTGTTTGCCGTTCTTTCAAAAATGTTGCGGGTAAAAATTAGAAGGTTATAGCTGTACTGATACGACAAGATCAGTTGGGGTTCCATTTGGAATCAGAGTTTGAACTTATTTTGATGGAAACTTACAACCCGTGTCAGTCTACTTGTACATTTTTGCAGGGTCCAATTGTGGCTTGAAGAGGCCTTTGTGCAGCGCAACCATGGTGGTGGACTACGTGCCTCGGGTCTCCCTTTGTTTGATGAGATGGGGCACAAAGTCTCAAAGTGTGCATCCTGATGTTGTTGACAGTGAAGAAGCCATGCAAGATAGCACAATAATGCACAATAAATGTTTTGGAATTTGCACAGCAACGTTCTCAATGGGTCAACATGGACCAGAACTCGAGTTTGCATTCAGCCGAAATTGACCTTCAAGATCCTTCAAGAATGTCTGGGCACGGGCACATAGCATTCATAGCATTGGAAGGCAACTGAATATGACAGGACCAAGAGGCCACAGCCGCCACATTCCATTCGGGTCTAAGGCACTTTACATGGGATCAACACACTTGGATGGCCGCAAAAGGAGGTCAGTCCCGGCAAGTCGGTCATCGGGCTCTACCAGTGCCCTGTGGTGTGGGAGGAAGGTTTTCGGATGTTTTCGGAGCCTCGGGGTAATCCGTGTGTCAGTGTCAAAAAGACGCTAGGGCAGGTAGGGTCGGACTCATGTCATAGACCGGACCGACCTCTTAGCTCAGTGATTGTGGGTTACAACATGTTCTTTCTATCATGGTGGTCCAGCACAGAATCCATTTGGCGTTTTCATCGTTTACAAGGTTCCTCGTGAAGAATCAAAGCTTGCAAGAACATCAGAGTAATTTGCAGTTGCGGACATTCAACACTTTACAACACTTTACAACACTTTTTCCAAAAGACCTTTTACAACACATGCCAGGAATTGATCTATCAAGATTTCCCAGGTATCACGGCACTTTCGCCTGGAGTTGGTGGACTTGTTGGTTCGCTGAGATTGCGGCCAAAGAGTCCAACACAGAACTTGCGCAGGAGCGATTTGCCCGATGGACCCCATGTACAGTAGTGAGCCACGTTCAAAACTGCCGGCAATTGATTCTTTTAAAGAACTAGTATTCGGTGGAATTTATTCTTTAAAAAATTGAATGGTGTCAAATACGCGCGCAAACTTTTCACAAGCTTCGCGCAAGCTCATGTACACGCAAGCTTCGCGCAAACCCGAAATCACGTAGATAATTGATGATAATTGAAACATACATAAATAATGAATAATACACAACGAACAGGGTTACGCAACATAATGGGACGAGATGGGTGATGAGTTCCGCTGCTTCCTTGTTGCATTGTTTGCTTGGTATGTCGACCCCCTTTTTTTAAAGGTATAGTCAGTTTAAGCAAACAAGATTTTGAATGGTACAGGCCATGGATTTTGAATGGTAAGAGGCCATGGAGTTAATTGTTGCGTGTGATCTTGACCCTTGAAGCACCTTTCAAACATCCTGAAATTCGCGCAAGCTTCGCGGAAGCAAAGGGGTTCCTGGCCACTTTATGCCCCACAGAAACCGGTAGCAAGATGATCGTAAACTCACCATATTTGCTACTATGCTGCTTCTGAGCGGGACAATAAGCAAAACCACTGCACGGACTGGGAGCCATGCCACTGTATTGATATGTATTGATTGTACTCTGGCTCAAGGCCATACACTCACTGGAGGCATTCAGGGACTACACTGCTGGCAAAATAGGAACTGCGTTGAGTGCAGCCTAGAAGTCGAGAAGCCACCGGACATGCCGAGAAGTCGAGAAGCTGAGAAACCACCGAACGAGCCGAGAATCTGAGAAGCCAAAAAACCCAAGTCCGAAATCAGCTTCCTGCATCGCGCGAGCAAAAATGCACCAAATCTCTGGAATTCATCTTCGCGCAAGGTCGCACAAGCTCAGTATGAAAGGAGGGCTATGTCTTTTTGTTTTTTGGGGGGATGCGTTTTTGTTTTCCAGCCTGGCTTTGTGGCTTTTGTGGCTTCTACGGCTTTTGTGGGTGTGTGTGTCTTTTGTGGCTTTACCATGCTTTACCTATCTATCTAATCTAGCCTAATCGAATCTAATTGAACCTAAACGCTAATCTTATCTAATCTTATCTTATCATCCCCGTGGCAATTTTCCACTCTAGAACTGGTGAACCTGTGCATAGTTTAAACGTTTTTTTAATGTATTGGAATTTTAAAATTGATGTCAGGCTAGTCATTTTATTGTTGGGGGGTTGGTCTGAACATTTTATTGGCAAGGTAAATCCTGATGATTTTTAACATGTTAAAATTCATTTATCATTTTATTGCAAAAAAAGTTTGTTTGGAGCGTTTTATTGCAGAATGGAACCAATGCTTTTCCAGGATCTTTTTATATCGATTTTATTGGGCATGTCATTTTAGATCAGCGATTTTTAAGCAATTTGAAGGAATTCTAAGGAGTTTTAAGGAATTTTAAAGGAATCATAAGGAATATTAAGGAATTTTAAAGGAATTATAAGGAAAATTAAGGAATTCAGAGAGTTTTAAAGAATTTTAAGGAATCTTAGAGGAATTTTAAGGAATTTAAAGGAATTTGACGTAATTTGAAGGAATTTGGAGGATTTTTAAGGATCTTTAATGTTTTTAATTTTTAAAGGATATTTAAGGAATTTTAAGAAGTTTTTTGGATGTTTAAGGAATTTCAAGGATTTTTCAGGAATTTTCAGGAATTGCCACGAAAGAATGCCACCGTATTTTTTTGCTATAAAATGCTGTAAAAAAAAGAAAAGCACTTGATATTTGGGCACCTTCACTCTAAAATATCTCTATCTAAAAAGAATTTCCTGACCCCTTTTTAAAGAGGCGTTTCTAAGGGTCTTCGAAATTGGATGCAAATTCGGGCATGAATTTGCTGGCAAGGCATTTTATTGCAGAACCAGTTTTCATTGTTTTTGTGCATTTTAAAGCTTGAGGCCCTATGCACAAAAGTTAGACCGCTCTAAAACTCCTGCACAGCTTCACATAATGAAATGGAAACCCGATATCTTATCTATCTACCAGTATCTATCTAATCTATTTAATCTATCTACCTAATCCACCTAATCAAACTACCTATCTATCTGTCTATCTATCTGTCTATTTATCTATCTATCTATCTATCTAACTATCTATCTATCTATCTCTCTCTCTCTATCTATCTATCTATCTATTCTAATCTAATCTAATCTAGTCTAGTCTAATCTAATCTAATCTTATCTTATCTTATCTTATCTATCTATCTACCTGTCTATCTATCTATCTGTCTGTCTATCTATCTATCCATCTGTCTGTTTGTCTGTCTATCTATCTGTCTATCTATTTATCTATCTATCTACCTGCCCATTTATCTCTCTACTTATCTATCTATCTACCTGCCCATTTATCTATCTATTTATCTATCTATCTATCTATCTATCTATCCATCTATCTATCTGTCCTTCTATCTATCTATCCATCTATCTATCTGTCTTTCTATCTACCTATCTATCTAGCTATCGATCTACCTATCGATCTATCGATCTATCGATCTTATCTATCGATCTATCTATCTATCTATCTATGTATGTATGTATGTATGTATACACACCTTGTTTCCCTACATGTACCTTAATCATCCTTAATCCAACCCTCAAAAGGCTTTAAAGAGACCCTAAACCAACCCTAAACAACCCTGAATAAACCCTAAACCAACCCTAAATAAACCGCAAATAAACCTTGAACCAACCTTAAATAAACCCTAAACCAACTTTAAATAAACTCTAAACCAACCCTAAATAAACCCGAAACCAACCCTAAATAAATCTAAACCAACCCTAAACAACCCTAAATAAACCCTGAACCCTTATTAACCCTAAATAAACCCTAAACCAACCCTAAACAAACCCTAAACCAACCCTAAACCAACCCTAAATAAACCCTAAACCACCCCTCTGAATAAATCCTAAACCAAGACTAAATAAACCTTAAACCAACCCTTAACCAACCCCAAATAAACCCTAAACCAACCCTAAACCAATCCTAAATGACCCATCCAATGCCGCTATTTAGACCCAACACGGTTGTGCTTCAAACTATATTCTACATGTTCACCAGGTGCATGCTATGAACGGAAAAAATCGATTGAAACCATGGAAAAATATGGAAAAATCAATTGAACCCATGGCAGACTCAATGAAAACTATGGAAAAATCGATGAAAACTTTGGGTAAATCAATGAACACCATGGAAAAATTGATGAACAGTGCAAATGGCAAATTTTAGCTCCAAAATTCAGCAAAGTACAGGATTTTGCTCCAAAATGCAGCAAATAGCAAGGAAAGGTGCCCCCGATTGAAGAAAACAAAAAACAAAAAACAACCAAAAAAAAATCTGCACCTGTTTGAAAAATTGACCGCGCACAAGCTCCGATTGTGGTCGCGCAAGGATGAATAATTTTCCTTCAAGTTTAATTGAAATTTTGAACACCGTTCCAGTGACTTGAAGTGGGGGATTGCTTGACTCAAATTTGCTGTGTTATTTGTGTTTCAAAGTGTGACAAGAGTGAGTTCATTTGAGTTGTTTTATGCGCATAAAACATGCTAATGTAGCGTAATTTCATGTAACTCAGACTTGGTCAGGAGTTGCTGCAGTTCATTTGGCGCACACAGGCCGGATTAGACTCGGGTTCCGGGTCGCGATACAAAGGGGTCCGGAGTGCCACAGCTGTGGATATGGTTATGGTTGCCCTATATTTAATATAGTATAATATAGTACATATTATCATATATATATATTATGTAATAATGATAATAATAATAATAACGACAATAATAATAATGATATAATAATACTGTTGTGTATAATATGATAGTACGATACAAGTATATTACGGGTGTGGATCAACATGATTAGGACCCAAAAAAAGGATGGGTGACTTCTAAAAGTCACCAAATTTGAGGTTTGTTGGGACCACAGTTTTGACCCATAGCAATATTCTCAAATACTCGAAGGTTGGCTGAAAATGATCTGAAAATTGTGTTGAAGTCCGCAACCTGTGTGCCCTAAGAATGCATTCGGAGGTCTTGGGCCACCCTTTGCCGTTAGTGTTGCTTGGGTCGGTCCAGGAGATAACCATTGGAGACAAACCAGTATGGCCGTTTCATGATCAATGGCCAAAATGATCGAGGGAGTTCCATGAACCACGCGCTCAATGGATCATTTCGGGTTTTCCTGTTTTCCTTGAACGATCCGTGTCGCAGTACGATTCAGCTTTGGGAGATCAGAAGTTCTCCAATTACATCAGCGAGGTGGGATGACGTTCGGGGACGGTTGAAGAGACTGGCATGTCAAGCAAGTATCGTATCCATTCGCACTTTGGATTAGTGGTTCCTGGTTAACCAGTCTGGCAAAAGATGGCAAACCATGTTCTTCTTTCTCAGGTTTAGTCTAAGTGTCCATTATGGGCATCGGTCGCCCAGGTTGCAATCAATGTTTGTATGGTCCCTTTCTCGACTGGTTGCTCAAGTTGACTTTCTGATGGATGCATTGATGTTTAAAGCTGTTCACCTCTGGCGCACATAGAGGCATAAAAGAGGTGGGATGCCAAGATGATTATCAGGGTCATCTCATATAGTTTGATATGAAACTAGTGAAAGAAGCTGTATAGACCTGTTGATGGCAAATTCAATGGAAGAGGAAGGATTTGCTTCCACCAAAGCGGACTTGGGCGTAAGATGTTTGGTGTCACCTGCGCTCCCCATCCAGATGCTTTGTTCGTAGACCATGCCAAGTGGCCTCATTCACTCAAGCAGTATCTTGATGAATATGTGTCTCTGATGTGGTGTTTCAATGTGTTTCAGGGTTGTTGCGTGCCAGGGCTTAATGACTTATATGCCATATATACTGTATGTACAATATTTTACCATATTATACCGTATACCAGTAAATCTGAACTAAGCCTGCCGACAGCACAGCAACAACGAAAATCATGTTGACCCTTGCTCGAACCATGCCATGAGCCATGTTGACAAAGCTGACTGGTCATTCATGGCCAGGTGTACTCGAACACGCACATCGTGCATACCATTGGCTACGTGTCAGAAACACCGTTTTTGTGGGGCAACTTGGCAATGCCAATGCTCCATGAGCTCTGAATCATCACCGGACAAGATTGACATAGGGGCACAGGACTTGTTTCTACTGCTTCCACATGGAAAAGTCAGAATCATTGAAATCTACCCTCACTGCTCAAGGGCCTTGCGCATCCTAAGAATTGGGTTGTTCTTGTCGTTTTTGTGGTTCTTGTCGTTGCCATTGTTGTCGCCTATCGCTTCTGAGTCTCGTTGTGATTTGTTGTTGTTGTTGATGATGATGATGATCATCATGATCATGATCATGATCATGATGATGATCATGATCATGATGATGAGGGTGATGGTGATGGTGATGGTGATGGTGATGGTGGTGGTGACGACGCCGCCGCCGATGATGACGATGAGGAGAATGAGAGCGATGAAGACGATGGAGACGATGAAGACGATGAAGACGATGAGGTTGGTGAGGATGATGACGACGAAGACGTTTTGCCGGTGAGTTTGCAGCATGGTGGCGGCTGTAGAATTGTTTTTCCGTTAATTGTTTTTCTGTTGGAGCACAAATACGCTGTGTTGATTTTGCACATAGTGGATCATATTGGGGTCCCTGGGGTTCTAGGTTTGTTGGATCTGGGTTGCTGGCCCGAGGTAGCTCTTACTGTGTCCGGGCCATTGAAGCTCTGAAACAAACCCAGGCTGCGGGTTCTGTGGGACTTCTGCGAAATGGTGTGGGGATCCAAAAGTGCAAAAAGACTCAAAAAGCAAATGCCCATACAAGAGTTTTTTGTCCCTGCTTGCAACTAGCTACTAGTTGAACCGTGATATAGATACGACAAACAGTATTCAGTTCAAAGACCACAGCCGACTCTAGCAATCTAAAGGGGACGTCTCATCTTGTTTAGATGTCTTGTCCTTGGCAAAACTAGGCTCAGGCCCCTGTGGATTGACCATCATGGGGACACAGACAGAATCATTCCGGTGAGGGAACTCTCCAAACTGCCAGCCAGCTCAAGTCCGCAAGATTCCCATAGCCATTGGGACAGGCTGCAACTACTGCAACACCTGCAGCACTGGAGGAGGAAGGGCAGCTAAAGCATGAGGCCTGGCACGAATCAAAGACGTGGAATGGTTCAGCGAAGCATCTAAGGGAAGAAAGGGTTGCCAACCATCAGGATTGACATGGAATATGTTATGAATTGCTATGATACGTATATAGACTGTACATATACGTATATATACAGTATTGACCATTTGCCAAAAATAATTGACAGAAGTTTTGTACTAGTTGTTGATAATTAGTGTGGACCTAGTTGTTTTTCCTCTTCGTTATGAGGCGGCACGTAACTAAATTCATCAATTCTGCAAGGCAGCGCTAGCAAACCCGCTAGGTTTGCGCTAGTTTTTTTTCCACACCCATGTTCGGAGATATTTTTGTGTGTTCCTGTCTGCTTGTTATTTCAACATGAAGAAAAGTCAAGATGTAACAATTAGCTCCTTAAGCCTAAGGATGTCTTAGAGAATTTCCGTGCTACTGAAATAAAAATCCTACATTTTTGAGGTTGCGGCTCAACTTTGCGAATTTGTACGTAATTTTACCCGCTAGATCCCCGCTAGCAATGCGCTAGCAAAAGTTTCAAAAAATGGCTTTGGTTGACCCGTGACCCAGTCGCCACCAGAGAACTTGTAGTTTATCCTGTCTGTTTGACAAAGCAACAGTGACAGCAAAGGCAACGACCAGCTCTGCAGATATTCCAGTTCCACCACT
>Ga0126342_10009859_pt1 | contig 17104 bp, 12 predicted proteins | sample Cyp1metagenome_FD_92528 | JGI IMG/M metagenome (GOLD analysis project Ga0126342, IMG submission 92528) | Coral microbial communities from Lord Howe Island, Old Settlement Bay, Australia - Cyphastrea 1 metagenome | ecosystem: Host-associated > Invertebrates > Cnidaria > Coral ... | reverse complement strand
GATATGCCAGATAGAATGTCAAATAGAATGTCAGAAGATATGTCAGATAGAATGCCAGAAGATTTGCCAGTAAGAAAATGTATAAATGTCATGGTGGGGATCACACGAAGTAAAGTAATTTGGCATTTTTAGGTGCTTAAGACGGTGCCAAAATCACCTTTTGGAGCATGTCTTAAATGTATATATCTTTCGTAATTTGCACTCTGTCGTGCCGTTGGCTAAAACCACAACAAAACGCAAGACTTTGAAAGAGCACCCAAAATAACCTAATCCTAAATAAACCCTAAATAAACCCTAAACCAACCCTAAATCAACCACAAATAACCCGAAATAGACCCTAAAACAACCTTGCAAAAACAACCCTTAATAGGGCGAAAACTAATTAACTAAACAAGCCCTAAAGAAAATTTGAACCAACCGTAAGTAAACCCTAAAACGAGCTTCAATAAATCCCTAAACAAACCACAACGTAACTAGACCCGATGAAACTGCCGAGCCACCACCAATGGATGTTCTGCTCGTTAATGGGCACCACCACAAACCTGTCAGAGAGATGGGTCAAAAGCCAGGATTTTTTATCAATTGAGCCGAGCCATTCTGAAAACCCTTATGACAAGGCCCTTACTGAAAATGTAAACGGAGGTTTTTAGAGCGGCTCAATTGCCATTTCAGGAACTTACCCTCTGGTAAACTTACAAAAAACGATGGAAAATCACTATTTTTAATGGGTAAATCAACGAACTAAATGGCTATTTCAATAGCAAACTGTTAAATTACCAGAGGGTAAATTGGAGGTACCTACCAGATGCAAGGTCAGTTTTGAAAATGGCTTTGTAAGGGGATAATACCCCGAATTTCTATGGCTTTATATGGTAAAGTACCTCCATTTCAGGGTCCTGAAATTCCCACTGAGTATTGGTGTGGGGGTTATACTTCTAACCTCTCAAAGAATTGGTGGTTAGCATCCATGAAGTGGTAATCCCGTTCTGAACCAAGCAGGATTCAATGGAATATAATGGAAAAAAACACATGGTAAATCCATATACATAATTGTTGATCATATTCCCCTTATATCCACCTGAATCCCCAGGAATCTTTGTGAAGCAATAGTAATCCCATATTTTATCATATTTTCATGGTTTATAGCATCATATAGCATCCATTTATGGTAGAATCATGTAGAGGAGACGGATCAATGCCTAGATATCCTAGATATTTAAGGCCCTACTGTGGGGTTTCGTCAGATTTTTTACCAATAAATTGGATGGCTACATCCCTTACCTTGCTATGGAAGCCATGGCCCATTTAGAAATCGTTGATTTACCGAACTGAAAGGATGGTGATTTTCCAGTTCGCCATGTTAGTTTACCAGAGGCTAATTCGTCTAAAAAAATGATACCCCAGAATGGTCATCTGTAAGAGGAAAAGGTAAACCTTGCAGAGCCCTTGGGTTTTTCTTTGAGTTGCTGCAGCTGCAGTGCTAAACTTTGGGTGTTTGGTTGATGATTTCTTCAGGCTTTTTACTGGCGAATAAATGAGTTATGGGGATATAGCATATAGATATAGTTGATAACTAGTTGATAAATGATAATTGTTTTAGTATATTGATCATAATCATTATAGTGTATAGATATAGTCGATAATCATGATAATTAGTTGATCCATGGGGATTATACTAATAAAATCTAACACATATGTAATATGTATGTTACTGTATATAGGGGAATATCAATGGCAATCCTATGATTTCCTGGTCATGAATTGTAATGGTATACAATTATTGCAATGAGATACCCTCTGGTAAATTAACATAGACCCTGAAAATAACAAATGTTTAATGGAAACAACCTTCCAACCCCTATCTGCCAAGGTCTATGTTAAGTTACTGGAGGGTATGTAATATCACCATTACAATTCATGAACAGGCAATCAATCCTATCAACCCGCCAGTATAAAGAAATGATCCAGGTGATTGGTATCATCATTGGTATCATGGCATTATATATGACTGGTGTTCATTCACAAGCTGGGTTTGCCCAAAATTGGACTACCCCATGATTATCCTCTGGTTCATCATCATGTTTCCCTCTAAAAAGGGTTAAATGGAGGTTTCCCAAAATAGGGGTACCCCCAAATCATCATCCATTTATGATAAATTTGCAGATTTTCCCATGGAATAATATCCATCCAGCTATTGAGGTACCCCCAAATGGGTTTTTCCCCGCATTACTCGATCCAATGAATTCCCCATGCTGCTTGGTGGTGAACTACCCCACGGCGAGTTAAAGTAGGTTAGTTCGCCCTAGTTTTTGAGTGGAGATTGCCCCGCTCCTTATCCCATTAACAAAACCAGGGTTACCCCAACAAATAGTAGGTTAGTTCACCCATTTGTCACTTAGTTTTTCCACATGTTTCCCTATAAAATTGGTGTCGTGCCATGCCTCTGTCCCAGCAAGCCATGAGGCAGAGCCCTGGAACTTTGCCATGCGGGGAATGGAACCATCAAATGGGTAATCAATGCATATACCAAAAAAAGAATGAATATAATATGTGTATATGTATATATATATATATATATCATTATATAATATATATATATATATATATATCATTATATCGTGTATATATATATATCATTATATCATATATCTGTAATATAGCATATTATACTTATATACTATATTTTGTTATGTTATATATATTAAATTATATTATATTATATTATATCATATCATGTTATATTATATTATATTATATTACATTATATTATATCATATCATGTTATATTATATTATATTATATTACATTACATTATATTATATTATATTATATTATATTACATTACATTATATTATATTATATTATATTGTATTGTATTTCGTTATATTATATTAGTTCATATTAGTTCATATTATATTATATTATATTGTAATATAATATATTATATTATATTATATTATATGTATTATCATATTACATAATGTTACACATGTAATGCACTAACCTCTTAAACCAGTTCTGGGACCAATTTAGACAGACACTGGGTTGAACATGTTAAACTAACCCATTCCAGGAAAGCATGGCCCCTTGTGCTATGTTACACATCCAAATCTATAGGGGTTCCGGTTCCTGCTCATTTTCATTGAAGCCAATTCTAGGATATTGGAATTAATATGAATTAATGAGACTGCAAACATCAGATCTCTGCACTTGACGGAGATGATGCAATCAACGAAGCGAAGAATGCAACAAAAGGAAATTTAAAAAAAAAGAGTGGAACTACCCTCTGGTAAACTAACATAGCTATGGAAAATCACCATCTTTAATAGGTAAATCAATTATAAATGGGTCCTTTTCAATAGCAAACTGTTAAATTACCAGAGGGTATAACCAACAAAGGAGGGACAGTACCAATTGCTGTGGAGGTTCCTACTTCAAGTGTGACTGTCTGCAGTGGCTTTTGCAGGGATCCAGCTCTCTGGGTTTGAGGGGCTTCAATATTGCCCCCATGTGAAAAACCAACTAACACCCAAAGAATTTTGGATAAATCTCCATGTATTCGGTTGGTCACATGCCCGTTTGAGCCTAGTCCGTCTACAATATTGGCATATAGCACGGAGGGCGGAATCTGGGTTCCCATTTGCAAAACAGCCGAAAACAAAGGCACAAGATCCTTACAATGACTGGTCAGTAGGCAATTTATACTACCAGAATCCCCTACCCTTTACTACTTCCAACTCCCTGTTTATTCTACTGTGGATGGTTGGGAAATCCTGCACCAGTTGGTAGATGATGTAGATGGTAGAAATCCCATGATATTCCCATTGTAGTCCCAGGTTTCATGGTTGTAAACCAATGGTTACCAACTGGTGATTCATTTCGCAACCATCCACGTTTTCCGTTGCCAACTGGTTGATATCCCAAGCATCCAACTATCAGGCAGGACTTTCCCTACCCTGGTTCTGTATTGAATCTCTTCATGTTTTGGTACAAATTAAATAAAGTTTCTCGTAGACTATCATAGCTACAGAAAGTTGCCCATTTATAGATGATATATATATATATATATCTACATAGCTATACCAATGAAAAAATGGTAATGTTCCAGAGCTATGTTGTTAGTGTGCTGGAAGGTAAAATCATCTGATTATAGATTATTCAATATTACCCCATGGTATTGTTGGTAGCTTATTATAGATGATTGCATTATATCCCATATTATCCCATGATATTGTTGGTAAACCCCGGAAAACGTACTATTCAACCAGTCAAATAAGCAACTTAGCTACCATTTATCTGGGCAAATTATACAAAATGGGGCCCCCTAGATAGCTAAGTTGGTGTATATCTCCAATAACTATAGTTTATGGTACTTATAACTATAGTTATTGAGGCTTATAAACCAACTTATAATAATTCACTAACCTGAATAGTTCGGCCCACCATGGGAATGATGTCCCTTATTCACCATGATTTCCAGGGTTTTTCGAACAGGGTTCGGTCGCAACATCATTTACCCAGATTTCTAGATGATTGTCCCAGTTGGAAACTCATGGCACAAAAAATCCATGGTTTATTCCACTTCTCAATGGGTAATTCCAGTTACTAACGATTTACTAACCATTGCCACTCTTAGGATAACCTACAAAAAATGCAAACTTCTTAGCTGGTGAACGTAGTCTGTCCTATTAGCAAAAGATTAAAGTACTATAGATATTATAACTGGTTCAATATAGTACTTTATAGCTGGTGATAACTACTAACCAGCTATAACTGTATGTAGTCAAGGCTGACCTAGTACCCTCTGGTAAACTAACAAAAAAAAAATAGAAAAAAACAACATGTTTCATGGGTAAATCAACAAACTAAATGGCCATGTTCAAGTTAGCAAACTGTTAGTTTACCAGAGGGTAACATCTTTTCTTTTAGGATATTTTGGTTAAGTTGGTGTCATCAGCCAATAATATTCCCAATGATATCCCAATGATATCCCATAGTTGCTATGTTTCTGTGTAAATTTAATAATAATTCACTGACCTTATTCAGCTTCGGCCATGAATGGGGATGATTCCCCTACCGCCCACCTGGTCCAACGGCGAACGTTTTGCCAACCGGCCTCACCGTTCTCCTCGCAGCCGGCTGACTAGCTAAGTTGGTGCAAATAACTAACTGGTCACTAGGGTTTATATGGGTTTATATGGGTTTATCTGGGTTTATGGTCATGATATTATAGTATTCATTTGTATTCATGAGGGTTTTCTGAGCCAACAAACATCAAAGGTGGGCACCACCGAACATGGATTATGATCATCCCCAAGTCATGGGGGATCCTCAACCAAAACCATGGTTGTTTCGAGAAACTAAGTCAGGGTACCCTCTGGTAAACTAACAGTTTGCGAACTTGAAAATGGCCATAGAAATAGTGAGTTTTCCCATTAAAAATGGTGATTTTCCATAGTTATGTGGCTGTTTACCAGAGGGTAATCCATGATTTGGATGATTTCGGGGTACCCATGACTTAGGTCCTGGGGGAGAGCCTCCGTTTAGAAAGGGAGTAGTAGAATCACAAACTAAACATCAATCAGCAATCAATATCTGGGTAAATCATAATATTTCACTAACCTGAATTAAGGCCATTTGGGGATGATTTCCCTTATTAGCCACGATTCCAGTGAGGGAGAACAGTGAGGTCGTTATAATTTACCCAGATCAATATCATTTCTGGTTGGTGGTTTTAACCATCTTGAAAAATGTGAAAGTCAATGGGAAGGATGACATCCCATATATTATGGAAAATAAAAAATGTTCCCAACCACCAACCAGTCATTTTATTCTTATACAGCTTTGTTGATAGGAATCCCCATTCATGGATGATGATATTCCCCCAAATGGAGGGTACAATCCTGAACTTCCCGGAAAAACACGGGCTTTGAACACTGCTGAAAAACCACTTCTTTGGGTTCCAGCTATGTGCCCTCGTGAAAAAAATTGCCCATTTTCTTTGGTTGAATTTCAGATGTATCAAATCTGTTCAAATCTCAGTATGTGTGGTGGGCTCAAGACATGTAATGTTTTCCAACGAAAAAGCTTTTGAACTGCAAGCCCCAAGCTGCCAGGTTTTGCTGGGTCTTGGGTGTAATTTTCCAAGAAGCGCGCCTCATTTCCAGGGTGTGATAATCAGGGTGTAATCTCCACAATGTTCGGCAAAATGAAGCACGAGCAACACGAGCAACTGCCGCCGCGTGATCCAAGTTCCTAGCATTGGGTGCCGCATTGGGTGCTGCATCTCTGCGACATTGACACCATTGCAGCAGCTGGCCTTTGCTTCTCTTCGACTCCTTCGGACTCTGGCCTCCTCAAGATTTCAGGTGAGCTCCTCCTTTTTCTTCAAGTGGTTCACTCAATTGTTGCGAAACAACCAACTAGGAAATGTTGAAACGTATTGCTTTCAGAGAGCAAGATAAATTCACCTCATTTCCCTGGAAGTCAGATCTATCTTGAACTGCAGAACCGTGTCCATCCCTTCTTGGTGTGTTCTGGCTGGCATGTATGATAGTCAAATTATTGATACTAGTATTCTAATTAGCAATCACCGGAATTATTCGCACTGAGAAGTAATGATTACTAAACGATAATCTAGTACTACTACGACTACTACGACTACTACGACTACTACGACTACGACGACGACTACGACTACCACTACCACTACCACCACCACCACCACTACTACTATTACTACTTCTACTTCCATGATTTTTCATAGTTGAAAGCTTCCCTTGCTAGTCATTTGAAACTGAGGACCATCCCTACGGAGACGAAAAATGGTCATCTGCTGTCACACCACTAAAGCTGTATGGGAGTGGCTCACCATCAAAAAAACCGGCTCGTTCCAGCCTGGCTGCCCTATTCTGTCAAGCTGGATAGCAATGTGACAAATGTTAAACCATAATAAACCTACCATCACGGGATGGTTTTTGACCAGCCATAAGAAATCATGAGTTTTATGGGTTTTCTTGATGGTTCTCATGGCATTGCAATCTTCTATCCCCGGTCGCTCCACACCACCAGCGGTCAACTTCTGATAGAAGAAAGTGCTGGCCACGTACAAGTCACCTGGCAGGACACCAATCATACACAAATATACCCTCAATTACTACAGCTAAGGCCCGAAATACCAGTTATAAGTACTAAGAAAACCCCATTTATAGAATGTAAAATCCCATAGAAATAACCAGTTATTACTAATAAATGGCCATAACTGTATACTATATGCCGTAAATAATTTCCATCATATTGTCAATTGCTGTGGCTTTCTCTGAGAATAGTGTGATCCAAGAAATTGATGTTCTCCAAAAAAAGTGATGGCCATAAATTAGGGTCCGTTCGCCACTTTGTGACCGTATAACTCAAAACTGTTTTTGCATCCTTCTGAGATAGTTGGGCGCCATAAATCACCAAGTGGGTTCATTTAAGGACAGGTCCCCAAAGAATAGATAAGTTGCTTTACATCCAAGCTAACAATCGGATTTATGGTAGAAATTTCTTGGGTTCGATGCGCTAAACCATTATAAACTCCGTTTATAACCGGCACCCTCCTGATCCATACGATCTGGGTAAATTCGAATAATTCACTTACACCTGGTTGGTGGTTTCAACCCCTCTGAAAAAATATGAGTTCGTCAGTTAGAGTTACTATTCCTAACTGAATGGAAATTCATGAAATTCCATGGTTTCAGTCACCACCAACCAGATATACATAATTGTTGATCAGATTCCCCTAAAAATCCACGTTAATCCACGTTAATCCCAAAAAAAACGCCTTCAACAAACCCAGGTTATACGGAAAATCCAGTCGTTTGGGGACTTTTTTCCCAACTCGAAACAGTCGGTGGCCTTTCAGGTGCTCGGGCGCGACCAAATCCACTGCAAGCTTCAGGAAGAAGTCGAGGACCTCCGGATTTTGTGACCCCCAATGATGGCATTAGATAATAGGGAAGGATTTTAACCATGGATATACAATGGCATTATTAGATGGCATATTTTTCTGTATACCAATGGATAGGGAAATGATCAACCATACTGTGGATGGGCCAGCGAAATCCTGCACCAGTTAATAGGTGGTTTTTCCCAACTCCCATGATTTTGTTTGGCTTTCTAGCATTTCTAGCATCCCAGGTGGTGCAGGATTTCGCAACCCTCCACAGTAGGACTATATAGAGGGGTAGCCGATTTTCGCTAGATCTCCAAGAAATGTGTTCAGGTTTTGTGTATCTGAAGCATCAAAGAGATGTTTGGGAAAAATAGAATATCTATATATATAGTTATCCCCAAATAGATGGAAAAGTAAATCCTACAAATTTGATGGTGATTTACTTTTCCATCTATTTGGGGATGACTATATAATACTATATATATACACAATGGGTGGAGGTTTCCTTCCTAATAGGAGGGGAAAAAAAACTTTGGGTCGATGTTGGCACCCGCAATCAAACATGGCGGAAATCCACAAGGTGGTGCCCCAGTTCGTTAGCTAAGTTGGTAAACATAACTCCCATTAAACCTATGGTTTATGGCAGATATAACGAACTAGTTAATGGGGGTTAGAAACCAACGTTCACATCACTGGGGGGCACCATCCTGCATGATCAATTGTCATTTTAATGGAAGTCCAATTGTGGGATTTTTCATAGCCATATATAGCCATCTACTACCCCAGGGTGAGCCACCCTCAATGGCCAGAGAGTCAATAGTTTATTCAACAAAAATCCCAGGAAATCTCAAGGAAATCCAAGGAAATGTACCCGAATCCAACATGGTAGTAGAAAATAGTTGGGCAAAATCTCGATATTTGCTGGGTAAATGATCTGTAAATTGGACATGTTCAGCATTGTCAACTGCCATATTATGATGACCTGGGAATATGTTGTTGAAAAATCTAGCAAAGGAATCGCATTTTTTCAAAACCAAAGCCTCGATCATCATTAAACCGGCGGCTTGCAAATCATGTCACTCCCACTTTTTCCCAAAAAACTATGATAAGTGTAATTCCATCCATTTACTGTAATATCGAAATACCTCCCAGCAGTGACCCCAAATGAATCGAACAGTGCACCATGGTTTCAATTGGGGTGTACCCTCTGGTAAACATACAAAGCTATTGACAATTGCCATTAATTTATAGTGGATCTACCCATTAAAAATGGTGATTTTCCATACTTATGTTAGTTTACCAGAGGGTATGTCATATTCGGGGAAGGATTTCCCAAAACGACTTTCCCGAGAACTCAAACTCGTTTCCACGACTCCTCAACACATCCCAAAACTGTTCAACAAATCACATCAAATCACCCAAAAAAGAAAAACACATCAAATCCCCCCAAAAAGTAATAAACAAACGCAACTAACTGTTGGAAGTGGCCAGCTTTGCCCCCAGTTATTTTACACATGGCCATCCCCATCCGCCACTCCGCTACCGAGTCGTTGAGGCATTGCTCATCTCCCAGCAGCTCGATATCTCGGGCCTCAGCAGAGATGTGGGGGTTTCATGGGGTTTCTGAAGTCATGATCTCCTTAAAACCCATGGGTTTCAATATGTTTCAATACTTGGTGGCTCATCCCACTTAGCTAGGGGGGTGTAACCCCAGTTATAAGTGGATTAACCCTACTTATCCCATTTATAACTGGGGTTATAACCCACTTACTAAGTGGGATGAGCCACCAAGTACTAACCGTAATGATTAGATATGATTAGATACATCCCAATCGAAACTCGCTGTAGTATTGGATCTATTAGGATCTATTCATGGGCCCCTCATTTCGGGTGCTTTCCGGGCAGAGTTGGCACTCTACCATGTTTTTTTCCATCATGTGTGGGTCAAACTTTCTTCATCCTTCTGGCGGAAGCCACGACAAATTGGTTTAAGCCTGGGTGTGCAACCAAGGGAACACATCCCTATTTCTTCTTGGTTGCATTAATTCAATCAAGAATCACCAAAAATATACATAGAATCCCATTCAGATTCCATCAAAATCCCATCAACATCCCATTATAATCTCCTGAAAAGCCCATTCAAATTCCATCAAAATCTCCTTCAGATCCCATGAAAATCCCATCCAAATCGGAATTCCAATGATTTTCTTCTGGAAATGGTGGGTTTAACCCATGACCTTTTTCCAGAAATCGGCGTCCTCTTCAACCCAGAGGCTGTAAGTGAGATGCCCTCCAGTCGAAGCACCACCGGATCCTGGGAAAATGATTGGATTCATCTGGATTCAACATGGGAACTACCCTCTGGTTCTGTCAAAATAGCTATTGAAAATGGCCATTTATAATAGTAACCACTATGTGTTTATGTACCATGTTTACCATGTTTATGGTACTCCATTTGTGGTTACCCTCTGGTAATGACTAACATAGCTATTGAAAATGGCCATTTATAATGGATTTTCCCATGAAAAATGGTGATTTTCCATAGTTATGTGGCTGTTTACCAGAGGGTAATCATGGAGTCATGGATCATTTTGGGTTTTTTGTCATGATGGATTGCTATCAATATGGATTTAATCTTCCTGGAATCCAGGATCATCTCATTTTCCATATTGACCATTGATATTTCTGACCTGCAGCAGTTGATCCATCTGACTATTCATGGATATTTTTTTTGGATTCTTGATGATGGATTGCTACTCTCTGGGCGGTTTGAACACCGACAAGACAACTCTGGTTGTTACCTCCAAATATGGTTGTTTTAAGTGCAGATTTTCATGCGGAACCAATACAAACCCACGACATTGGTTGTTTCTGTTGTTTCTTGCTGGCTTGCGCCACCCCAAGCTGGTGGGGTGCTAAGGACTTACGCCCATATCAATCTCTTGCAACAACCCCGAGACCAATTTGACAGCAAGTTGACAAGAACTTTCAAGACAGAAGTGGACTGGACATCACTCCACATTTTCGTCAAACAAGGCAATGCAGGCCAGTAGAAAAACATTTGAACTTAGTCTGGCATCAGCCTATTTTGTGCACTTCCTATCAACTTCGCCAGCGATTTTGCGAAATCGGTTCTGTCAGGTCCCAGTTCCCACGGTCCCACCTTCTCCAGCTGTTGTGGTAAAGTCCCCTGCACCTTTCCAGGATGCGCGACCATGGCCAACCATGATGAAAATGGATTGATTCTCCCCAAAATGTCCCCTATGGATTCGGATACACAAGTCTTCCCGACCAGGGCACGGATTTCGCAAACAAAGCCAGAAAAATTAATCGATCCACAAGTTGGACCCGCCACAAGTTTTATTGCTTAGACTGAGAAGTCTCCGCCATTTTTTTTGGTTTGAAAACACATGTTGTGTTCCAAATGAGCCATTCAAAATACCCCTATCCCATCTCATTCTATAGGTAGCAATGATCCCTACAGCTAGCAATGGTCCCCAATAGGCCAGGTACTATAACCTTCTATAAGAATCAACGGGAATATGTTGAAGGCTTGATTTCGAGGTTTCCTAAAACAGGGGTGCCCCCAAATCATCCATTTTAGTGTGGATTTTCCATTAAATACCATCCATTTTGGGGGTACCCCCATTCTACTTGGTGGTTCATCCCACGGCTCGTAGGTTAGTTCACCCTAGTTATAGGTGGAGATTGCCCCTCCTTATCCCATTAACAAAACCAGGGTTACCCCAACAAATAGTCGGTTAGTTCACCCTAGTTCACTCAGGTTTTCCACATGTTTCCCTATAAAATGGTTAAATGGGTATACCGGTATGCCGTAGTCCCCTATTTTCAGACAAAGCCATGGAGCCTGCACATAACCAAATGTATCCAAATAATAATATTCATAACCAAAGTGGTATTTAAGGTTCTTAACCAAATATATAATATGTCCACAATTCTAAGGAGTACTTGGATCGTAGTTTAATATTTCTACAATGTGGGGCCTCCCAGTTATAAGTTGACAAAAAAAACAGTAACTAGTTTGTTATCTGCGTACCAGGTTACCATAAACCATAGTTTTTTCGTAGGAGGAGTAACCACAATAATATTTTAGAATATTTATATACCATAAACCATTGTAATATTTATGCACCGTAAACCATAGTAACCACAGTGTTTATGTACCATAAACCATATTTATGATACTCCATTTATGATTACCCTCTGGTAATTTAACAGTTCGCTATTGAAAATGGCCCATTCGAAATCGTGGATTTTCCCATTCAACATGGTGATTTTCCATAGTTATGTGGCTGTTTACCAGAGGGTAATGGGGAACCACCGACGGACTCTGAGCTCCCCAAACCACCACATGGGGTAACCACCAACGCAAGGTCGACAGCACCATGTGAAACTGGCCCACGGCCCATCGGATGGCAAAACCCATAGGCTCCACTGGATTTTATGATCATTTTTTGGGTGATGTTATGCTGGTTGGTGGTGCAATAACCATCTTGAAAAATATGAATTCGTCAATGGGAAGGATTATCCCCTATATTATTATGGAAAATAAAATAAAAAAAATGAAACCACCAACCAGTTATGATATGGTTTGATGATTTAACTAGCAAAAATTGTGCTTTGATGGGGATATCATGGGGATTTGATGGAATATTCATGAGAAGTGGGACGTACCCTCTGGTGTCATCAAACGTTGCTGGGATCCCCTCAATGGAGGAATGGAGGTTGTAATGGACAAAACATCTATAAATGGGTGGTGTTCAATTGCAACCGGTTACCCTCTGGTAAACATACAAAAGGCTATTGAAAATGGCCATTTATAGTGGATTTACCCATAAAAAATGGTGATGTTATGCTGGTTGATGGTTTTATATAACCATCTTGAAAAATATGAGTTCGTCAGTTGGAAGGACTTGATCATCCCATATATTATGGAAAATGAAAGACGTTTGAAACCACCAACCATGGTTGTAATCTTACGAGTACCGACTGGTTTGTAACCACAGTTATCACCCCGTTTTTTTGAATGGAATCATGTGGGTACAACTTCATAAACCATCCCCCAGTCATCACCATTTTTATAGGTGGTACAAATAAACCATGTCCAGTCATGGGTGGTAAAAATGGCATTAATTTCCCACATGATATAATATTCCAATATAATATTAATTATCATATATCATCCAAATACCCGGTACATAGTATTTCATTATATATATACCACGTATTACTCGTGCGGGAGGGATAATGAACCATAATGGAACCACCCGTTTTTTGAATGGAATAATCCACTGAATATCATTTTCTAACAGCCTTGGAGTATCATCCCACGGAATGCCGCTACAGTGGCTACAGCATGCGTGGGACGTGGGAGTTCCGAAAGGAGACAAGTCATAACAGGCTCGTTGATTTGGCGCCATCGGTGATACCGCGGCACAGGCCATGACCACCGATCGGATCGGAGACTTGAAAAAAATTGTGATTTTCCATAGCGGAATTCCATTCTTTGGTTGATTTTGCCGAAAGAAATGGTGATTTTCCATGGCAAAATCGGCATGAAAACCAGAAGGTCACTGGAGGAAATGACAGCATTTTGGGATGGTTTCTCTTGCTGACGATCATGTCACTGAAACCTGAGAAAAAAACCCAAACTTACTGGTTGATATTGGTTCCCATATTGCATGGGAATTACCCTCTGGTAAACATACAAAAGGCTATTGAAAATTGCTATTTAGTTCGTGGATTTACCCATTAATAGCATGGTGATTTTCCATAGTTATGTGGCTGTTTACCAGAGGCTACTCTCCCATCGCTTTGATTTACATCCCAACATTTGTGGCTCAAGGCCTTGTTGATGCCTTGCTTGATAGCTACATCACACCCTCTTTCACCCTTAGACCCCATATTTGACTATTGACTATTGTTTCTGAGTTCATATCCCAAATTTGTATTTTTGTTGCAACTTAATTAGAAACAATGACATCCTGAGTCTACGTACTTTCGTTTCCAAATCGTCGGTTAATTGCACCATGTGTTTGTTACTTAATGTGATATCTTTACTTTCTACCAATGCTCGTCGAGTGGTTTGTCACTTAACAGACTTAACATCCCCGGCCCTCATCTTCTCAGCATTTTTTACCTCCCAACTGGATTCATACAGTACCACCATATGTGTCACTTCACATCCTCAATATCTCCTTGGAGCAACCCCCAGGCCCCAATATTTTTATAGAAAAAAGTGAAGCCTGGAAAGTGTGAAGCCTGGAAATTCGGGGGAAAACATCATCGGATTTGATGACCATCCTGGAAATACGTTCCGGCATCTTTTTGAGGTTGCTAAAGTAGGGGCTGCAACTACTATTTGTGTTTTTACGACAGGGGGCCCCCAAGTCCAATAGCTAACTTGGTAAACATAACAAGGTGAATTCTATGGTTCATGCTAGAAATATAGTGATAATTTGTTGTGGTTAGGAAGCAACACACACATCTGGGGCCGCAATCAGAATCATCATGGTCAGTAGGTCAAATATGGAAAGTTCAAAAAATCCTTACTAATATGAGAATACGTTTCACGATTGCATATTCTGACTACTTCAGGATTATGATATGTTTAATCAAAACACTTTGTTAGATTTTGTTAGTACTTTAATACTGGTGTTTCAGCTTCGAAAAGTCGAAGCCAATTTTTTCAGCACGGGATACCAATCCTGAAAGAGCGAGCTCCGAGCCGTAGATTTAGTGGATTCGAGTGGTAAGTCACCTAAGTGGATCATTAATTAATTCGTTGGCACCTAAGTGAATTATACCATTTATGAATACGTTATAAGTGGATTATAATTCATTAACAGCTTATAACATGTTATAACATGTTATAAGGGGGTTACTCCCCATAAAGGATAGTCAGGCTCGACACGTGCCCAAGCACCGAGAGCGAGGTCCGGGCAAGTACCATGGTGGACGTGGGAATAATCAAAGGTTGATGTTAATATATGGTTAATAATAGATGTGGATCAAAGGTTAATAGATGTTAATAGTCAAAGGTACCAGGGATAATCATCAATGTTAATAGTCAAGATATCAATCATCCTTGGAATTCAACAATGTTTTGTAGAAGGGATAGATAACTCACCAGCTTATCGAAGTCAGGGATAACCGATAAAGTTCCATAATGTTCCCATGAAAAACTTCGCGGATTTTTTAAAAGCAATCCATGTTTAAGATTCACTTACCAATATGGGAAATATCATACATTTACGGGAAAGCCGAATAATGACTGGCAAAAATTTAGCAAAAAATCCATGGATTCCTGCAGTTTCGTCTAGATTTTACCCAACAAACCAATCCATTGATTTGTCTGGCTGAATCATAATGATTCACTAAGCTGAAAATAGCTGTTACCATACGGCCATTTGGGGATGATTCCCGCAATCTAACCATCATTCCACTCACATCACGACGTGAGGTCACTATCATTCATCCAGACTATATTAACCAATTAAGTTAGTTCATCAACCCGATATGGGTCACCAACTTGCACTTATATTGCTTACATTCAGATGATTTCAGATGTAGAAAAAAAGATGGAAAAAAGGATGGAAAAACATGTCCTAAACATGTACAAATCATTATATCAGGGTAAATTGTCATATTTCACTAACCTGAATCGTTCGGCCATTTGGGGATGATTTCCCTATAAAAACCATAGATATTCCATAGATTTACCCATTGATAAAATCATAGATTTACCATGCATTAACCATAGATATACCATAGATATTCCATAGATTTACCATCATAATAGCTCCGTATTAACCATAGATAAATCAATATAAATCCCAGCAATTATAGTTATAAGTACCTATTTTTCATAGTGAAATTGGAGTTATGTGGCCCCCAACTTGTCGCGATTTCGTGGTCTTAAGGGTGCCCCACATTGTCTAAATCCTACGAAGATCCATACTGGTTGGTGGTTGAGCCCTACCGCTCTGAAAAATGATGGAGTTCGTCAGTTGGGATGATTATTCCCAATATATCGAAAGTCATACCAGAGGCTATTTCCTATTCATACACCCATGAATTGGTTGGTGAATTCCCCATGAATCACCACTAGAATCACCATGAAATGAAGTTTTCCCATATGGAAAGTCATTCAAAATTCCATGGTTCCAAACCACCAACCAGTATATATATATATATATATGTGGAAAATCACCATGCTATTAATGGGTAAATCAACGAACTAAATGGTCCAAAGCACCAACGAAAATCCATTCGATTCCCATTGCCATAAATAGATCATCCCATTCCATTATAGATGGATCTTCCCATGCTATTAATGGGTAAATCCACTATTTCGACTGAGCTATTTTCATAGATATTCCAACAGATATTCCTTAGATTTACCCATAGATAAAATCATAGATTTACCATACATTAACCATAGATATACCTATTTTTATACCTATTTTCGATAGTGACATTGGAGTTATGTGGCAGCGTGTCAAAACCTTGTACCCCTGGTGAACATCAAAATAGCTGGTAAATGGATGTTCATCCCACTAAAAATGGTATTAATAGGTATTGATTCATAGCCATGTGGCCCCCAACTTGTCCAATAGATCTTCCAATGAAAAATTCCCATTGGCACCTCCGGCTCGTTAGTGACCAGCGCCAAGTGATCCAAGTAATCACCCTGATCGGCAGAGACCTGGCGGCAACGCTGGGCACCATGACATGTGAAAAATTATGGGAAAATGATGGGAAAATGATAAGAAAATGGTATAAAATGGTATAAAATGGTGGGTTCATGTGATTTTACCATGAAAATTGGGGATGGTTGGATTTGAAGGGAATCATCATGCAATATACCATCAAAAATGATGTAGTTGAAATTGAATGGAATCATTCTTGGGGATTCATATGGAGCTGCCGTGCCTTTGTCATTCCAGGTCGATTTTTCGATAGGCCTTGTTGACCACTAACCACTAACCCATTCAACAACCCCCGGGAAAAAAAACTGATTTCGTAGATCTATTATGATCTATTATGATCTATTATGATCTATTATGATCTATTATGATCTATTATGATCTATTATGATCTATTATGATCTATTATGATCTATTATGATCTATTATGATCTATTATGAT
>Ga0126342_10009858_pt1 | contig 17104 bp, 15 predicted proteins | sample Cyp1metagenome_FD_92528 | JGI IMG/M metagenome (GOLD analysis project Ga0126342, IMG submission 92528) | Coral microbial communities from Lord Howe Island, Old Settlement Bay, Australia - Cyphastrea 1 metagenome | ecosystem: Host-associated > Invertebrates > Cnidaria > Coral ... | reverse complement strand
TATATATATGAATATATATGTATATGAATATATATATATGAATATATATATATATGAATATATATATATATATGAATATATATATATATGAATACATATATGAATATATATATATATATATGAATACATATATTACATATATATATATATATTCATATATATATATATATATATATTAATATCAATCAAGAACTGTAGTTTGCATGGAGAGCAGATGGCTTCCAAGAATCCCAACTGAAGGTGCCAAGCCTGCGGCGTTTGTCGTCAGTGAATGACACGGCGGGGTGGGTGGGACAGAACATGTCCCAATTTTCTTCGATTTTGAACATCACCAAGCTACACATTTCGGTTATCCAACATGGTTTGCTGGAGAATCCAGAATTTAGATCAATTTAGGTCGATGATGTTCCAATTTTTCAATCATCGTTAAACTTCCGTTTCTGGGGGATTCTCCCATTCCCATGGATGAAAATTGCTGGAGAGCCCTGAATCGAATCCATGGTATCATGAGGCATGACGTCACATCAAGGAATGCAGGTAGAACAGATGAAGACCTTGGGGGCAATGAATGATGTGAGGGGCATGTGCTGCATGTGCTATGATTAGAAATGAATCATATAATATCATATGCTATATGGATCTATATGGGGTATACACAGCACAACTTTGGCACGATTAAAGTCTGCACAGAACACGCTCATTGCTGTTCGTTTGACCTTTGGAAACCGGGGGATGGGCCCATGAGAACTCAACGGGCTGAAGTTCGACTGTGGGAAACTCATGAGATCAACTTGTGGAGAACTTTGGTTTATGAGTGACACATAGTGATGTGACACAGAACTGACTTTGAATGTGGTTCTGTTACAAAGTACCCTCTGGTAAACTAACGTAGCTATCGAAAATCACCATTATTAATGGTTACCGGAGGGCAACAAGGGGTCATCTTCAAGTTGATGCGCTTCGGACCTTGATGAGTATTGTTGGGGTACCACATGGTACCGAGACACGCCAGGACGATTCGGATGTCAATAGCACCGTGACCCTGACCACCACCTGGACCATGTGGGCGCCGGTGCCCAACGTGACTTACGGCGTGGGAAATATGTGCCATGGTTGAAACACAGTTGGGATTCCGGATGAAGACCAATCTGAATTGCTAGCTGCTACCCCAAGATTGGATAGCAATATAATATATAAATATATAATAATATAATATATATATATAATAATATAATATAATATATATATATATATATATGAAATTATGAAATTATGAAACATCCTGAAACATCCTGAAACTATATGGCCTATTTTAGGGGCTTAAAGTGCCCCTTTGGCCCCACATGATTGGATATGATTGGATGGCGAGGTTTAACATATCGGCCACTTCACCGAAGAAAATGTGGAGATGGGTTTACTGCATTTCGTTTGGTCAAAATATGTCAAAATCCAAGTTTTGCTGGTGTTGTTTTTCATGTCTTCAGGCTTTTCCAATGTTTTCCATGCTTTTCCCGTTAAAATTCTACGCAATACCAAGGACACGCTGTGGCAATGGGTTCTACATGACGTACATCGGCACGTCCCTCGCGGGACAACCAAGCTTTCAGGCGCCGGGGAGAGCAATAGATTCCACTGATCTGTGCATGGCCAAGTGAACCAACGAGAATTTTATGATTTCAGCAGCGACATATGGCGTGTAAGACATGGTAAGACAAATCAACAATAGTGACATATTTGGGATTCAAGCAGCAACACATGAAAACAATAGGGACCATTAGGGACCATCAAATTGATCAACATGGGGAGTACAAGGTGAGCTTCCCCAGTTATGCATTGGTTTATACAATTTTATATACACCATTCACTTTAATTAGCTGTTATATCTACCATAATCTATTATATCCATATCCATATCCCACCATCCATCAACCCTAGTTAAAATCCTACTCAAATCCTAGGTAATCTACTGTAGTTAAATCTATAGTCAACCAGGTCAACTTCCCTTTCTATTATAGGTTTGAATGTTCCCCTCATAGCCCAAGCCATGCAAAACAGCCAGGTTCTCCCCGACTTTGCCTTGGCCAATTGGACGCACTTCCTGGTCTTCAGCGCCTCGAGCTTCGCGGAAGCCTCCGTCCCCGCGTCACATCTGCGGCTTGGGCAGAAGTTACACCTGGCGATGGTCAGGTGATGCCCAAAATGGATCAAAAACTGTTCAACTTAGGTGTTCAATATGGGTATACGGTATGGGTCAATACCTATAGATACATTTTTAGTGGGGTGAACATCCATTTACCAGCTATTTTGGGGTTCACTAGGTACCGGGGTTTTGACCCATCCCCATATGGTTAAATGATGCAGATCTACACACTTAGATAATGTTAGATCGCTAAGTTGAAAGTTGGTAAACATAATAGCTCCAATCTATGGTTTATGAGACTTACAACTATAGTTGGTGGGGTTTACAAACCCAGAAACAGAACTGGGGGGCCATATTGTAGTTGATTGGTTATTATTGAAGGAGCTACACCCCCTGATTATGGGACATTTGGTAATCATAAGCCATATGAATGATTACTGTAGTGTGAAGTAAGGCATATGCATGGGAAACCAAGACAAAACCGGTATTGTTGAGAAAATACGAGCTCAATTCACTTCTAGATGAACTTTGCCTGTTCCTTATCCCCAAGAATTCCTGTTGATGCCCATGTTTTAAAGCAATGGAAATCCCATGGCTTTGTATCGCCAATTCCCATGGAAATCTGATGGCGCCCCGGAAAAGGATCTACGACATGGCCGCCAGCGTCTCGGATGTGCGCTATGATGGCCTGGACCGGCACCTGGCCGATGGAGATGGGGATGAATGGGATGAACTTCATGGGACTTCAGACATGGGAAGCGGGACATGTTTTTAGGAAATGGGAACTTGCAGACATTAAATGATACAGTTGTTGATATTATATTGTAATATGTATATATATATGTATATATATATATATGTATTTATATATATATATATATTGTATATATCTGTATAATTCTGTATATATCAATTGTTGATGAGATGGTTGTATCCCAGGATTTCCCAGTATGCTGTTGGCTTTTTCATGAAAACTTGGATTCCATGGATCAAAACCCCCCGAACGGTCCGGTGAACACCATTCCGGTGCTCCATTCTGTGGGTCAAACTTTGAGACGGTTGAAGTCGAATGTTCATTCAGCCATTTCGACCATTAATAGCCATTAACATTAATAGGCCATTAAAGACATTAACCATTCATAGACATTAACCAACAAAGGCTTGGTGCGCCATTACAGATGTTTTTTTTTGTTTCCCTTTGGGATCATTGGGATGCATTGGCCGATGAGGACCCGTAGAGCGCCATGACTCGTATGAGATTTCTTTCGGTGGCGTTCTTCAGCGCCATGACCCAAATGTATTTACTGGTTCCCATCCTACCTCTGAAACCAAGAATTTCCAATTATGATTTTCATAATCACAATATCCCAATCAACTGGTGGTGAATAATTGCAGTTTCACCCCATGACCCAATCATTTCCCAACTGGATCCATGGGCTCCGCGCAGGATTTGGATCCCGAAGAGCTGGGAGGCAACGTCAGCTGGTTGCCGCCCAACTTGACGGAACGCGTTCTCCGGCGGCAAGCTGCCCGGGGCCAGCAGGGCCATGGTACCAGGTACCCGTGGTGTTCAGCAACAAAACGATATAGATGGAGATCCCAGGTGGCTTTTTTTTTGCTGGGTGTTATATCTTTGTTTTTATCTTTGTTTTTACTGGAGAGTAGCACACATTGGGATGAAATGTTATTCTGACGTCATTGGCCAGATCATGATCGTTGGTTCTTCTCATTGGATGTTGGCTGCCAAACCTTGTAAATCCTGCCTGGATTTATGTTGTTCCAATGCTGTCCTTCGTGTGTGTGTGTGTGTTTTGTTTCTATCTCATGATTGTGCCATGTGTTGATCTGGATGCAAGCTTTTAAGAACTGATTCAGAACTCGCGGCGAGATGCCCCAGCCTTTACATATTATATTTGCTGCCAAATGGTTTGAGCCGTACATGTCTTACATTTCTTCATTTCCTGTACGTATGTCCCACCTCTGCAAAGAGACTCAACTGGATGATCCTTGATTCTACTTACTTATCCTTATTTATGCTGGGTAGCTGGTATATGTCATTTGTTATGTGTACAACCCAATGACCTCCGCTACTCAAGAACTGGAATATCTTTCACTCATAACCCATAGCCCATAGCCATTTATTCGTCATTTCATCATGGAAACATATGATTTCCCATTGCCATTTTGGGTGCAGGATACTACTTGGAGGTGCAAGTGATCATTCCTTGGTACAGCTGAGGTCAAAGTCTATCGTGTCTACCTGGCAGAAAGCGCCTTTCCACTCAGTGCTGCAGAACGCTATTGGATTTCACCAGAGGTTGAGGTTGGGAGTAGCTTGGTGAGCGTTGAAAGTTGGGAATCCGGGACTGGGCACAGCAAACAGCGACCTCACTGCTCAGGTCATCGCAGATGGTGTTGGTTGGATGTAGGATGTAGGGAACCCAAAACAGGCTGATTTTTTTTGCCAAAAGGCTGAGAATTTGCAGAAAGAAGCAGGGAAGGTTGCAGGCCTTAGACAAGCAAAATGGCAGTGAGTAGCGATGTCCTGTTGGGTTGTCAATGGAAGATGTTTTCAAACGGTGCCCTCACTTCGGTCACCATCTGGCACTGGACCCGCTGATTGGATCAGGAAGAAATGTGGCGGCAGTGAAAACAACTTCCGCCAAGCAGAACAAGCCTCATGGATTCAGTCTTGAAAATAACATATGTAGCTTTGCAACAAAGTAAGACAAGAAAACTGTGACACGCTCTCTGACAAAAAACTGGCGTATACAATAATATATATATACATGATTATATAATAATATATACAGATGTACATTTAATTGCAGTTGCTGGATCTACCAAGAAAAGCCTTCAAGACATAGAATCCACCGCTTCCCCATTGGATAGAGGCAGCATTCACTAAAAGCAGCAGCACAGATGCACCAAACATCAGCAACATAACTCCAGCGTCTTGCTCCAATTTTGCTGCTTTCCTGCTAAAAGCAGGAATTTCTGAGGCAGGTTGGGCTGGATTGGTGATGGATATTTTTGGGCAGTGGATGTGCGATTTCGGTTGGGCCACTCAATATATCCGAATGTGTGTTTTTTTGGGAACATGTGGTACCTGGTACTGGTCAAAATTCCATGGTTAGATATTGAACATGATATAGAATCTAAGAGTAACAGGGTCGTACATGACCTCTCTCTCTCTTTATGTATATATATATACGCATATATATATACGCATATATATATACATAGTGGATGCAGAATCACAGATACACATGTGAATCACAGATACACATGTATGTCTCAACAGTTGGTTCAAGTGCAAATCACCATAGATTCTCCCATCTTAAAATACGCAAACATGGAGGGTCCAGGCTCTCCAGCATTACCCCCCTGGCGCCATGAGCGGCGCCGCCCGCAGAGGTGACGAAACAGCGCCATGTTCTCTCCCGAGATGATGAAGCAAGCGCAAAACATGATGGCCAACATGTCACCCGAGGTGCGTCTTCGGGGTGGACGTCGTCCGGTGGGATGTTTCGGGCCTTGGATTTATTGCGGGGATGTGTGTTTTTTTTTTTTTTTCCGGCACCGAAAAAGAAACCGGAGAACAAGGGGTTGATGAAGACCTAATTGTGAAAGATGGATGAACATACCAAGAATTGGGTTGATGAACATCCCAACGACTTTCCGGAAATCTTGAGATGGGCACAGCCCTCAGAAATGAAGGGACTTCATAACGTTGGTCTTTATCCAGGGACTTGGTCTGACTTTTACCGGGATTGGAGCTCCGTGATTGGCTGGTCCAATCAGCCATCTTGGTGGAACTCCCATGTAATTGTCATGAATTAATATGAATTGTCCTACATACTACATCATATATTTGTTGATCGAAGAAGGCATCTTGAACCGCAAATTCGTGCTGAATCCAGGACATGCAAAAGATGACTCAGATGGCGGCCAACATGGACCCATCCGTCATGGAGCCTCGGTAATCAAAGCCCACCACAGTTTGAATGGTTAACCCGAAATCAGATGGTTAAGCCGGCTCAGCATCTCAACAGAATGTAGCATTAGAGCATAAGAAATGAATATGAAGCTGAATTGAAGGAGTTGATCCGGGAAGTTGTGGTTTTTGTGCCTGGTCCCACTTTAGGAGTCGATGATGAAGAATATGGGTGGAGCAGCAGCCGGCGGCATCGATTCCGGTCAGATGAAGGAACAGATGAAGAGACGCTGGGGCGGAGATTTTGTGTTTGGCAACTCTCAGCAACAGGCTTCGAACCAAAGCATTCACGGCACTATCGGAAGGTCGGTGGTTGAAAAAAATGGATAGAAACAAGCACATAGCCGGTATAACACTGTAGAACTGTATGAGGTTGATTTGGAAGGTGTATATATGCCTTTTGGACGGATGGATGATGGATGGAACGTGTTTTTTCTTTTAAATTGTATTTCTTTGTCGTGTATTTCCAATTTGTTAGTTGCGTGGTGGTTTACGTTTTGTTATACTGTCAATACTCGTCTTGTCTTTCAGGTCTTGCCATCTCGAGTTGATGAAGAACTTAGCGATGGAGTGCTACAAGCAATAACAACAACACCACTCTTAGATACTCTTAGGGACTGATTTGATTGAAGCTCCCAACTATTCATTTGATGCTTTCACAGATGCCTTTGTACTGTCAAACCCTGCAGTTTGGGGGTCTAATATGGTTCAATATGTTTATGTTATTTGATTTTCCATTTTCATCCGCATAGACATGGTGTCCATCATGGAAGAAACTTAGTTGGTTCAACCAAGGAATAGGTGAGATGAGCCCTGAAGAGCTCAAGTCGTCCCTTGGCCATGGCCCGGCATGGCCCCCAAATATGATCAGTTGATAAACGGGAACGTGATGATGATGATGATGATGATGATGATGATGATGATTAACCGGTGGATGGTGATGTATACCCCATATTAATTCAAACTTTATAATGCTCGAATCCCTGAAATGAACACAAAAACCGGATTTGTTTCATATGATTTCCATGATTTTCATGATATCCACTGCAGGAAAGGCTACCGCGGCTACCACGTTTGAAGCAGGGATTTGCGAATTTCAGAGGTCATGACATTCTCAAAGAGCCCTAAAAATCATCCAACCATGGCCAGTTCGTTACCGCAGCTGCAACCTAGTGATAGGACATATAGGACTCTAGGACTACAAATGACTACAAAATTCTTTGAAATCGATCATCCTTTTTTGCCCGGAGACTTCAGCGGACGATTTGAGCAGAAAAAGGGGGTAGTTCTCATTGTTTGAACATATTTTTTGCACATCTCAGCAACATCTTGATTCCGAATCTCATCTTTCAAGAATGGCATCCATTTTTCCACCAGGCACACCAACCCTCCAAGCCTGGCCGAGGAACATGAACCAAGCCCAGCAGCAGTATGGCGGGCAGAAGCAGTACATGTACAACGCCTCGATGACTCTGAAGAACCAGGGCAATGATCATATCAAGGCGATGCGAAAGATGTGAACCGCTGAAAGGGAAACCCTGGAAATTGATGGAACATTATTTTATTTACATATATATATATATATATTGTTTGGAAAGATCTTGGGAGGAAGGATTTTTTTTTTTTTCGGAGTGGGGAGGAGGGAGATGGAAGCAGCTTGAAGGGGGTGGAGATGGCGATCGCAGTGATCGCAGGCCCAGAAATATGCCGATGCCTTGAAAGCGTACAGCAAGGCACTGGAAAATCTGAAGCCCTTTGGAGGCGACGACGCTCGTCATGGAAACTGGCTGGGGTCCGTGGGGCCGGCAGTTGTGGGTGTTGGTTCGTTGGGACAGGACACAGTGAAGAAGTGGCAGGAAAACCTGGATGTTTCACGTGAGATGTGAAGAAATTGATGAAGACAGAAGCGGAAAACTGCGGCATGACTAAGGCGGCTAGGTATTCATGACAGGCAAGTAGGATAGTCAGTCATGAGATGAAGTACTGTAGAAGTAGATGAAATAGGCCACTTACCGAGTATCATGAAGAACAAATAAAATGCTGGGGTTGCAAGTCACTCACCTACCTGAAAATGTCAGCAGGTGAGATTTAAGTTGTTATTGGTAGCTGCGGTTTTAGTCTCTTGAGTTCAATTGTGACTAGAGTTCTCCAACTGATTGATATGAGTGTCTGATGGTTTTTGATGGTGTCTGACTGAAAATGGAGTATACCACCTCTTTATGGTCAGTTTATGGTAATGTTGAGAGGAACATGACAATTAATTGTTGATTGTCATAAACCAATTGATGTATACTGTATCCCAATCATAAAATTGGAATGGTTACCTCTATCATAAAACAATGTTTATCAACCAACAATCATTGATTCGGAATGGTTACAGCATTTTCCTTACCCCCATTGGTTCAGCAAGTGGATTGTTGCCCATCATTTGCTCCATCGAGACGATTCCATGGCCACATTCCATGGGCGCCCTTCAGAAAGCCTTGGGAAAAGCCTCTGGTTTTTCTGGTTGTTCCGGTTGCCCCAAGGATGTCTCCCAACTTCGCTTGTCTCTACTTCTGAACTCCGCAATGTGCCATCTGAAGCAGAAAGAGCCGGAGAAAACTCTTCAGGCCAGGGGGAAAATGGAGGAAACCAACAAGGTGGTGCCCCATAGTTAGCTAAGTTGGTTTATAACTCCCATAACTATGGTTTATGGTAGATATAACTATAGTTAATGGGGTTTATAAACCAACTTATAACTGGGGGGCACCATCCTGAAGGGGAAAATCAGTGGGAAGTCCAGCATTGCCATGTTTGGTCCAGGGTGGTCCAGGGTGATCCATGGTGATCCATGGTTCAGGTTTGCGAGGAAGCCCTACAAATCAATAGCAAGAGCGTGAAGGCAGGCTCTGATGTTTTGTGGGACTCTGGTTTTAAGTGGGGAAAAATCCTCACGGAAACCATGGTTGTTTTTCCCATGAAACAATTGGAAAATCCGTGAGCATCCTGTAGATGTTGCTTTAAGAACCAATGGACTGATGGAATCAGAGGGGTTGGGTGGTTTCAAGGAAGGATCCTACCAACTTCAAGAAGTGGGGTCTGGGCGGGGCCACAGATTTTGGGCAAACTCGAGTCGTCAACCATCCCATGCTCAGCAATCTTGACCCACAGATACTCACATGAGTCATGTCATGCTGCCAGTTGCAAGTTCTACAGAAATGAGTGTGTTGGTGTTAGGCCCCAGGCTACCAAGGATGACCATGTCAACCATGTCACTCGAAATCACTGGTAAAACTCACTGACCAAGTCGATCTGTCGCACCTTTGAAACTCTCCAACGTCCAGCAACTTCGTTCCCCCCAAGACTCAGTATAGGTATATAGGCTTATATAGGTAACCTCTCCCAAAAAACATCAACAGTTCTCCAGGTCTCAAGTCCAAAAGAAGTCCCAGTTTTTTCCATCTTCCAACCACCTGAAAGATCCGTGGTTTCACCCTCCAACTCCCACCAGCCCCAGGCCTTGTTCCGCCGGGGCCTTGCGCGAGTGGATTTGGGGCAGCTTGCCGAAGGCGTCGGTGACATGAAGTTCGCCTCCAAGTTGTCTCCCGAGGACGGCTTTGGGGGACTGAAGTAACATGAAGTAACGCCTGATCAACCAGAAAAAAATGTCGGATTTTCAGGCACAACTTACATTTTAAGGTTAACCATGCGTTTAGCACCCCGCAATCAACGGATCAGGTGATGGGAAAACTGGTGGAGCGAGAAGAGTGACCCGGTAACCCATCCATAGCCATAGGAAAATCATCCCATTCGCCTATTGGATACACCACAAGAAATCCTGGAAAAAAAAAGGACCCCAATAGATGAACGTTGAACCACTGCATTTTTACCAGTGTTTCTGATTACTGAGGAATATTGATTTTTAGTAATAGTATACAAGCAATCATAACATATATAAATCAGTGTCTAATAAAGCACGAGGAATATTTGATCACCCAGTATATATATATTATATACACGCCCTATTGTTCACCATTATATAGATCGTGTTATATTCAGTTGCTGCTGTCGTAATTCATAATAATTGGCTTCAATCTTGACTACAACTATATAGGCAACCCAATAAACCCACCAGTTGGGATGGCTTATACAATCCATTTACGGTGGTTTTTTGGGATGGTTTAGTATTGGGTTTACCAAATTACCTTGAATAGTGAATTTCATTCATTGGTAGCATTGTGTATACCGTCAGGGAGTTTGGAAAAACCGCGCGCCTGTTCGTTTAGTCTTCCATGATCCCCCATGACCATTTAAAACTGTTTAGCTTTCACTCGAAAAAACGATAAGAGGAAAAATGTCATTCATTGGTGTGATATATATATATACATATATGAGTATATATATATATTTATTATATGTGTAGTGTATATATATATATAGATATACACACACACACCATTTGTTGATTTTCAGAAAGCTGTGATTTCACCAGCCAGGACAAAACCATCACCAGTGAATTGGAGCGGGTGGAGAAGGAGATCTTGGACAAAGGTGCTTTTGTTAGTCGTCCTTGCTCGGAGACGACTAAAGTCCTTGAGGGTTGAGGGAATGGGGTGATCATGATATGGGATAACATAATATATTAAGATAATATAGTTAATGGTTATTATGGTTATTTAACCCAGAAAATTTGGGATTATAGGAATATGATATATATATATATATACATTATAGGAATATCATGGGACATATATACTATAGTTACTATGATATAATTATGATATAATCATATTATATAATATTATGGGATATAGGATTGTATAAGAGCATTATAGAAGCACTGGACTTGCCCAGCAACATGCGGAAGTTCAGGGATGTCTGGGCAAGCGAGATATTGGAGCAACAAATGACGAGGATATAGACCTGAACATGTTTCAACATTATATCATGCTCTACCTGAGACATTCAGCACTATAACTAGAATCTGTATAACAATATTACAGTATAACATAGTACAACTATGACCAACTTTTGACAATACAGCTGAATTTGGATTATAGTCATCCCCCACAAGACAGAACAGCGAACGCTATCCAGCCATGAAGATTCTATGTTTTTTCCCCTGTGCTTTTCTTTCTATCTTTTTGAGATTGCGAAAAACGTACCCTGTGGTAGTCTCACAATTAGTAGTTATGGTATAGATAGCCCATTTAGTTGGATGATTTAGCCATTGATGTGATTTTCCATAGCAAATTGTTACATTACCAGAGGGTATATCCCAGGTCTCTATAAACAAAATCCCCCTGAAATCCCATTAAACCTGATAAAATCACCATTAAACCACCATTCAACAACCACTTGAATCGACGGACGCGAAAGGTGTCTCTGCGGCTGACATCGCCGCCGCCACTGAAAAGGCTGAGGCGGCATCGAACACAGCAGCAGCAGCAGGTGCCGGTGGGTTTCCATTGGTTTCTTACAATGACAGCCCTAGAAACCAGGTATATTTCAGGTATTGTTATCGGGTGACAAAGTCCATCAAGGGGTCGACGAGCCGTGACTTATAACTGGTATTTCGAGCTGTGACCGTAAAAGAAACAAACCATATATCATTATTATTATTGTTATTATTATGATGATTATTATTATTATTATTATATATTGTATTTGGGGATTATAGTCTATTTTGCAGGATCTATTTGACTATCCAGTTGGGTTTTGCTTGACTATCCACTTGTTCTTTTTGGGAAAATATTTGGGGTCTGCAGAGTCAAAGGACCTCTTTCGAGTTGGCGGCGTGAGATTCTATTGATAGATCGGCTTTGGGATATATTACAGATATTCCACTATACCCTCTGGTAATTTATCATAGCTATTGAAAATGGCCATTTATAGTGGATTTTCCCATTGAAAATGGTGATTTTCCATAGCTATGTTAAATTACCAGAGGGTAGTATTTATCAATAATCTATATATCGATAGTCTATTGATAATTCTATTGATAATTCTATAATTGACCTGGTTGGTGATTTGGGAACAATAATCCCATTTGACTTTCATATTTTTCAGAGGGGTAGGTATACCACCAAGCAGTGATTATCGGAAATGTGGATGTTTTCGTGGAGCTCATAGGGAATAGTTTTCACCAGTTTTCTACTATTAGGATGATCAAAAGCGGTAGACATTCCCCATAAATCGGGATGTGAAATGATCAAATGTCGCACCTGACATCACCACCCATGAAACCTTCAGTATTGGATCACTTGGTTTTGGGACCCCAACTTAACTATGGGTATTTACTCTTAGGGGATGGAATCATATCGAATTGGATCTGGTATCGGTATGATAGTAATATCGGTATATATATATACCCTCTGGTAAGCTAACGTAGCTATGGAAAATCACTATTTTCAATGAGTAAAATCCAGTATAAATTGCCATTTTCAATAGCTATGTTAGTTTACCAGGGGTATATAATATGGAATTGGATCTGGTATCAAAGTAAATATCATAGGGGTATTAATCCTCTCGGGGTGTTTTGGTCCTTCATATTCCGGCACTGTTTGATGGTTGCATCCCAAGCATATCAGGTGCGAGCTCAAGCTCAGCTACCTGGCCCCCCAGTGGAAACATGGAGAAGGCGCACTGCTGGGTGATTTCACAGTGTTTCACAGCGAAGAATCAGTGGTCAGTGGTCGGCCTGGGAAGATGTATAGATATACCCTCTGGTAAACTAACGTAACTATGGAAAGATCAACCATTTTTAATGGGTAAATCTACTATAAATGGTGAAATTTCCATAGCTATGTTAGTTTACCAGAGGGTACTACTGTCATCAATTGTAATCAATTATAAGGAATCTAGCTGGTGTTGTGATTTGATGTGAATAACCTGAATTGTTTGGGGGATTTCACCAATCCAAATATGATAGTTATGATGGGGAAATGTAACTACAACAAAGACTTAGGTTTGTGGTTTCATGCCTAAAACTGGAGTGATGTTCCCAAAAGCTGCTTTCATATGTGTCACTCAACCACCAACTAGTTTAGGTGGTTCAAGCTCTTGGGACCAAGTGATTTTCAGTTTTGGAAGGCCCCAGGACCTCCCAGGACTTGACAAACCCGAAGCCACGTGGGATCACTTCTGGGTCAAAACTCAATCATCCAGATGGAGGTTTCCTGAGTCATAGGGGTACCCCAAATCATCCAGTTTAGATTGGAATTTTCCATTATAAAGTATCCATAAATGGGGGTACTGTACCCCCATTTATGGAAACCCCTAGATAATGAACCTAAGTGAAGCAAACAGTTGTTTCTGGATGAAGATTTGTTCCTTTGGGCAAATCTTCAGATATCCATGATGGGGTCTTGGACCTCGTTGAGACAGCACCAGCACAAATTGTGGGGATGGTCTTGGGATGATTGAATGATGTTTAATGCAATTTACTCAAGATGAATTATAATGACCTCACGGCATGTCGTCACTGGAATGATGGTTAGTAGGGGTAACGATTCCAACTTGGCCTTATTTCAGCTGCTTTTTTTGTTAGTGAATTACTGGAAATCAGCCAGACTTAATGCAGTCGCCAATCAACCTAAGGTCCTATGCCATGATCCATTTCAATCGAATTCATGCGATAGGACCATCACCATGTCATATTCATCAACCATCCACCCTGTTATTTTTTCGATTAGTTGATTTTTGGAATCACTTATGGATTCAAATACTGTTTCATATATGATTTCATGTAAATTTCACACTGACTCTATTCTCATCACTATGAATTATCAGATAGATTCATGTAATTTTGCCACTTTTCATGGATTCACTATCTATTAGTTAATTGATGATCATTTCCATACTCATGTGTTTCCATTGAAAAATCACCCATTTCCATTAGGATCATATCCAATTTCCAGGCAAATCAGTCATACATGATCATATTTCCATGAGGTGATTGGTGTTATCAATTTCCATTGGGTATCCCATGGGCAATTTCCCTGGATTACCCTCTGGTAAACAGCCACAGTTTGCGAACTGGAACATCATCATGCTATTAATGGGTAAATCCACTATTTCGACTGAGCCATTTTCAATAGCTATGTGAGTTTTCATCATTTTTAATGGGTAAATCCACTATTTCTATATTTTCAATAGCTTTTTGTATGTTTACCAGGCCGGGTATCAATGATCTGAAAAATGGAAAGGTCATCCCAGTGGAGAGTCTATCGACTGAAAAAAATCTGGTACCAGAAAGGATCTGATCGCTTGAACTGGTACCATTTTATCCACCCATGATCTAAGCGTAGCTTTGAAGAAAGTCTACGATTTTTTCCAGATTTATCCATTTATGAAACTAATTATAGAATTATACACTGAAATTTACTGAAATTCATTAATCAACAAACAGAACTTATTCAGTTCATATTAATGCTTGGATAGTCAATTAACATCAATCATCCATTCTATCACCATTATATCACCATAGGTGAATTAACCTTTCAATCACTATTTAGGTGTGCATATCATATAGGTTTTAAATATATATATATATATAGATTATATATATATATATAGATTATATATATATATAATTATATATAGATTATATATATTGATATATTAATATATGCAATTACATCCCATTTTAGGTGATGTCGTTTTTTTTTTTAAACAAAAACTGATCTTCGATGGTCGACTGAAATCAGGCCATGGAGCAGCTGAGTAGCAATCCGGAGATGTTGAACCAGGCCACCGAGGCTATGAAGAACTTGTCCCCCGAGGCCGGAAACGGAGAAGCCGGGGTGAAGCGCTTCGGAATGGATGGATTTTTGTCCTGGTTAATCTATGGTTAATCTATGGTTAATCTATGGTTAATAATTGGAATATACTATAGATACTAGATTAAACAATGATATATCATATCATCAACTACTGATAGATATTTACTATAGATACGCTGGTTGGTGGTTTGGAACATGGCTTTTAGTATAGGCTAATGATGGTTAATCATGGTTAACAAATGTGTGAATAATGGTAAGATTATCAACTGGTTGGTGGTTGAAAAAACATGACGTGAATATTTTCCATTTCATATATGGAATGTCATCCTTCCCATTGACGAACTCATATTTTTCAAAATGGTTATTGCACCACCAACCAGCATTTAGTGATGCCATTTTTTTTGATGAGAGTGATGTTGATGAGACTTCGATGATATAACTTGATAATATTTGCTGATATTTGATGATGTTGATAGTTTGAACTGAAACTGTTTTTGTCTTTTTTCAGGATATGTTCAATGATCTTGAGATTTAGTAAAATATGGTTGAGAAGCTTATGTGCTAGACTGTACAGACCGTACCTGCCCAATTGCCCCTCTTGGGTAACCTGTTTTCCAGCCTGGGATGACAGTGGTGAAAAATCCATTTGTTGAATATATAACTATAACTTATATAACTACTCCAATAACTAGGGTTTCTGGTAATCATGTATCTACAAATACCCTCTGGTAATCTAACATAGCTAGTGATAGATTTACCTATATATATATATTTATGGTGATTTTCCGTAGCTATGTTATTTTACCGGGTAAATTCCCATCAAATCCCATTCGCCCCAGCCAGGACCTCGAGCGGATGATGCAGTCAGCACCGCTCCCTCCGGGGGTGGATGCCGAAACGGCCCGGAAGAGGATGGAGGCGCCGATCACTGTTGGATCGGGGTCCACCTGGATTGACGGTTGAAATCCGACCCAAATTTGGGTGATCTCTGGGGGATGGTTTTTACTATTTGGGAAAATGCTGTGAATTTCAGCAACTTAAATATAGGGATATACTGGATATACTATATCTGGTTGGTGGTGACTGGAACCATGGAATTTTGAATGACTTTCCAGAAACATTTGGGAATGTCATAATCCCAACTGACGAACTCATATTTGTCAGAGGGGTAGGTCAACCACCAACCAGTATTGCTTTACTAAGATTAAGCTGGTGAACCTGCGAATAGCCTTTTTGGTGGGAAGATAGAAATATCGAACATGTGATTTCAACAGATGGGCATGAAACTAAGTAAAACTTTTTGGTACCCAACTATGAATATGTTTAGATATATCGTGTGATTGGGCAATATTATATTGGGCAGGAAAAGTTCTTTCAAGGGAACAGTCAGTAGGGATTTGTGGGAGAATGTTTGAGCTTTGAACCAAGAAACCAGACGGAAGCAGGCAGGATTGAAATAATAGCGTGCGGGTCAAAGCAGTCCTTGGGACCAAGAATTGATAATACTTGGAAACTAGGTGGACCAAGCAGCTAGCCCACATTCATTTGCCGCAAATATGATCCGTCGTTCACTCAACGCTCAGCCATCTCTTGGCAGGCAGAGTACCATAACCACAAAAACGGTACCCAACTGCCTATATTATTACTTTTTTAAATCATAAATCTATGTAAACCTTAGTTACCCTCTGGTAATTTAACATAGCTATTGAAAATGGCCATTTATAGTGAGTTTTCCCATTAAAAATGGTGATTTTCCATAGTTATGTTAGTTTACCAGAGGGTAAGTTTGTAGTTAAGTGATGTTAAGTGTTACTCTTTTTTCTACACCCGTAACTCCGTGCCACCTCGCCTCGCGGCGTTGGAGGCGGTGTCAAAGAATCCAGAGATGTTGAAATCTGCCATGGAAACCTTCAAGAACATTCCAGATGAGGTGCGACTTGACGACCCGAACTGTAAGCACTGTAAGGGAAAACATCCCAAAGCCCAAAGCTGTGCTTTTCTCAGAATTTATGAGAATAAACATAGGAACATATATAAAAGTTGATTTTACAATATTTTGGATGGTGTTGTGTATAATGTGTACTATAGAGCCGCTTTGGCACTTAGGAACTTAGCTGGCCGTTAGGTGGCACTTAGGAAACTTAGGTTTGATGGTGTTCTAAGTGGGAGCTAAGTGGCTGCTAAGTGAGCTAAGTGTTTCCT
>Ga0126342_10009857_pt1 | contig 17106 bp, 16 predicted proteins | sample Cyp1metagenome_FD_92528 | JGI IMG/M metagenome (GOLD analysis project Ga0126342, IMG submission 92528) | Coral microbial communities from Lord Howe Island, Old Settlement Bay, Australia - Cyphastrea 1 metagenome | ecosystem: Host-associated > Invertebrates > Cnidaria > Coral ... | reverse complement strand
CCGCAAGGCTTGTGTTTCCCCACACAAGAAGGGCTTCTCGAGCCCACGTCCGCTGACACACAGCGAAAGGTTGAAAACAGCAACAGGCTTTGTTCAAGGTGGTGTTCCCTATACAAATCCACAGAAGAATATGAACATCACTGGGTGTGTTTAGTTTTTAGCATCCCCCATAAATGGCGGTCGTTGATGGCAAATCCCACGTGGCCTTCTCTACAGGCCGTTTCGCTGCCGCCTGAAGCTCGACAAGACAGCACGGCTTTTGTTTTTTGCCACAGAAAGGACCAAAATCAAAATCTCTGGAAAATCTCTGGAAAATCTCTGGAAAATCTTTGGAAAATCTTTGGAAACAAGACAATGAAAGAGACTACACTCTTTGCTCTGACCTATATATAACTATCAACAACGACCCCAAGAGAAGGTGTCTCGTTCTTTGGTCTTGGTGATCTTGAGGCCTCAAAATGCCATGCGTGCCCCATCCTGGTATTTTTTCCCATTTTGAGAGGAGCACCTTGGCTTTCTGGGAAGCTTTCTTGGCCTGAGCGAAATGGACAAATTGGGTGTGTCTAAAAATGAAATTGAAAAAAAGGACCATGTCCTTGGGCTTTGAGTAGAGGCAATGCTGGATTTTGGGGTCACCCACACCCCCAAAAAGGGGGTTCTGCACCTGAAGATATCCTGCAGTCACCGTTTTGTGATGCGGTTTCAGGATGCAAAACCCACATGGCCTGTGCATTTTTGGGCGGCATGGCGATTGCGGCCACACTCAGCAGCTGTTTGGCCACACGGATGTGGAAAATTCACTTGGGGTGCCCTGGATTTTGACATCTTTCTGACACTGCTAGACTGCTAGACTGCTAGGGGTGATTTGCTTTTGAAAGCACCATTGGCAGATGCTTCATTTGACCTTTTTGTTGACCTATGGCAAGCGAATGGTGTTGAGAAAATGGATGCAGTACTCAAATCTCCTCACGATGCAAAATTGAACCCAAATTTCGGACAGAACGTCGCAGGAAAGGATGGGCCAAACTGCACCCCCAAGTCGCTTCCTCACAAGGAGTGACCCCAAAATTGGATGGTGTTAAGGGAACATCCACAGGACACCATGTTTCTTACCCTCAAATCGACAGGAGGTTCCTGTTCTAAATTCTTCCAATTCTCTGAGGTCACTTCAAAAAAAAAAAATCCCAGAGATTTTTTCCCAGTTCGTCGCCTTAAGTCTGGGCTTGTGCCAGAGCCATAGCTCTCATCTTCCGGAAACGCTCGGGGAACAGCAGGAAGAACAGCATGACCTGCGCTGGGGCGCGCTTCAACTTTCATTGCTGATGTTCGGTGGTTTTTCTGGGGGAAACTTCACCGGATTCTGGTTTAGAAAAATCCAAACAATGTTAGATATACCCTCTGGTAAAGTAACATAACTATGGAAAATCACCATTTTCAATGAGTAAATCAACTATTTCGACTGGGCCATTTTCCATAGCTATGTAACAAATTACCAGAGGGTAGCTGTGTTTTCTGTTGATTCCTGCAGACTCCAATTTGCACCGAAAATTGGGACGTAAGGCATGGAAATTGGGAACGTCAACCGTCCACCAGGGATATGAACGAATGAAATCATCAGACGAGGATAGCCCTTTAACCATGCTGAAGACTGGTGTTCCACATGGATGCTCCAAATCCCAAATCCATTGGTTGGTTATGGTTGGTTTATGATTTTCCCCAATGAAAAACAACAGTTGTAGAGTCATTGGAGAGGTTTCCAAACATTCCAGACGAACCCAAGTTGAATCAGTTCAGTGAATATCGCGTTGATGAATCTCCATGATGAACGGAGGTTTCCTGAAATAGGGGTACCCCTATAGTCACTATATAAATCATCCATGTGATTTTCGGTTTTGCCATGAAATCAACCATCCAGCGATAAAGGGGTAGCCCTATGGAAACCCCATGTAATTCTGATAAATGATGGATGATTATGGATGATACCCTCTGGTAAACTAACATAAACATAACTATTGAAAATCACCGCTTTTAGTAAATCAACTATAACTGGGCCATTTTCCATAGCTATGTAACAAATTACCAGCGGGTAAATAATCATCTCCATTTTTTTCATCCCATTAATCATTGATTGCCATTAATCATCATTATTTGCCCATTGATTAGTGAATATCCCATTGATCAATCTCCATGTTGATGATTTACCATTGATTGAAATCTGGTATATCATTACTCAATAGGATATTACCATATATATCCATATATATATATATATATCATCTCCATTAATCATCCCATTAATCATCATAGGATATTACCATATTAATTACCATGATAGATTGGTGAATATCCCATTGATCAATCTCCATGGTTTTTAACCAATGGCCTGGATCCGTTCCTTGGCCGAGCGGTTCAAGGCCGCTTTCAAGGAAGCATTAAAGACCTGGCCCTCGATGCCGTAGATGAACCCCCTCCAGCCATCCTGTTTTACCCTCTGGTAAACATACAAAAAGCTATTGAAAATGGCCCATTGATAGTTGATTTACCTATGAAAAATGGTGATTTTCCATTGTTATGTTACTTTACCAGAGGGTAATGGCTTGGTCTGGTGCTGGTTTGGTTGGGGAAAATCCGGAAATCCTGGCTGGTTGGTGGTTGGCTCAACCACCAACCCCTCTGAAAAATGATGGTTTGTGAAAGTCAGTCGGGATGATTTTTCATTCCCAATATGTGGAAAGTCATAAAATTCCATGGTTCCAAACCACCAACCAGCTGGGTTTTTCATGGTTTTTCATTGTTTTTCTGATTGGAAATGTCCAAAATGTCATAGAATGTCCATCTTGTTCCTTGAAGCAAGGTTTGCGACTGTTGAACAGCCCAAAAATTGAGAAAACTTTGAACGCAGAGACTCTTTGTTGGGATGTGAAGTGCCAAATGCTATGGTTCCAGTAGCCTTGGTAAATATCCCAAACATGAACAAGGCTTGGTAAGTGTCCTGCTTCAACATCAACTGAGGATTTTTCATCTCCAACGGAGGCTGAAAGTGATGCGAAACGTAGAAAAATCCTTGGCATTTACCAAGCGCATGAAAAGGATCAACTGGAAAAGGAATGTTCACCGGTTCAATGTTCAGTCATGTTTCATGATCACACCGATTGTGGTTCAAATCCTCCAAGTTCTGCCCCAAAAAAAAGGGGCAGGCGAAGGCCCCCAATGTATTCAATCTACTCATGCCAAATCCGGTGCTCTTACTGTGAGATTGCATGTTTCCAACCACACCTCCCCCCCGATCTGCCTCAGTCCAAACCTTCAAAGACATTTCCCACATGCTCAAGGCCTTCCCCTCCGTTTCTTCGGAAGAACTGCGCCGTAGCTTGGAACGCTTCGTTTGGGCTTGGCACATCTGTTTGATGCGCGTCAGGGGATAACAAATGGTGGAGGCAATCAACTTGCTGATGAGACCCAACCAGAAAGCTTGCGCAGCACTGAGACCCACCTGATCAGTTGCGGGTAGGTTTTTTTTTTTTCGGAAATGCCTGGGGTTCTGGTGGGGGCCCCCAAAGTTGTAAGAAACCGGCCTGATTTGATAACCTGGTCTTGGTACGACCATGTGCCTAATGTGCCTACGGCAATCTCACGGACCATGCACAAGATTAGCACGCAGTTTTTTCCCACACACACGATCATCATCTGCAACCAGCCAAACAAACAACCATCAAACCACCCGAAAAACCATCCCAAGTGGGGCTAGAACAAAAACATGACCAAAAGCATGACATCAATGATATCTTTTTGGTGGTGCCAACCCCTCTGAAAAATATTAGAAGATATGCAAATATATGTTGAAACCAAAAAAAAGCATAGATCTTTTCACACAGCTCCAACCTGAACTTCTCGCAGCTTCATCTGGGCCAGATCCACTCCAGCTTTGGCTGCTGCCGATAGGTTCTGGCGCTTCAGCCAGGCATCTTTAATCCCTTCGAAGATGGTGTCTTGGATGGTGGCGTTTAAGGACAGCAGCAAACAGGGCAGGAGCCCCTTATAAAACGCTCCGAGACCCTCTTCTCGGTACATGGCAAGTGCCGTAGCCCAGTTGCCCCGCTTCTCCGTCTGCGTTTGCATTCGCGTGGAATGATTCTGCAGCGGCAAAGTGGTGAGTTGCATGCAAGCACCAGCGCAGGTAGCTAAGACCATGTTGCCGCGGTAGCCAACACGACCTACCTGGCTATGGGTCAATACCTTGGTACCTCAAAAGAGCTTGGATTTATGGATGTTCATCCCACTAAAATTGATCAGAGGTTTTGACCCCCCCGCCTTGCTCTGGTAGATGGAACGGAAGAACTCAAAATAATAGTAATAAACGAAATTGAAGACGAAGGCATCTGCACAAGTGCTGGCATATCCTGGCGCCCATGGGGCCAACAATGCCTTGGGCCCTTCCTTTCTCCAGGTATATGCCATGGCCGCAAAGGTGTTGCCCATGGCCTCGGGTATCAGAAAAACCAACCCATAGGTTTTCCCTTCTCAATGGACTGGGAGACTCAAAAAAAAACATGACTTTGGGCAATTTTAGGGGTAATCAATGAGAAGGGAATCCATGATGTTCTAATTTTTCCAATTTTTTGGGGATCCATGATTTTTGCAACGCAGAAAGCTCCACAAAAAAGTGGTCGGCCCAGCCTGCTGCTTCTCGAGGTTGTCTTCCTCATCTGTGGTGGCATTGCCGGCAAAGGCTTGCACCTGTCATTGGTCATCCAATTCCCATTGCAATCCCAGGTAGCAGTGGATACCCTCTGGTAAACTGTCCCAAAAAACGATGGAAAATCTGCCCATCTTTAATGGGTAAATCAACTATTTCGACTGGGCCATGTTCCATAGCTTTTTGTATGTTTATCAGAGGGTATGGCTTGAGAATCTCTGTGATATAAGGGATTAATGATTACCATCCTCCTAATATGCCTTGATTAGCCAACTACCTAGAAATAAAGTGTCCCCTTTCTGTTGGCGCTCCAACTCTTGCTGATTCAAAGGGCAGCCCAGCTGGCCATGGAGAAAGATCATCAGCCGAGGCACTTTGGTTTTGGTCACTTCTAGCGGATAGAGCACAGTGGTGGAGAATAACTCAGTGCGTCGGCAAGGGCGTCGACAACGGCTCGGCAACGGGTTGGCTAGGTGCTGCAACGAAATGTTGGGACCTTCAAATCCATCTTCACTTGAAAATGTCGTCCGGTAATCAAACATGGCAAATTGAAATCCGCCATTTATAGATGATGTTCCCATTAAAAACTCAATTGATAGTGGATTTTCCAGCCACGCTTGACACCAAAGGGTAGTTCCAGCTTGAATTGGCACTCGAAATACCCTCTGATTTAACAGTTCGCTATGGAAAATGACCCATTTGTAGATGATTTGCCTATTTCAAGAAGGTGATGTTCCATGGCAAGCTGTGAAAAATTGCCAGCGGGTTCCCAAGTGAAGGATGTGGTTCCAAAACCTCACATGGTGGTGCTAGGATTCCATCAGAAAGATCAACCAGCTAGAACTCCTGGTTCAGCCAAAGTATCCAAAAGCTACTAATGGTGATTAATGTGGTGGTTAATGGTGATTAATGTGGTGGTTAATGGTGATTAATGTGGTGGTTAATTGGTGACTAATGTGGTGGTTAATGGTGGTTAATGTGGTGGTTAATGGTGGTTAATGGTGACTAATGTGGTGGTTAATGGTGGTTAGGGAAATCTCATTAGTAACCTTCCCCAACATCCGTGAAATCCCATGAAAACCCTTGAAACCTCCTGACATTCTCTGTTTCCTGGTGGAATCCCAGGTTTTCAGCGAGATACAGCTCCCACTCCACCGCCCAGTGCTTTTACGAAGCCTTCAATCGAGGCATCCATGGCTCGAAAAGTTTGGCTCGACTGCGTTTTCCAGGGAAATCCCCAAGGGGATTGGGAAATCTGTGGGAAATCTGTGGGAAATCTGGAAAGTTGGACTGAAATGACTGAACTGCTGTTGATGTTGCAACTCGTTTTATCATGAGCTTTTTGGAGACCTGATGGTCACAGTATCCTGGGATGGATGTGTTCTCAACCCTCAACTCGTAGTCCCTCAGCTCAGTTGTTTGCAAATATTATGCTTCAACAACCACTCAGGATATTTCACTGATCTTTCTCAGCCTGAAAAGTTTTCCAGAGTTTGTCTGCGCTGCATTGGAAGACATGTGCGTTTGAGGGGTTGACTCCAAAAGCTACGGAATATGTTGTGTTCCAACTGCAAACCAAAGCATCCAACTTGCGGCAAACAAGTTTTAGCTTCACTGGAAAAAATGACTTTCAGGTTCTCCAAAGCCAGAAAATGTATGCGATCTTTTCCTCAGACATTGGCTTTTGGGAGAGCATGTCTTTCTCCATTGGCCAGAGCCTACACCAGCTGCATATCATGAGGATTGCAATGTCACACAGGCTGGCATCACATTGGCATGAATTCGTCTGCCACATTGGGCGACCCATCCAAATGCTGGCAGCATTTCGATGGTCTAAACTTTCTAAGTCGTGAGAAATGTCCACCTACGGCGATTAGGGGACAGCGCTGTCGTGCGCGACCCGGCGAAATTTCAGCATTCCGTTCCTTAGTTTTCCAGGCGAGCAACAAAAACATAGCACAGGTGAAGCAAGCTATGAATGGACCGCAGATAAGCCGCTCAATGGCTGTTTTCTGCACTTCTTTTTCGAGATGTGTTGACCTCACCATGGGATTTGAGGATGGCTGGTACTATGGGATTTGAGGATGGCTGGTAAATCTCTGGAGGATCCAGCATGATGGTGGTCCAATTGGGATCCGACACCCCAAAGAACAAACCCATTTTTTCCGCCCCAACAGTGCTGACACCCAAATTTCAGGATTCCACATGTCAAAATTTGAAGATGTCTCTTCACCGAGATTCAGAAAAGATCCAACGAAAAATATGGGAAGAAATTGGGTGCCAAACTTCCAAGGAATTCCCATCTTACCTGGCCTTGATTGCAGTTCTTCAATCTCGGTCCGCAGCGATTCCAGACATTTCCGATACGCCTAGTCAGCATCAAGAAATAGGATCCAAAAAAAATGTGGGTTCACCCTAAAAATCACCATATATTACTATAGTAACTACTATAGTACATATACCATCTGGTGAAATGACTAACAGTTTGCCATGGAAAATCCACCCATTTTTAAGTTCGGTAAACCATCTATTTCTATGGGCCATCTATACCATGGCTATGTTAAATAACCAGAGGGTATCTATCCATGATTTTAAAGAGTACCAACAAAGATAAACTGACAAAACGCCCTGGCTGGAACTGCTCCCCTGTGGCAGTGCAACCATCGCCTCCTCCAACTGCGCATTGGGGGGCACTTCAGGGCTCTGCAGAGCCTTCAAGCCTCGAAAGCCCGCGGCCAACACGGCGGAATCCCAAACTCACTATTGATGAATCCGTGGTATAAGTAGAGAGGAATATGGTTATATTATAGTAATCCCCAAATAGATAGAAAAGGTTTATGTACTGTATCACTGTTTTGCTGGGATTTCAGACTCCAAAATCTGGAAAGTGGTCCAGCCATCAGAAAACCATGTGAACAAGAAATTGGCGTCTGAAAATCATCAGCTCTCAGCAAGCCTTGACTCATCACTGTGTTCTTCCTATCACCATGTTTCACCAGCCCCGGTGCTGAACCTGCAGCCAACCTGGCAGTCCTGGGAAAGGTCCCAGTTGAGATCAAGGATGGAAAACCAAAAAATATATCGTTGAAACCACTAACCAACTAGGTTCCAATAGGTATTATGTCAATAAATTCACTAACCAAATGGATACAAATAGGTATTTGCAACATGAATATGTCCAAAAATTGGTCAACGCCCAATATGCACCACCTGATGGCCTAGTTTAGTAGAGGAAACCATTGGCTTTCTAGGTCCGTAAGTTTTTCCAGGTCCAGAAAATCAGCGGGTCTGAAAAAAAAAAAACATTGGCCGTTTGCCAACTAGGTATAGTCATGGTTATAAACCTTCATAAGTTGGGATATGGATATAAATGATATGAAACCCTATAAGTATGGTTATATATATAATATATACACATACACAAATATGTAATATCATATGTGTATGTGTATATATATATATATGCAGTATATCATTCACTTTGTTCACTGGAACTGCACTTCCAAGCAATGTCATGTATCTCTGGAGTTGCAGGGCCCAGTCCTATTGTTTTCTTGCTCACTCTGAGGTCGCAAAAGTGAGGAATGAGCCAAGTTCCCACCTGAATGCCTCAAACGTGCCCACGGAGTCATCCATCTTTAGGGGGATCGTTATTGGAACCCAAATGGAAGAATTGTTTTGGTAAAATCGTCTATAAATGAAGATTTTAATAGGTGCTTTAGGTGTTTCTCAGACTTTTTTGCGGACAAAGGATGTTTTCGAAGCTTTGCTTTTGCTGCAATTCATGTCTTCTGTTGTTTCTTGTTTGTTTTGGACTTACTATTTGACATTGACATGGCTTGGGCTATCAAAAAGAAGCTTGTCACCTTACGCAGCAATGTCTAAAACACTGTCCCAAATCATGCAAGGCAATATGTAGAACCTCCAGGAATTGCAGATCCATATCTCTCCAAAGAAGCCGGGGTTTCTTACATTTTTCCAGATGTTTTTTTACGACCTGATTGCTCGACAACAACTCAGAGTGGCACAATCTAGCACTGTCACCTCTCAATTGCCGCGTAGCTCTCTGCCTGTACGCCGCGACAGAATATGCCGGAAAAGTTCGCAACCACAGCCCCCACAGCCCCCACCTGTCCACAAAATTGGAAGACCTCAGTGATTTCCACATCCCATTCCGTGGATGGATTTTTGGAGTGGCGTTAACTATCAAAAGTATGGGTTGACATGGCGCAAAACAGTCCTTAAATGGGATTGATATTGCCATTATCTAATGTTGAATAGCAATTCTTAGGACCCAAATTCGTTAAATCCAATGCACTTCACTGGGATTTCGTGGGTATCTAATATTAATGGGAAGGGATTACTTCATATTACTTCACATCTAGAAGAAACAATGCACACCGAATTGCTGGCAGAACGTCACACTGGAGTATCAAGGTAAAACTCCTCAAGAGTTTTGAAAACCGTTTCAATCGCTTCATCCAGTGCCAGAAAATTGCCCTATCTCTATGGTGGATGATCAACAGATGAAAACCATTGGATGAAATTGGGCATCACATATGTGTATATTTGGATGTTTGGACAAAGTACAAGGATCATGTTCATTTGTCATCACCATCACGATGCTTGCCATTCATAAATACTAAGCACATTTCTTGAAAAAAATGTGAATATGGGGAAGGATGAAATCTATGAAATACCATATTTAGGGAATGAACATCTCAATCCTAGCTATTTTGATGTATTAAGAAGTATTAACAGCAGGGTTTATCATGGTTTTGGCTCATAACCATAGCCATGTTTTTTTCATATGGTATATTTGGTATGGTCATCCATCCCAGAAAGTGAATCCGTTTTTCATCGGTATTTAAAAAAAAGTCCCTACTACTGGATTGTCATCGATCCCCTAACATACCCTCTGGTAATTTAACGTAGCTATTGAAAATGGCAATTTATAGTGGATTTACCCATTAAAAATGGTGATGTTCCATAGTTATGTTAGTTTACCAGAGGGTAGACAGTTTACCAAATTTTTGTCAGTTTTGCACATAGATTTGGGTCAAATCCAGAAACCCACATCTTTCTTCAATCTCAGTATCTATAAATCCATCAGTCAATAGAAAAATCAGAAATGTGTCCCTTATTGAGCCCCTATGAAATATCATGAAATACCATTAAGCCCCCAAGTAAATCACTATTCAATGTCATAAAACACCAAATGATACTTCAACATGAATGGAAAAATATCATTAATCTAGATACTATGATCATTAGATAGCCTTAAATTTAGATATCACTTACCACCATCAAATATCATTATTAAAGCATGAAATTTAATATATCTATTGATATCAAACATGCAAAAATGATCATTCACCACCATCAAAAATCAAGATATCATTAAAATCCAAAACTCATTAGATCTCATTTAAATATATATATATATCATTCGATATCTATATATATATATATAAATTTATATATAAACTCCCCATGCCATCGCCTACCTCGGATCCTCCGATCCAAGGCACAACAAGGATCTGCCCGGTCGGCCCGAGTCCGCTGAATTGGACCGTGGCTTAGTGGCCTGGGAGATCTGATCTGATCTGATCTGATGAGGAGAAGAGTTCTAATTAATAGATAAATCATTAATATCAATTATGATATAGTAGTATATCTACAGTATATCTATAGAATATCATTAATTATATGATATAGTAGTAGTATAGTAACCTTAGATAATATCATTAATATCATAACTATGTATATCAAATAGATAATATGAAATAGATAATATCAGTTATGATAATGAAGTTTTAAACTTCAACCTATAGAGATAATATCATTAATATCATTCACTGACTCAACAGCTCTGGTGGATATGAACTTCCATAGTGTATTATTAATATAGAAGTATCATTGATACAATATATGTATATACATACATATATATATATATGTATATGTTCTATACATAAGTATGTATCAATAACTGTTCTGATAGTAAAATGGTGATCCTAATTGTTAGATCTGATCTGTTAATATATCAATAAAATGTTCTATTGAACATCAATGGTGATCTAATAATATTGAGGATATGTTGTTGGTTCTATCAATAAATGGTTTAGATATATTATATTGTAAATTGATGGATTTTATCAATAAAGAAACTGTAGATAGCTTTTTGGATAACTATAGATAACAGTAAAACAAACAATGTTGAGGATAACTGTCGATAAATAAAAATAAAACATAGAATATACAATTAGAGTGGTAGACCAATTCATGTTCTGATAGATAAATAGCTCTTACACCCAGTCGGGAAAGTCAGCGCACTGTCTGTTTGAAAACAAATCACAATGGGACGCTGCGCATTCAGGAAGTCACAGAAGTCAGAGCAAAATTATGCAAATCAGCATGGGACGCTGTGCGCCAGCAATGATCTATTTCGTTTGATGTTCGGTGTTTTTTATGGCTCTAAAATTAGGAATCATATTGTGGACGCTGCATCTATGCAGTCATTGTTTTGGGTTATTTTGAATGATTTTGTTGAAAAACGCAATGGGACGCAAGTTTCACCACAACTACAGTCAAAGTGAAGCGACAGTAGCAGCAGCGACAAGACAAGACAACTCACGTATTTCCGGCGATACCCCGGCGATACCCTAAAATGGAAAAAAGATGAAAAAAGGAACCCCTCGCAGGGAAATTCCGAACCTACAAGAACGCAGGTAAAAAATATCAATGTTCCAAACCATGTCTTCCAAAACACTAGCTGGACGCAGCACGCACCGACTTCCAGAAATCTTTCCCCCCAACTAAACGCAACAAAGCAAGTGAACGCATTGAGTTTCCAAATGGGGTGTATGATCTATTACTATATGTTGAATTATATAAGTAACTGTTCTGATCTATTTATTAAGTGTGAAATTATATGAATCGAACTAGAATCATGTGTTTGGATGAAATCTTTTCTAAATCGAATTATTCGACACTTCGACATGTGTTTCTATAATTCTTAAATGAGTATCTTGCATAAATTGAAAAATAGCTGAGGAACAACTGGTGACGTGAATACTGTTTGAAACCATTTGCTGAGGAGAATAGCACCTTTTCTCCAACCAGAAGGCAGCTCCGGCCGCAGCTCGGTCCATGATCCAAGACCCCGCAAAGCTTTTTTAAAGCAAATAGAAATCCTGAAAAAGATGGGTTTCAGGATCTCTTGCCAACTCAAGTGCAGCAGAGTTTCCAATCTTCTCAAAAAGTCCATGACATAATTTGGTGCACTATCAAAAGTCCTATTTACAGCCCCACTTCTGCTTTGGCACCACATTTTTCATCCGAGAGCTTGGCCAAGTGCGACACGGCGCTTTTCTCGCTGAAGTGCCTCCTGGAAAGGTTGAAGCTCCCCTTAGATTCAATGCCTCCAGGACTCGGAAATGACTTGACTAGATCCAATATACCAAAAACCAGGCTATTGAAGAGTATTGAATCTTGGAAAAGGATATTGAATATAAAGGGGGAAGAGTATTGAATATTGGGAGAATATTGGGAGAAGGGGATTTCACTGGAAAAGATAGAAAAGCAAATGTTTGTTGATTCTACTGAATTCTACTGTCCATCTGAAGCCAAAGCCAACAGGCTCTTCCCCCTCTCCTAGGTTCTCCGCTTCCAGAAACGGTTGCATCCTGGCCATTCCAACAGAAGGCGAAACTGGAGATGAAGATGGAAAACCCATTGATTTCTGGGTGAAGAGTCAGAAAAACACCATGAAGGCGATAGAAAGATCGAAATTTCCAGCTGTGATTTTGGAGACAAAACTCACTGCCATCACTGCCATCACACGAGCCTCAGGGATTTGTGGCACACCACTACCTCCATCTCGGCCTCATCAGCGGTTGATTGGGGACTTTCCAAACTGTTTCTGATGCTCGCGGGCAGAAATGGCATAGCAGAAAATCTATGGGAAAGAATGCAAAGAATGCCTCAAAATATCAGAGCGGACTGGGCAAAACAAGTTGCACCAGCAGGACTTCCACAAAGACGAAAACTCCACAAACCGTTCTTCCCTACCATCCAAGACCAGCAGGATGGGAAAAAAACCACAGCTTCAAGCGCAAAGTGGTCTGAACTACAACGTGATTCCATATGTCTATGGAGAAGCGTTCAAACTTTGGCAGCATTTTTCACTATCCCATCCCATTATCATCATTATCCCATATTATCCCTATGGATTAATTAAAAGATATTAAAATCATCCCCAATCAGCTATAGTTACTGTCCCTGCATCCAACAGAGCCATTCCCAGGTGGCCCTGGCCAAAGAGTGACGATGGCATCAGGGTGGCATCCAGACCCAAGGGAAGCCCACTCCGGGGAGCCTCACTCCTCAGGAATTTCCACCACTTTCTGAGAAAACTAGGGGAAAAAAATGGAAAAGGGGCCAGAAAATGGAAGCTGAGATGAGAAATCAGTCAGTTGATGCCAGTTCGTAATATTCATGGACCTTTGTTTGGTTGGGGGATACCAGGTCCATCGAGATTCCTTCCCTAGAATCGATTTAAGTGAACACCGACAAGAAACCGTCATATTGTTGATAAACCAAGACATCGAGTATAAATATGAAGTATAGTTTCCCCTTTTAAACAGGATAAACCATAGTTTCCTCTAATTTTCCCCTATAAATCTGAGTATAACTCAATCCATCGATAGATTCTTCTCCAAATCTCAGTGATCTCAGCGAACTACCGAACTCACAGCCAGGGGTCGGCTCTGGCACGTCCACATCCGAACCGTAAGGCAACGGTGCTGGTGCGGAATGAAAACGCCTCACCCGAGCCTCAAAGCAGAACCACATCTCAAGGCAGATTTCACACAATTTCGCGTCCCAGTTTTTGTTTCAGACGTGTTGAAATGTTGCGACACTTGGCATCCAAACTTCAACGAATCTTCAGTTCATGTAGGTTGAAGTTTGGTTGTTATAGGTGGACATCAAAATTGAAAAACATCACTGCCACCGCGAACATCGCCAATCTCAGCTGGCGGCTGGGGCTGCGGTCGCCTCGCAGATCTTGTTCTGTTCGGTGCCGAAGGGCACTCTCGGACTATGTGCTGGTGGCACTCTGGGGCTCAACCTGGCCAGGTCTGACCTTTCGGGAAACGTTGCACTTTTTCATAACCGACGCGACAACCGAAACGAGGGAAACATGGGAAAACCCTGAAGTCGTGAGTTGCATGGTTCAAAATATGTTACACATGTCAAAAAAATGATCAAACATGGTTTTGAAAAAAATTGTAAAAATGATTATGTCAAAAATGATGCTTTCCCATCTCTCACAATCTTTTTTGAGCAGAGTGAAAAAGCCTCCAACATCGCCGCTACGCTTTTAATCCCGTAGCATCCAACATCTCTGTGGGAATGATGATGATCCGACGATCCCCCACAGCCAGTGGTTTCTCATCCCCCCGTGCTGGTCCATGTTCCCCCAACATGGTCAGATTTCGGAAGCGCCCATCAGGCAGGTGGTTCTCTGAAACTGGATCCATCCAGTTTCTTCTGGAAATATACGGTTGAGTCCCTGCCTGTTCGCTACCCCAAAATCACCATGTTTCATAGGGAAACAAATATGAACAAATTGAATCTTCATGACATGTTGTTTGATTGTTTTTCTTGCCCAAATTCTCAGACATATCACCAATCTCTGCAGTTTTACATCCCCTGCCTGCCCCAGGCATCCTTCTTTTTGGTCCCTTCCGGGAGCTGCTCCCAGGGGCCACAGCTTCGTCGACAGTACTCCTCTTCGCTGATTCATCATGAAATTTGGAGCTCCAATTTTCAGGAAGATCCATGTTTTTAGATCAGAATTGGCATGTCTACTCCACAAATTGGGGTTGAATTCCCATGAAAAACCCTACCTTTTATTGCTGAACATGAATGTTCATGGGGATATCACACTAGAATGCACTGAACATGTCAGAACACCGGGATTCAATCGTGGCATTTTCCTTACCTCCCAAGGTACGATCAAACCAACGCAGTGGCGAAGCCTTTTGAACCCCATGCCGCAGTGGTTTCCAAACTTGATGGTTTTGTCCGAAAATTGGCACCCAAAGAACTGCAATTTTTAGAGTAAAACTGATGATAAATCACCTACACCGGTACACCCAATGTTTAAAACCACATATCCCCGCAATTCCTCCCAATCACAACTTGGAGTGCTCCTGTGCTCCTTCACTGGTCCTCCCACGCCGCTTTCCACCCAGAGCTACCTGGCAAAACGCCCAAGCACTAGCCGTGGTGATCCCTGACAACAACCTCTTGTAAGTGGAATATTCCATGAAATCGATTGAAATCATGTTGACCAAAAGACTTTAAGTGGAATATTGATGAATATTGATGAATATTGAATGTTTATGAAATAGTAACCACTATATTATGAATATTGATGAATATTGATGAATATTGATGAATATTGAATGTTTATTGATGAATATTATGAATATTGAAATAGTATCAAAAAAATATCTATGTCCTGTGGAAAAACCACCCCCTTCTTTCACCCTTGGGGGCTTCAAGGGCTTCCCGAAGAAACGCGGCACCTGTTGCCACTCCTCCGGCGAACGTGTGCTCAGCCCATCGACCAATGTCCCCATCTCTCGACTTTGCAAATGCCTGGAGTCGACATTTTACGAATGAAGTCCACAAAGAAAATGAAAAAAAAAAACATCATAAATCATGTTTTGATGAATGATCAATAATGATCAATATATATATATATATTGATATTGATATATTCCACAAGAAAATATCAATATAAATCACTGATTTGATTGCAATCGACTTTTCCTACCTTGGGGGGGGGAATTCATATGGTTTTAGCCTCTCTCTGACATGGCACAGCGTCAAACATGCCGCAACATGCCGAAAAAGTAACCAGCTTCTGTCTGCGACAAATCTCCAATTCTACATGAACCCGGTGGTTCCTAAAATGGGGGTACCCCAATAACTGGATGATTTTTCGTGGAAAATCCTATTAAAATAATTGAAAAATAGGGGTACCCCCCCAATTTTAGGAAACTTCCAATAAAGTTTACTCAGATCATACAGGGACTGTACTCAGATCATCAAAGTTCGTCCACATCCTCCAACCCAATCGGGTGCCTCCTTTGACTGTGCCTCCTCCCTAAAGGAAAGCCATTGGCTGTCTCCTCGAGGCAATCGATGAGGCACTTGGTGGGAATGTGTTCGACCATGTGTTGACAGGATTTTCCGAATTGGCATTTGGGATGTCTCAAATCTTAAGAACATTTGGCAGTGTGTCAAAACCTTGTACCCCTGTAGTTCACATCAAAATAGCTGGGATTTATGGATGTTCATCCCACTAAAAATGGTATTAATAGGTATTGATCCATACCCATTCTGGAAAATCAAAAAAAAACTCAGAATTCTTGGGGGTTCCAGATACGTTCAAAACGGCCGGTATATTGGCTGCCAAGAATTCACGGCAGGATTGGATCAGCAGATCTTTTGATGCTCTTTATACTGAGCTACACCTGAGGTACACCCAATCCCCAATTGGGGATGGTTTATTATTGGGTGTACCATGAAACCTGCAGTCCGTTGCAGTCCGTTGCCATGAAACCTGACTGAAACCTGGTCTCCCACGATAAGCCGTTCTCCTCACCAGATGGATTCTCTTGCAAAGTTTCCGGCTTCTCGGCCTGGCGCTTGGGTTATTGCTGGAGAACAAGTTCCTCTGATTCTTTTAGCCCAAAGTGATACAATATTTAGGTGCTAGGTCAGCTTGTGTTGCTGCCTATTGATCCATGGGGATCCATGGGGTGCTGATGCCAGCTGATGCCAGCTGATGCCAGCTTGGACACCACCTGTCTGCCTGCAGTTGCATGCCGCGTGCAGCACCGCTGCTGCTGTAGTGTGGAAGCCAACGACGACGACCGATCCGATCATTGGCCTCTCGTCGGATGTGCTTGAAATATCTTGAAATGATGAGCTTTGCGGCACCACATGTTACCCCATAGTACTAATACTACCCTCTGGTTATGACTAACATAGCCATGGTTTTTCGATGGCCCATAGAAATAGATGGTTTGCCTAACTTAAACATGGGTGGATTTTCCATGGCAAACTGTTAGTCATAACCATAGGGTATATATTGGTAATATAAATGATATGTACTATAGTATGATTGATATATATTTTTTCCCTCCCGGCCCAATGAAGCATCTCGCTGCGGCCTACATGCCTAAATTCCTGTGCAAAGCCGTCAAGGCATTGCAAAATCGGCACCGACTTCTGTGCCATAGTCAGTCATGACCATGGTGCGGCACCGCTGCAAAAATCCTTCCTCGGGCTCTGTTGCCTCGGAAGCAACCTCAGTGAGGTCAAAAGCT
>Ga0126342_10009856_pt1 | contig 17106 bp, 16 predicted proteins | sample Cyp1metagenome_FD_92528 | JGI IMG/M metagenome (GOLD analysis project Ga0126342, IMG submission 92528) | Coral microbial communities from Lord Howe Island, Old Settlement Bay, Australia - Cyphastrea 1 metagenome | ecosystem: Host-associated > Invertebrates > Cnidaria > Coral ... | reverse complement strand
TATACTTCTCGATTTGTGCAGTGTCAAGCTGGGGAATGCTAATCTTCTCTGTATCGTTCCCAACCAAGTCACCACCGATTGCGTGCTCACACGCAAGGAAACATGAGGCCGCTCACAGCCTTTTCCGGGCCATGCAAATGGCTTCGAGGGGCCCCTGAGCAAGATATGGCATCAGGTGTATTGAACTCAGGTTACATGTATGAAGGAAATTGATGAACTGCAGATACCCCAAATAAAATGGAAACCCCCATGTGTTGGTTTTCCCGAGATCTTTTCGTGAACACGACATCTTTGGAGGGACCTATTTCGCAAGAGCCGATGTTTCCATCATTCTTTGAGCCCGAGATTCTTGACTTATGCGGCTATTGTGTCGATCTACATTATCCAATAGCCTTGCGATCTTGGACCAACGACAAGAATGATGTGGCCTTCACCTGCCATGTGAACACCAGCCCCTACCGAAGGAACACCATTTTTCTCATCGTTTTTCTAGGGATTCCAACTGTTTTTCTAACCCCCAGTCGTTTCGATCCTAAAAATGGCAGGGCAAACCCCCACAGTCCGGCTGGAAAGTCCATCGTTTCTGATACGTTGTTGGCACCTTCAGGAGACCAAATCCCTGTTGAATTCGATGTCTTTCGGCAAAAAATGAGAAGTCAGAGTTCAGCCTCCTACAACTGCTTTAGTTTGATTGGACTCCATTGGACTCCATTGGACCTCAGTTTTATGAGAGAATGCTATCCCTGCTACTTCCGAATTTGGGAGTCTCAAACATGTCAAGAGCTATGGTTGATGTAAATCTTCTGCGGGAATTCCGGCTTTGACGTCTGACATTTAACGGCCGTGTCGAGAGATGGCTAAAACATGGTGAAAACTAGGGCATCGGCATCCCTGGGGTATCCTGGGGTCCCTTTTCCAAGAGGGATGGCCTTGGGGTTTCCCAAGGTTCTCAGCATCCTGTGCCTTTGTGATCTTCAAAAACCAGGAGGCACAGCAAAAGGCCATCAAAGCCGTTTCTAGCTGTGAAGACGCCTGAAAGCCGTGTGCTTGGAGAATGTGGCTGAGATAAATACACATGTATGCAATTACAATCAATTACATACATATATAATCATATGTATATATATATATTTATATTTACATCTTTTTACAAATATACATATATACGTATGCATATACACATTTAGGCAACATATGCATCCAACAAGTAGGTATACATATATGCACATAAATATGTAAATATATAAATACGTATATATATACATATGATTTATATCTATCTATCTACATATATGAATATGTAGGTATATATATATATGTATATGTATACGCATATAAACTACACACATACATATATATATACATATATATACATATATATACATATATATACATATATATACATATATATATACATATATATACATATATATACATATATATATACATATATACATATATATATACATATATATATATATGTATATATATATATATTCTACATATCTATACATACAGTTTTTGGGCGCTTCCCAGTCCCAGTAGGCACACATATTTGCTTTAAAACTCAGGTTCAGACCTGAAGTGTGGGTTCCCGTGTCACCTTCAAACACACCTTCACACACATGCTTTTTGCGACCCTCATGGTGTTCTTTTGCTTTGATTTTAGTGTTTCATGCTCAAAAAACATGCCTCGTTGCACTCCTGGTCGTGTTTTTTTTGTGCTCAAAAACAAGAACATGTCTCTTTTTTTTGCGCTCAAAAACGCAGCTTTTGCGACCCGGTTGTCTCTATTTGTGCCCAAAAGCGTGGTTTCCGTTAGTGATGACCGCCTGCTCACATAAACAACCACCAAAAGCCAATTGATATATGTATATATTCCTTTTTGGGAGCAGCGGATGAAAAAATTCAGGCAGCCGCAACTTGGGCATTCATCCATCGTCAGAAATGCCATTCCCGGCAGCTTTTGTCCATTTTTCTTGTGGTCACTGTTACTGTCACAAGGAAAGATGCTAATAGTATCTAATAGTGTAATACATACCCTAAAAGTCTTGGGACCTCAAAAAATAGGTCCTTCGGAAACTTGTGTGCCGGAGGTTTTTTTTGGCATTGCTGAGCTTCTACGGCCGAGTTTGTGCTGTTGATTTTAAAGATCTGGTCACTCACGATTGCTCACGATTTCTGATTCTACCGCTATATGATTGCTACATGTGCATTTTGCTTGCCGAAAAAACTCCTGTGAGTCCTTTGAGTCCCTAGTGCCTTATTTTTTAGGTCCATCACAATTGCTTGCGATGCTCGCGATTGCTCACGATTTTATCCCTTTAGCCAAACAGCATCAGACATGCGACTTCCAAATATGTACCTTTCAAGGTCCTAGGGGCGCAAAAAGTATATCAAGAATCATCAAGAGAGGTACTTTTTAAAGGACCAAAGACAAAAAAACGGTAGATGTCGTGGCTGATCGTACCTTTTGAGACCATTTTCTACGGAATTTCTGACCTCCAACAAGTTGGACCACTTGCCACTGACTTCTAGTGACGTGTGCGTTGTCGCACGGGTGTAGATGGTCACCGACTTTTCAGCGATGCCCAGCCGTCCACCCACCCCTAGTGGTTGCACAGCTTTTGCGCAGTGTTTGCGCAAAAGTGTGGCTGTTTTCAATAAACATCTTTGCAGAAAGCCAGTTCAATGCAATTTCCCCCACAAGTGACCGGTAAGATATCTCAGATTGAAGAATTCAGTCTTGAAACCGCTACGTCTCCGATTCGGACTTTAACAGTTAACAAGGAACCACCGCCTTGAGCGGAGGTTTTTTTAATCGTGGTTTTGGAGTTTGAATCGGGAATGAGCATAATATATTGCGATTTTCAGTGAGTTGTGCCTGCGTGACACGCGTTCTTTATCTTAGCATCATTTAGCATCCACAGACCAACATGTCAAAAAACTAAAAACGGCGCGCCAACTTCGGCTGTCAAAGCTTTTATTTTTTCTTTGGTTCTTTTTCTTCAGCTTCCATTCTTCGTTTTACACCCCCCTGGTGAACATCAGCGAGCATCTCCAACGTACATCCCACCTGTTGCAACGTACGAACATTTGACCCTTCTGTGCAACCGTCTTAAAGCCGTCAGGGATGATGTTATTACACCCCCCCTTTGATCCCCTTTGAACATGCGAGAGCATCTGCAACATACATGTAAACATTTGCAACATGTCAACATCCGCAACACGTCAAATGCTGGCAATGAAGGCACGCAGCAGTTCGAAGAACCCTTGAAAAACCGCCGCCTCGGGTGGTGACCCCATTACATATGTGGCATGTGGATTTCTGGGTGAAATGGGGGTACTAGAGATGACCACCTTGACTTGTTTCAGAATGGGGGCGTCTAACTTGGCCAGTCTCACATTACCAATCTTTTCAGATAGCTGGAAACTGGTGAAATCAGGCCATTAGCTAACCATTTCTACAATGGCTAGCAAACCATTTCCTCGTGAAGAACATCGAGTTTTTTAAGTTGCGCCGAGTTGCTGGTAATGAGGTTGCTACTTCGGGCGTGGCGGTGGACCATGTTGCTTGCAAACTGACCCCTTGTCACTTGGCGTTGATGGGAATGTCCATGGTAGCGGGATTTTTTCGTAATGTGGGTAAAACAATGTAATAAACCATCCCCCAGTCATCACCATTTTTATGGATGCTATAAACCATTCCGAGTCATGGGTGGTTTATGACATTGTTTTACCCACAGTATACAATTTGAATGAGCAAAATGACGCTGTTAAACCACTTGCCGGCCACGAAATTTGGGGGTACCTTATTCTCAGACACACCCATATCACTGCCAGGTTCATTTTCGCTGGCTTGAAGGGACACCGGGCGTTTAATTTTCTGGAATGGACTCGGTATGTAATGAGGATCTGAAACGTGAGTTGATCTGCACCCGGGAAAATATGGTCTTCCACCTTCAAGTTGCAGAATGGTACCTGACTTTACCCTGTTTTTGTAGCCACAAAATATCATAAAACCACAACTTCAGAGGCCAGGGGCCTGGGATGATGGGTCCAGCGATCCTTGAGGCAAGTATGCTCCGGAGGGCCTCTTTTGGCACAACATGGGCGTCACCCCTCAGCAGCGCACAGGGAAGATTGGCATGGCTCTTGTAGAGCCTTGCTGTGAAAGCCGAGAAAACCCGGTGAATGGTCGTCATATACCCTCTGGTAAACTAACATAACTATGGAAAATCATCATGTTTAATGGGTAAACTCACGATAAATGGCAATTTTCAATCGCTATTATGTTAGTCATTACCAGAGGGTATGTAGATCTTCATCCCCTAAAGCATGGTTAATCATTTGGGGCTGTTGTTCATATTTTTTCATGTGTTCTGTCTTCTGCAATGGAGACTTAAGTCACTTCACAATGGGTGCTTTGGATGTCGTGTTGCTGTTGCTGACCTGACCGGCACGAGCGGCACCTCGAGGGTGTGGCGTAGGATTTTTCATGGCACTTCGCCAGTCAACACTGTCCTTTTGGGATATTGTCATAGAATCTATTATCACTGCTTGGTGGTTTGGAAAATGGCTTTTATTTTTCCATATATTGGGAATAATAATCCCAACTGACTTTCATATTTTTCAGAGGGGTTCAAACCACCAACCAGCTGAGCTGGTTGTTTCAGGTTGATGACCTCTCTATTTCTCAGACAGTCGGACTTATCTCTTGTCGGCTAAGGGCCTGGCCGCTTCGTGCGCGGTTTGGACCTTTATTCTCTACATTCCCTATGCCCTGTACATGTCGTCCTTTTCTTATGCCAATGGTGATGAACCCGGCGAGTTCTCGGAGGGTCTCTTCATTTGTGGCTCATCTGTGATTAATTGGTGCGTGATAACCACAGACGGCGGAAGAATATGATGTGATTAGTGATTGGTTATGCGAAAAGAATGATCAAAAGCACCGAAATATGGTGAAATCAGATATGAACTGGGCTGCAAAAGTTGGGATTTCCAGCCTACATGAAATAGTAAGTTGGGATATTTGCCACACTCTGCACCAATGCAACTGGCAGTTGCGAAAGCTACTTCAGATTTCAATGGTCAGTGGCTTGCCCAAAGTGTGACCAAACTTGGCTACTCCAATTTTTCGGGGAACTCCAAATGATCCACATTTTCTTCGGTCCGTTTTGAGTTTTGACACGCATACCCTCTGGTAAACTAACATAGCTATTGAAAATTGCCATTTATACTGGATTTTCCCATAAAAAATGGTGATTTTCCATAGCTATGTTAAATTACCAGAGGGTAAACTTCGAAAACTGAGGTCTGGTGGTGGGATCGCAGATCGGTCTTTTTGTTGTGAGTTCCATGGGTGCGAAGTACGCAGCCTTCCACAGTGAAGATGAGACACAGAAGGCGCAGAAATGTCACGTGAAAAAACGGTGGCACACCCGAAGGCTTGGCATGTTGCCAGCGGACCGAACACCGTGCTCGTAAAACGAACGTTTTTGAGAACGTGCGACTACGTTACTAACTTCTTACCCTCTGGTAATGACTAACAGTTTGCTATTGAAAATGGTGATTTATAGTGAGTTTTCCCATTGAAAATGGTGATTTTCCATAGCTATGTTAGTTTACCAGAGGGTAATTTTTATTAACAACTTGCAACTACGTTATACTAACTTCTCGAACCACTTGCATGGGGTGGGGTGCGGTGGGGTGGGGTGTTAACGTCTTTTCTACTAACAACTTCCAACATCTTCCAACTAAGTTGCTAACTTCTCTAACCACTTGCATGGGGTCGGGTGGGGTGGGATGGGCTTTTAACGTCTTTACGACAAACAACTTCCGACTACGTTAATAACTTCTCTAACCAATTTGCATCTGATGGGGTGGGGCGGGGTGGGGTGGGGTGTGCTATTAACGTCTTTTCTATTAACAACTTTCAACTACGTTACTAACTTCTGTCACCACTTGCATGGGGTGGGGTGGGGTTGGGTGGGGTAAACCAACTTGCAACTACGTTGTTATCTTCTTTTTCAAAGTCCAACCACTTCATCAACTCTTGTAACACAACTTGCGTTGTCGACTCTGGTGACACAACTTGCAACTACGTTGTTATTTGGATCAAGTTCCATCTACGTTGTCGACTTTTGTAACACAAATTGCAACTACGTTGTTATCTTCTTTTTCAAAGTCGAACTACTTCATCGACTCTTGTGACACCGATTGCAACTACGTTGTCCACTCTTTTGACACAAGTTGCAACTACGTGTCATCTTCTCGATGAAGTTCCAACTGCGTTGTTGACTTTTATCACACAACTTGCAACTAGGTTGTTATCTTCTCGATCAAGTTCCAACTATGTTGTTGACTTTTATTACACAACTTGCAACTATGTTGTCGACTCTTGTGACACAACTTGCAACTACGTTCGTTGTTATCGTCAGAAGAGAATTGGGCATTTTACATGAGTATGTGAGCCACCACCGTGGGGAATTCATGCGAAAAGGATATCGCGGCAGGGAAAAACTTGTTTGTCATACTGGTACTATTGATGCAGCATGGTCTGCATTAAGGAATTGCATTCCCAAAAAAATGTCCCCCCAAAGCCGCGATTTACTGTACGCAAAATCTTGGCAACGGAGGTACAACTTGCAGCAGAAGACGATTGAAACATTGAAACGCATCTTCTGACGGAAAAACATGTTATTTTTCAGACTCCACAAAAACTTCCCGATGAAAATGAGCTGCTACTGTGGTAAAACGCGAACACACCCAAATTGTGGCATCTTTTTTTTGGAGGATTTTCATGAAAGAAATTCGCGTTTCGCCACAGTGCCAAGCTCATTAAAAAAAGAAAAACACGTGCTTTTGCAAGCACGGTTTCCGGTCCGGCGGGATGTTTTTGATACTTAGCCACTTGGCAGTAGTTTGAGGCCCATTTTTTTGGGGGAACACATTCGTGAGGCCTACACGATGTACTACAACGCAGCACTGAGTCTCGGCATGGACAGTGGACTCACTATATACCCGCTTCTTTGTATTCTCAAGAAGTCCTGTAAGAGAACTATGAAATAATCCATCCTATATCTCATATATCCATTAAATAAAGCAATCTACACATAAAAACACACTCTATAAGTAACCACACGCAAACATAGGATTAGACATATTGTACATTGATTAAATATGATTACATAAATAATAATAGTAATGATGATAATAATGATAATAATGATATTATATACATACACATGCATGTACACATCTACATTTACATCTATATCTACATGTACACAGATACACTTACACATCGACATACATACATGCAAGCATACATGAGTACATTCCATTCCATTCCATTCCAGAGCATAACATTACATTATCTTATCTTACCTTACATTACATACACAGACACGCACCAGGGAGTATTTTCATGCCTTACAGTGCATTCTTAATGTTCAGTTAGGATGAATATTCCACTTGCCTTTTATTTTCTAGATGTGTGACGTGACCACCAACCAGCCTTGAGCTGCCAGGGCGCCTAGATCTCCCTTGGTCACATTGATGACTGCCTGACTCAAAAAAAACTATTCACTGCACAGCGATTATCTTTGGTGGTTTCCAACTTGAAGTATGTGTGTACCTGCTAGGTTGCTTGGACAATTTACACTGAGAATACACAGGCGCACACAGGCACAGAACGCAAGAGGCTCTTCAAGCTGCAGACATCTTCGTTTTCCCAAATTTTCACAGGCAAACATGTAAATTGCGCATAATTTTGGGACATTTTGCTACAGGTCGTCTGAAGGTTTCTAACTGGATTTTTGTGTCATTTCGCATCAGCCTCCACTCGCTGAGAAAAATGTTTTCTAGATCTCGAAGATCATCCAGCAGATTCGAAAGAAATCCTCTATCCAACTGGAGCCGAGCCTAGGATTCTGAATCTCATCTTGGATTTGGCTCTCCAAACCTATTTGAGCTACCTACAGATGGTGGGTGTTGGGGCGCATACCTCGGACGGCCGTCTGCTGGGCAGCTTAGTTCCTGGGCAAATCAGAAGTCCCACGACCTGATCTCAGGTTTATTGCTAACCAATATGGGTATGGATCAATACCTATTAATACCATTTTTAGTGGGATGAACATCCATTTACCAGCTATTTTGATGTTCACCAGGGCTACAAGGTTTTGACACACTGCCATATATTACTTATACAGTCTTATACATACTTATACTGAATCGATCCGGGCACTGGTCTACTCAGCAATCTAAAGCATGTTTTCATACCTTTTCCAGTCGTTTCAGCTGCGGAGTTGCTTCAGCTCAAACGAGGACAGTTTTCAAGAGATCCTTGAGTCGTATCCGGTGCAGAAGTCAATGGGTAAGCTCCTCTTCGTGTACTTTGGCCCATTGATTACCCGTTGGTTACCCATTGGCTACCCAATGGTTACCGAATGGTTACCCATTCTTGACCTGTTGGTGGCAACCATTAACCATTGATTGCAAGGATTTTCTTTTCACATCGCAGCTATTGCTACTCGTTGTAGCCATGAGGAGGTTGTAGCCATTCGGCCAATGGTCGTTGAGTGATATTCAGTATGATGTCGGACGTTTGTCGGACCGCTTTGACTTCTTTTTCCATATTTTTTTTCATTTCCAGAAGAGATACCCTCTGGTTATGTCAAAATAGCTATTGAAAATGGCCATTTATAGTGAGTTTTCCCATTAAAGATGGTGATTTTCCATAGTTATGTTAGTTTACCAGAGGGTAGCATAAGGAAAATCCTTTCTCTTTTTTTAGTTAGCACGGCTCATAAATTTCGACGCATCCCGAAGACTGTCCTCCTCACCACCCACAACAGTGCCACCCAAAACGTTCCCCCCACAAACCTTTTGTGGTCTCATCTGTGTTGCTTGAAGAAGTTGACATGGGGTTATCCAGTCCTTATTCTTTCTGTGCATTTTCTTTTAATGAATGGTTTACTGGGCTTACTGTAATGGGTCGAAGAAGTCTTCAAGAAGCTTGACTCTGCATCAAAGCTATGACGGCTGCGGGTTGATCAAAAAACGACCTGGAACCACAACCAGAAACAAATGGTTTACCATGGTTTACCCCAACCGTTCGCTATGTAGAGATTCTTCACTACCATAGCCCATAGGATCTATGTATGGTATATATGCTAACATTTGGGGTATATTGATGGTAAATGTTACCATATATAGCATACATGGATCCTATGGGTAGGGAAACAGACGTTTATTCTTGGTTGTTTGGGGTTGGTGTCAACAACTGCAGGCAATCCATGCAGATTTTAAGCCTAGCCTGTGCGCGCAAATCGTTCTGGCATGTACACGCGCTTACATGTTGAAAGAAACGCTTGCAAGAATTAAGTAATTAAGTTCAAAGAAACAGCTTTTGTCTGAGTTATCCCTTCTTTGGCTTATGTCTTCTCTAAACTACTTCTTTTGTCGTGCCTTTGCACTAATCACCAATCTCCTCTGAGCTATATTTTTACAGGTGTTTCAATTTAGAATCATTAAAACATGTTATCTGAACACTTTTACTTGACGGGTGTTCTTCCCCCTCCTTGTCCTGACCGATAGTGTGAAGAGTCGGGGGGCAAGGAGTACAAAGATCCCACACAACAACCGGATGAGGTTGAGACTGGGGCTGACATTGCTATTTCACCAAACTGTTTGACACAAAGTGGCAGAAAATGACCTCCCATGTGTGGCGTATCATGTAGAAGTGTAGAACACTTGCAAGTAGCAAAACAACAATCATTAACAGCTTGCTGTGCAGCATCAAGTGCACGTTTTCAGAGTCAGTTAGGGGGGTGTGATGCTTCGCATCAAATGCGCATGGTGAAATCATGGTGAAATCATGTCTCCGGTTGGATTTGCCAGCAAGGATATGTAAACTGATTTATCTATATGATTTATCTATATGATTTATATTAGTGCTTCCCATACTTGAAGCATCTGGGATACGTTTGTTGCCAAAAACAAGACATCCAAATCCAAGAGATTCCTCAGATTACCTGGAAAGACTAAAGACTCTTGCAGTTTTGTGCGGCTTTGCCTTGGAGTCACAAGAATGATCACTTCATTACACAAGCTCTGCTTCAGCTAGGGATTTACAAACGCAAGGAGAAGGATTTCAAAAGCTCCTTTTTCAATCGTTGGCGATGCTGGTGCTTCAGGTATTGCTGGCCATGTACTTTCTTCGTCCCTTTCCTGGCTGAACCCTTTGCCGTGCAGTGGCTACCGCAGCACCTGGCCCAGTACATTGTCGGAGCCAACAAGAAGATTAAGGGCGAGAATGCAGAGAAGGTAGCGCAACGCAATGGGAACGCCAAAAAAAAAGGACTAGCCACCATTTTTTCATAGGTAAACCATAGTCAATTAAAAAACAATGAAGTCATTTTTACCATGAAAAAATAGGACTAGCCACCATCAAACAATGATCAAACATGGTGACTCAACCAATTGATGAAGCCATAAGAACCCTTCTAACCATTGGAAGAACGTGTGGGCAGGTTCGGTTTAGGTCAGCCTTCCCTGTTAGGATGAAACGCATGAGATGTGGACGCCTCTTTTTCATGGGGGACCCAGAAAATCACCATTTAAACAAACCTTTCAAGAAACCACACAAGGTGGTGCCCCAGTTCGTTAGCTAAGTTGGTGCAACTAACTCTCATAACTATGGTTTATGGCAGATATAACTATAGTTAATGGGGTTTATAAACCAACACACATAACTGGGGGGCACCATCCTGCAAGAATTTGCATGATTTGGGGGGTCTCCCGGTCTAAGCACCCGCAACATTGACGAATCGTATCGCCCTGTCCGGTCATGGCAATCAGAAACCGGGGCTTCCGCTGTCCGACCAAGACAGCAGGAAAGTCCAGTCTTCTCTTTCCCTCCAAGCTTTATTTGGCTACTCTTGGATATAGCCTCTGGTAATTTAACACAACTATCTATGGGATATTAAGAGATATATTATAGAATAGGCACATCATGGGAGACTATACCCTCTGGTAATTACTAACATAGCTATTGAAAATGACCATTTATAGTGAATTTTCCCATGAAAAATTATGATTTTTCATAGTTATGTTAGTTTACCAGAGGGTATGTCCATCCATACTGGTAGGGTTGTTACAAGACATGGGTTTCTCTGATAGGGTACCTCCAAAATCCCGTAAAAATCATTCACCCTTTTTCAATGGCCCTAAGTTGTGGCCCTATTTTGGACAAGCCCAGTCTTACTGATGTATCCCATACTGGCTAAGCCAGGTAGTTCCCAGCCGTGACTGAACTAGTCAACGTAATCATATGCATGAATCAATGAATCAATGATTTTTCATGAATAAACAAAGGAATGAGTGCAACGGCGAAATTCATCAATAAAGCCATGAATGCCCGACTTAACAAATGCATCAATGATTGCAGATGAGTCGAATGTTGGGATGAAAGAAATGCCTTCCGAAGGAACAGGTGAATGCGCGAGGGAAAGAATGGTGACAGCGACATTACATGGATAAATGAACTAATAGATGAATGAATTAATGCATTCCTCACTTGAATGATGAAATTGAAGGCAATGAATGAAACGAGTGGGTGACGGAACGAATGAAGTGAATGAGTGTGATGAAATGAATGAAAGAATGACGGAATGAATGAAATGATTAATGAAATGAAAAATGACATGAATAATGAAATGAATAATGAAATGAATAATGAAATGAAGAATGAAATGAGTAATGAGATGAATAATGAAATGAACGAATAAACGAGCGAACGAACGAATGAGTGAAATGAACGAAATGAAGTGAAGTAAAATGAAGTGAAGTAAAATGAAATGAAATGAACTGAACTGAAATAATAAAATGTCATGAAAGAAAAAAGAAACAAGAACGATATGAATGAATGAATGAATGAATGAAATGACATGACATGACATGACATGAAATGAAAGGAAATGACATGGAAATGAAATGGAATGGAATGAAATGAAATGAATGAATGAATGAAATGACATGAAATGAAATGAATGAAATGACATGGAATGAAATGACAATGACATGAACTGAAATGAATGAAATGAATGAAATGAAATGAAATGGAATGGACTGGAATGGAATGACATGAAATGAAATGAAATGAACGAATGAATGAAATAAAGAATGAAATGAGTGAATGAATGAAACGAGTGAATGAACGACATAACATGACATGGAAAGGAATCAACGATTGAAAGAAATGAATCACATGAATGAATGAATCATTGCGCATGAATGAAATTAATTGATGAAATGAAATGATTGAAATGAAATGCATTAATTAATGACAGATTGCATTGATTGATTGTCATGAAATGAAATAAAACAAAAAACATGACATGAATTTATACATGAACAACGACATAGAATGAACAATTAATGAATGAATGCATGTTTGCACATGTTTGCATGAATATATAAAATAAATGCCTTGACATGGCGCGGCATGGCGGTTGAACATATTTTTTCACTGACGTCATGTTTTTGGTGACGTGACAGAACAACACCATGAGGATCTGCAGAGTAAGTGAGTGACCGAAGGCACGACTGCGACATAGAATCCATGAATCAGGAATGAACAAAGAACTCTGAGCTACCTGCTACCTCTTCTGTTGTTGTCAAAGTTTTTCGGAACCTACAACTCCACACGTGGTCGTCGCAGAGCAGTTCCGCTGCATTTTGCAACTGGAGGTTGGCACGGACACACCAACACCATCCAACACCTTTTCATACCTTTTCCTGGCACGGCAGTTCCACCTACTTACCAAATCTGCCACCATGCGCGCAGCCGGCACAGTGTGCAGCTTTCCACGCTCCTCTCGGACCTTCAGTCTTTCAGCATGTTGCATCAAAATGCATCTCTTGCTATATAATTTTTTGTTAATTAAAACAATAACAAACCATCCCCCAAATCACCATAAATGTGGGGTATAAACTCTATAAACCATTCCCAGTCATGGTTTATGACATTGTTTTAACCACATTGGTTCCATTCACTTTTTCCCGGACCTCACCTTCCAAAGATGGTCCGAAACCCCGAAAAAACTGGTCATTTTTGGAGCCGCGCGAGCCCTGGCTACCGAAACCCGGAAGTTTGCTAGCTAAACTTTCTTAATTTAATATATACTCAGTATATATATATCCACTATATAATATAAATATGAGTCAATCCGCAAAACAGATCAAACATTCCCTTAATTAAAGTTTTCTAATTTTCCTTCGATTCTATCCTTTTGCTAACTAAACTTCCCTCAGCTGGTTTTCGTTGCAGGCTTTCGAGCTCGGCGAGATGGAGCAGGGCCGCTATGCCGAGCCTTGAACACGCTATGTCGAGCGGTGGTTGCGAAATCCTGCACCAGTTCATACCCATGACGGATCCATGGTGCTGGTATATTAATGCTAACATGACTGGGGTATATTGATGGGATCCATGTTACCATATATAGCAGCACCATGGATCCGTCATGGGATAGGTGGTTTATTGGTGGTTTATCCCATGGTTTAGGATGGCTTTCTATACCGTCCTATGAAGTGCAGGATTTCGCTGGCTCATCCACAGTAGCATCCTGGACATCTTTTTGGGAGCTGTAAATTCTGGCAGTCACTGAAAGTCCGGAAAATGGGACTTGATACACGGGCTGCCGCCCCTTCCGCCGACCCCTGGGGCAAGCCGCGGCGTCTTGACAGCAGGGAAAGTCCAGTCACGGAGAAATTGTGGCCCAAAACCAGCCAGTGGCAGGAGGAACCTGGCAGTGCTAACTAACCCAGTTCCGGGCGCAACGTGCCAATGCTCGGCACACGTGCCTTTGCGTCACGTTGCTTACTCTTTCTGCATCTAGAAAGCTAGCCGTTGAAGCCTCCAGCCGGAGCTTTTTACGCGTCCGAAACAGCACAAACACCAGGCTAATCTGGAGGCTCGGTGCTCTTTGAACCTCGTGAAGACCGGCTTTCACTTGCTAGCGCCCTTGGTTTACACAGCTCCGATCCACTGTCGGGGCCGAAGCCTCTGGGCCTATTTTTTTCTCTGATGCGCTCCCCCTGCAGGCGGGGTCGGCGGACAATCTTTAAGCACAAGGCCTTAGTCGGTGGCGTTTAAGGTGCGCCCATCAATTTCCATATTTGATTCCTTTTGGTGGCCAGAACGATCAGTCAACCTTTGATCAAACTTTGAAGTTGATTGAAAACTGTGAGACGGCGGTAGAAGTTTGGACCTTGAATCTGCCACCCCACAGGTCAAGATATTAATTGACTAGGCCTGGTATGGTCCCTTCAATTGTGCTCAAAGCGGCGCAAATTCCCATCCTGGAAAGATTTTCATTGTCAGCTGCCACATTGATGGCCATAGATGGAATTGAGGGACATTGACATATCTCGAAACACTGTGGGCTGAAAATTTGGCACCACTGAAAAGGATCTTAGTCTTGAATTGACAAAAACCTGCGGTCGGATTTTGAATGGTTTGCCTGTCCTTTTTCGCCTACTCTTCTTATTTCTCTTTCGTTGGAATCCTTTGCGAATCGATATTTCCACATGATTCTGTCTGGGATGATCCAAGGATTGCATTTTCAATGTCATTCTGGTGGTGTGCAGCTTGCCGCGATGCGAAACATCAGCTGGGACAAAACGATCAGACGATCAGCTTCTACACCCAGCGAAAATAAGACCATGACCATTCAAAGAACAATTTTCGCTTCCTATGCGTTACATTTTCCAAGCCTTGCCTGGCCAAATTTAAACATATATGTTTACTGAAGGCACTGCAGAGTTACGAAGGTTTTTCATGGTTTTTCAACATGTCAGACTACAAACAGTTGTACACGTGCGTCACATGGACTCCGTAGCAAAATCAATGGCCAAAACCATGTCGACTGTTGAGCCTTGTCATCTCCTATGGTCAGAAGACACCTGAACCAGCATAAGTTTCTGCTTGCGTGCTGGTTAAATTCTAGATGATCGAAATATGGGCATGACAAAAAATATATCAACCCATCAGCCGAAAAATTGTTCGAAGTGTAGCTGTGATATCACGACATTTATCCCTGTATCATCGCGGCATTTAGTTTTCGATCATGACGGAACATCTTGGCCCCAGGTATTCCGTTCATTTCGCCAGCATATATGGCACTAACCTTTGCCGCTCTCATTTTTTCCCACATCTACCTCTACCTCTACGACACTGTGAAGGCCGCTCTGGAAAGAAGTCAGTTTTCCCGTGTTCCCAACGAAGAGTTCCAGAATTTTCATCAGGAAACCATGTGGTTCTTCGGAACCCCCAGTTTGTTTGGAAACCCAGATGGAAAACAAAAATCTCAAGATGTTGAACCAGGTCTTGCGCTATGTCCGGAAGTTCAACTTCAGTGGGCCGGAGGCGTGTCTAACGGGAGATGCCGGGGATGAAATTGGCGGAAACCGTGGTGCCTAGTCCAATGACAGCATGATATGAGGATGCAAATATGATGTAATTAATGATATATATATAGGATTATATATATATATAAATAGATAATTCATGATGATTATAGATATACATCATACAGTATAAGTTTCCCTACATTTTTCTTTCAATCTCAGATGTCTCACTATGACGAGGTGCACTGGCTGGGCATGCAGCTGTTTGCCATCCCTGTGAGCATTTTGGCGGGTGCATTGGTCTTCAAGGCGGGGGTTTTGTTCGGGGTGTAAGATGGTGTAAGGGCAACCGGAGCGATTAAAAGAACCTCTGATTTTCAAAGCAACTATCATATCCAATGGATCATCACCACCAAACTAAACATTAGAGATCATTAGAGGTCAGTAGAGATTATGAGAGATCATTAGAGATCATGAGAGATCAGTAAAAATCATTTGAATTCATTAGATATCATCGACAGCGTGAGAGATGATTAGAGATCAACAGAGATCATTTGTATTCATTAGATATCATTGATATTCATTGACAGCGTGAGAGATTAGAGATCATCAAATTTTGATCATCATTTTGATTATTTCAAAACATGAAATCCATTAAAACCCTACAGGATGGTGCCCCCCAGTTATAAGTTGGTTTATAAATCCCATTAACTAGTTCGTTATATCTGCCATAAACCATAGTGAAATGGGAGTTAGTTGCACCAACTTAGCGATTCCGAACTGGGGCACCACCTTGTATCACTTCATTTTTTTGCGGAAGATTCTCTGGTGCTCAAAATTTTCGACCCCGCTGAGTAAAGGCCAATCAGATGTCTGGCGATGGCACCTTGGGCTCTGGATTCTTCAAGGCGAGGCGATGGACCCTACGGAGGGGTCCGTTACGGTTCGTTCGTCGACCGGAAGCGCCATGCGTAAATGAAGGCTTTTTGTCAACGGGATAAAACCAGGCCCATATTCATTAGAATCATTAGATATTTGGGTATGGGTCAATACCTATAGATACATTTTTAGTGGGTTATTCACATCCATAAATCCCAGCTATGACTTGGGGTTCACTAGGTACCAGGGTTTTGACCCATCCCCGTATAATTTTGTATATTTATAGTTATTTATTTATTGTTGATTGTAGAATATATATCATACAATGAAAATCCTAGACAGGAATGCAAAATTGGCGCTGATTGGACAGTTGGGAACCCCCAAAACACAGTGCCACAGAGATGGTTCATCTCATTCTACTGTCCAGCTGGGTGCTGTCCAGGTTTTTTTTGTGCAGAAATCGGCGCCCATTGACCTCGAAAAAAAGATAGATATCAGTCCGTCAAGAGAGAACTGCGTATTTTATGTAATACCCCAAGTTAAATAAATAAATAAATAAATATATATATATATATATGCTAGCCCCCCAAAAAAACCTAGCTTTGCCTGCTTGTAATGCTACACAAAAACTCTTTTGGAACTATTATTGTTCCCAGTGAATACTGCATAGACTAAGAGAGCTTTCTTATTGAAGTTATTATGCCGTGCCCTTTCAAGTCACTTTTCTTCAGAAGGGGCACTGTCAATCTCACAAAGGTAGCATTTGTGATGTTTTTGTTTAAGCAAAGACGGCTCACATTTGTTCATTTCAAGTAT
>Ga0126342_10009855_pt1 | contig 17106 bp, 15 predicted proteins | sample Cyp1metagenome_FD_92528 | JGI IMG/M metagenome (GOLD analysis project Ga0126342, IMG submission 92528) | Coral microbial communities from Lord Howe Island, Old Settlement Bay, Australia - Cyphastrea 1 metagenome | ecosystem: Host-associated > Invertebrates > Cnidaria > Coral ... | reverse complement strand
TAAAGACAGACTGGGAATCAACCAGTCTTGTCGCGTCAGCAGCATGCATTTGCGCATGAAATTGCGCTCAGCCCAGTACGAGTACTGGCTAAGGGGTAAGGATCTCTGGATCCATTCGGGCACCTTGGTCCAATGGTTCATGTCCAGATAGATCGAATCGTCTGCAGATCGTCAGCAAGGAGAAAATCAGTGCAGCACATGGTTCACTTCACACTTTTGCAAATCTTCCTCGTCAGCCCCAAACTCCATGTTCATCTTCTATCAGCTTTCACTTGAATAATTATCAAGGAAAAAAATGCTCACCTTCCTGGCCATGCCATCCTCCATGCATGTACGCTTCCATCTTCTGTAAATCTCCACATCATCAATCCAAAACAATGCAATCATCTGCTCAACAGAGGCTAAAAGGTAGGTACGGGGGGGTAGCATATATATATATATGTAACAAATAAGCAAATTATGTCTTATAGTCTTATATGATTCTTATATCTTAATATCATTTATTATAATGTTACTATCTGATATTACTATCTATCACCACCTGGTATGATGAATATGGACATCCATTGAAGCCGCCACCAGGACGTTGCCCTGGTGCACAGCGCGGCTGCACAGGCGAGGATTCGGAGTCTGGTGAGTCCGGACTTGTCACTGTTAAACCCAACAGTCTAACTGTGTCTATCTGTCTTTTGTTTGTTTGTCCATCTGTCTATTTACCTATATCTACAAATGTATATATATATATACAAATAAATATAAATATAAATATAAATATATATAAATATATATATATGTATATATTATTCGGAAGTGAAAACACATCCAAGCACCAAGTATGTTTTGGGGTTTACACTCCAGATCTTGGGAAGGATCTTGGAACATCTTCTTTGGGTGTACCGGTGGCAGCAGGCTCGATGTCCCATGCCCCTGGCCTCCCTGTTGCGTGACCGATTCGTTGCCTCCCAGAACGCTGGCAGAGGTTCGTGATGGTCGGGGATGGATGTCTCTATGTTATGCATATAGTCATCCTGGAATACATAGAACATGGAATTTTCAAAAAACATCACTTAAAAATTAAAAGTATACCAAAATGGCGATGTCTACTCCAGGATGATTATATATACACACTAGAGATGGTTTTTTTTGTATATACACATATATAAGGTCATATGTGTATATCGTATCATATTGTCTTATCTTATATTAAGTTATATCACACTAATGCCATATTCAATTATGTTTTGTTATATTCTACCATGTTAATCTTGTAGTATAGATGTCGCATTATATTGTAGTTTGCTATATTCTACTATACAATGTTGTCCTCTATTGTACTATATTATAACATGTTTTATCATGGCATGTTATATTGTTATATTATGTTGTACTATCATAATCATATTACAGTAAGTGTGCTGAGCGGCGTTGTGTTGTATCATATTATATCACACTACATCAAGTTATATCATATTATATCATATTATAGTATAGTATAGTATAATATAGTAACGTATAGTGTAGCATGTTGTAGTATAGTGTATTTGGTTAAACTGTATCTACATTTGTTTGTATATTCATATCATATCTTATTTATTTTATTACCCACAGACACCATGTGTTGCCCAGACATTAACATTGAGAATGTCGTGCTGTCGAATATATGATAGGAGACATTGCAGAAAATACTGCGTATATGCAGTGTTTTCCAGTTTAGGATTCAAAGTTTTCAGAGCCTAGGTTTTACGGTCTAGGGTTTTAGGGTTTGGGGTTTTAGGGTTTAGGATCGTTTAGGGTTTTAGGGTTTAGGGTTCGTCGTCTGGGAAATCTAAAAACAATGGCCCTGTGCAGGTGTTTGAGCATGTTGAAGGATAATGTTTAAACATGTTTAAACGCCATTTGAACCTTCCGGGCAGCAAACAGCGCCTGGCCGTATTATCACAATGTATTATGATATTAACTATACTCTGTTATGTGATATAATCATATATTCTAGTCTATTCTGTTCTGTTTTGTTCGGCTCTATTCTTATACTATACAACGTTGCTGTATCACAGCATACTAGTTTATTATATTCCATTCTATCATATTACATGAATACGAATATTGTATTTTATTGTACTGCACTGCATTGTATTGTAGTATATCATATTACATTAAGTTTGTTTTATATGATCTTGATTCATCTAATCAACCCAATCTAATCCAATATATATATATATATTGTAAGATTATATCATACTATGTACTATATGTCATTGCATTCCAATACATTACACTACATTGTATTATACTCTACTATACTATACTATACCATAAGCTATGCATACGCCTAACATTTCATTACAGTATATACATGATTATACACATATACCGTGTATTCGTTGTTTGCGGCCGTGTTTTGAATAGACAATTTCAGCCTGGCCTTTTTTATGGTGGCTATACATCAGTCGTGAGGAAATGGTGAAGAAATGCTGTCTACTGATCTGGCTAAACTGGTCCGTCACTTTCAAGCCCATTTCAAACGTTTCATGATTTTTTTACCTCGCTGTTTGTAAATGAAGCCGCACCCTAACTTGACGTTTTTCGAGGCAAGTTAGACTGGTCTGCCGTGTCGCTGAAGACTTCAGAAGATGCTGGCAGCAAGCAGGCGGTCTTCCCGCTTGGCGGTGCCCCCCAGTTATGTTTGTTGGGTTATAAACCACATAAAATGACATTAGCTATAGATCTGATATATCTACCATAAATTTTAATCCATAAATCCATAAACCATAGTTAACCTAGTGAACTCTTTACCACGTTAGCCAACTATGAGGCACCACCTTGTAGAACATATCACACAATGTGAAATCTGTCCAGGTCCAGGATGGGTGGATTTACCATGAAAGGATCATCTCCACAAAGCTGCAATCAGTTTGTTGCTGTATGTGGCATTGAACCCCCAAAAAAATCGGCTCCTTGTGGAAATAGCCATCTTCAAGGTTGAGATTCCAAAGATGTCGCAGGGCTATGTCCTTCTGATACTATGGTAGTATCATCCCATCCCGTTTTGAGTAACTGTACATCGTACCCAACAAGTCTCTCGATGGCGGCCCGAAGGTTGCAGCAGCCATTGCAGCCTTGGAGAAAGGACTTCCGTGACAGGTGGAATCGTGGGCTGTGGACGTTTACCTGACATGGGGAGAACAGGAATCTAATCGATAGAGCCCGGTAAATATGGCCAACATGCCAACACTGACTGGGGATATACAGTATATATATATTATATAATTATATATATATATATATCCCAAATGGGTAGATAGTTAGCCCTGTTTACCCAACTAGTTGGATTTGTGCAAGTTGTACCCGGAACACTCGCAAAGGTTGGTGATCCCAGTGATGCAACATTATCTAGCGCAGACGTGATGTTGAATGTATCCAGGGAGGATCTCATAGTACTATGAAGATGCACAGTGCAACTGAGCTAGAGACATGTTCTTTCCGATAAACATCAAATTTTCTTCGTAACTTGAAATTGATGATGCAAGAAGTGAACGTGTTCTTCCCTGCATCGGCAAATTGGAAGATTCGAAAATCTACAGGAAACCTGGGAAACCTCGACATTGGTTGCTTATTTTCATGGCAAACACTGTATGGTTTCCTGTGGATTCTCTATTCCTTCAGGCGCTGGAAAGTTGCATAGCTGGCATAGCTCCAGGGACGCGCTTTGGCTCTCTGAGCTGGTGAAAGGGCTGCCGTGCCTGCGTCCTTGGGATGCCAAGATTCAGCAGAAGGGATGACAATTCCTAGTTTCCATGGTTATATTAATGGATTAATGGTTATATCAATGGCTATATTAATGGTTATATTAATGGTTAATATTCCTAGTTAACAAGGTGCTTTCATGTTCTTTGATGTTGTTTGCATTTTCAGTGGATCTTGGCAGGGATCAAGGGATGAATGTCCCATATTGTCCCATTGTGATTCATTTTGGGGGATTAGATTAGATAAATATTAATACAACCATTAATACATCCATTAAGATAACCATTAATTAATATAACTATTAATATAAACATCATTAAACATCATTAAACATCATTAAACATCATTAAACATCTCAGCAAGATATCCAGTGACGCCTGCACGCAGGCACTGGAGCGACTTCAACGGGACGATCCAGGCACCTTTGAGAGTTGCTGGGGTTTGAAGTTTTGAAGCTGGTATAGAAATTAGTACTTCATATTGATATATATATATATTATGATATATATAATATAATATAATATAATATAATGTAATATAATATAATATAATATAATATAAATTAATATACAATATACAATATAATATAATATAATATAATATAAATTAATATAATATAATATAATATAATATAAATTAATATAAATTAATATAAATTAATATAATATAATATAATATAATACAATATAATATAATATAATATAATATAATATAATATATATACATACAATATATATATATATATACAATCAATATATATATATATATATATATACATATATTGAGATATTGATATATATATATATATATATATTGAGCAGGATGAGCCTAACTTGGCATTTCGGACATGTTTCAGTCTGTCAAATGTGAAGCAGTTCGTGAAACAGTAGGAGAGATCCAGCTCTGTTTGCTCTTTTGGTGCGCCTGTTGGCAGAGATCCATCTTTCCCTCAAGGATTTTGCAGAGTTTCAAATTCCAATCTGGTCCCATCCATAGATTTTGCTCCCTCCAGCTACCATTCTCATCTGCAAATGGACCATTGAAGTTGGAATGATCTGGAATTTTCCGTATCTTATGATCATCTCATCTGAATCTGGTTATCTGATGTTATCTGGTTATCCCTCATATACATATTCATATTCTATGATCACCTCAACGTTTTCCATTCTCTTCCCATGTCAACTTCACCTCGCACGGAGATCCGCAGGCGGCCTGGCTCTGGCCTTGGCCTTACGGATCACCGGAGACGAGAGAGAAATGGAGGCGATTCACCATCCATTTGTTGGTGAATCAATGGGGATGTGGGTCAAAATGGAAGACCTAGGGGACCGCAGATGTGAATGTCTAGTTTAGTATTAACCATCCAATTATTGGGGTACCTAATTTTGACCCATACCCATGGATTGTCTGAAATGGATTCATCTAACATCATCTAAAAATGGATTAACTGATTATTAGTAATTCTTAATTGGTATTTGTTTCATTGATGTTAATCCATGGATTGTCTTAAATGGATTAATCATGATAAATCCACAATGGAAAGCATGGATGTCAATCAGTGGAGTATGAAATGGCTTAGAATCTAACATCATCTAAGAATGGATTGATAATATTTTTTTTCGTGGATGTTAATCAATGGATTATCCATGGATTAACACTGGATTAATTATACTTGTTGATTGTTGATTGAAACCATTGGGTTACCCAACTTTGTCTAATTATCATTGTAAAGACTGAAGATGGATTAGACATTGTTTGGGGTTCATATTTTTGTTGAATAATGAGCACCATCCATTTCTTTTTCTTTGCTTTTCAGCCATACCCAGCCGGATCCATCTGATACAGACGATTGCAGGTGTACCATCGTGTTCTTACGTAGTGCTTCCGATGCAGTATTTCAAGATGATTATATACACATATCCCTTCCTTGACCTTGATTGCAGGTCCGAAGTTACGCAGCCGTTCTTTTGGGAGAGGCACACCCGCCAGCTGGCATGAAATTGTTCAAAATGTTCGTCGAGGCATCATGCTTTTGGATATGGATGGAGGACTTGCAAGCTGAGATCCCAGCGAGTGAGGCCGCATAGGCTGAGTTCAACTGTCTTACCAGCCATGGGAGGTCTTCCGAAAGAGCTCCAAGCTGGTTCCACCACCAGGACGGCAGGGAAGCCTTGGGAATTTCCATTGCGGTAGAGTAGGGAGGCATCAGGCCTCCAATACTACGAAGTCTATAAATGTCTGTACATGTTTGTACTAAGTTCCCTCTGCAATATATGTTTTGCTCTGTCGGATGGTATGGGAACGTGGACTGACCCAATCTTTGGGGTGGTGATTATTGTGATATTTAAGATATCAAACTAAACCTAACAAGATTTCCCATGCCAGGTGCAAGCGTGGAAAGAGGACTGGGCTCTAGATTTGTTTCAAGTTTGAGTTGATAATTAGTCTTCAAATCTGATTCAGTTGCATGCACCAATAATGCTGCGAGCATTGGAGACTAGAGTGTGCACACGTATCATGAAGCTCGCTTCAACTTCAATGCTAGCCCAGGTTTCCTATAGATTCTTTGAACCAATCCATTGGATAATTCATAGAATTGGATGATGGGAAAATTTACAGGAAACCCCTATATTTGATGGTAAAAACCATGGTTTCCTGTAGATTTTCCCTTAAACCAATCCATTGGATAATGGAATGATCAGCCTATGACCTTAGGAGCTCAGTGGCTCCGGGAAGAGATCGGGCCCGCCTTATTGGAGGCGTGCTGGCAATTATATGTATATATATATATATATACCATTTGGTTATTTAACATAGCCATGGTATAGATGGCCCATTTATGATGGTTTACCTATATGGCACAAATAACCAGATGGTACAGTATATCAATGTGGGATCCAATCTTGACCCATAGGACGCCGCCCTGGACTGGTGCAAATCTCGACTCCATGAAATCAAAAAAAACCAGTTAGTAGCACCATTGCGATCCCAGTTAGCCCCTTGTAAAAAAAGACATGTATAAATAACATTAAATAACTATTAAATAACTATAAAATAATATATATATATATAACTTAACTTAAAACAGCATTGCAAATCATTGTTACCATTGCAAGGCAAAATATGATAATCCCCTTCCAGGCTGCTGCAGTTCTTGGCATTATTGCAGGCTCTTGCAGCTGCAGCTGTGCCCATGGCCTGGATCCTGGAACTTCCTTGTTCATGTTCGCTTGCAACTACCTCTATAATATATATATATATATATACATGTATATATATATATGTATATATATATATGTATACATATGTATATATATATATATGTATATATATATATATATAGTCTAATGTCAAAATCCAGGTGAATAAAGTATGACATGATATCCTTCAGCATTTGTGGAGTTTGGTGATGACTAGTGCCGTGGGACCCCCCAATTTCATGGAAGCTTGTGTTGTTTGCAGGGCATGGAATTGAAGGGGACATTTGACCCTCTAAGAAGATAGTCCCTGCCCTGCGGTCCGAATACTGGAATCGGAGTAGTTTCGTTTCCAGGAATGTTTTTTCATGTATTTGGACTGGAAAAACTAATTGTGAAGTCTGTGACATGTTGAACTATGTAAACTAAGTTCAGCTCAAATCAACATCAACCAGGCCCATTGACATCCAGTGACCAGGTGCGCCGATCTACGGCAGATGCTGTCGCCACTGCAGCCTTGAGCTGGGTCGCCAAGGTTGAACTGGGTCGCTGGATTTTGGAGATACTTATAGAATCCTATAGAGTCATATTGATCATATTCTGTTTTCAGGGCTTGTGTAGGTCACTTTTGAGCAGGTATTGTAGCTTGTAGATAAAAATGATAAAAGTCAAAGACGGAAAGGATAATATCCCGTGCTGTTGGGTGCAAGACGTGCTGTTGGCTGTCGGCCGTACCTAGTTCCTGGCACAACTTCCCAACATTCCGAGTTGACAGTTCCTTCATATGGTCCAAACTTGTGTGACTTGCCCATATTGGAAAATGGTCATCAATGCATTAGATAGGGATCGATATATAGAGTGATCAACTAAAATAGCAAACGACTATCAGGTTGAACATTTTTGAGCAGAAACTACGCTACTTGTGCTGATCCTTTCCTTTTCAATTGACTGCAAATCCCAAGTTGGCAGTGGCTCGAAATTATCTACAATAATCTACAATCCAAAATTGGATGAATTGATATTGGATTGATTATTGGATGATTTTTATCAATCCAATATTGGCTCTTATGGATCGATTGGGTCTCCCCGGTATCCCACAATGCACCCAGCGAGAACGAGGCCAGTTCCAAAGTGGCCGTGCCTGGCCCGAGCTCACGAGCCAATTGGCTCGGATGTGCCTTGGCATCTCTCAGGGTCTCACCATGGCATATATATCTTGACATAGGGTTCGGGTTTGGGGCAGGGCCCAGAGAGCTTGCGAGCTCGCCATAGGGTTCGGGTCAGGCAGGGCTGCAAGCTCGCCATGGGTACGTTACAATCCGTTACAGCGTTCGGATCCGGCAGGAGAGCTTGCGAGCTCCCCATAGGCAGAGAGCTTGCGAGCCATAGGGGAGAGCTTGCAAGCCATAGGGTTCGGCAGGGCCTAAGGCCTAAGAGAGTTTGCGAGCTCTCAGCAGGACCCAGAGAGCTTGCGAGCTCGCCAGTCCTTTGGGTCTGCGCCCGATGGCTCTCTGGGCCCGTCCCTAAGACCAGAACCCTATGGCGAGCTCGCAACCTCTGCCCGACCCGAAGCCTATGGCAATTTTGCAGGGCCGAGCGTCGTGTTAGAAGCTAGAGACCCCAACCTGGCAGGCGGGGAACAAATTCTGAAACCATTTCGGTTTGGGGGTCGAAAATATGGGGATATGGACACGGATCAAGATGGGTTTGCCCTTGCAGCCCAAAATGGGGATGTTGATGATGTTGCAATGGGTTTTTGCCGTTGGGATATGAAGTAATTGGGTTTGTCCATCTGTTCAAGCGGATGTCAAGCAACCATGATGGAGATAGAAGGGGATAACATGGGTTAAACTGGTGTTTGACCAACAAGATGGGTTTGGGGGGTTTGTCTTAGGAAATTATGGGCCATTTTATTGCCATCAAACAAGGGGCAAAATATGGTGAGAGGTTAAACACCTTATGTTATGTACCATCATATACCAAAAGGATTACCCAAAAAAACGTGCGCCAGTGCCGTGGTCTGCTCAGGGGTCATAAGTGATTTAATGGTCATCTTGGTCCAAGTGTCCAAATGCCCTTTCCTTTTTGGGACTGATTGGTTCTCAAGACTCTGCTTCCTGGTTTGGTGATGTGGGTGTGTGCAAACCCCTACGGTATCAAATGCCCGAAACCTGGAAGTTCCCTTTGCGAATCAACCATTTAAGGGTAAGTCTTTGGCAGGTCCTCAATCATTTGTTGCTGCTTGCCAGGTGCACTGGAGCTCGAAGCGAGATGCTGACTGCCAAACTCCCAGGTTTGAGGAACATCGCTGTAGAAAACAGGAAAGGAGGATGGTATGGGTCAAAAGACGGTTATGTCACATCGGTATGTCCAAACATGGCGCCCCAAATTTCCACATCAAAATCATTGGCGTTCTTGGACCAAACCAAAAGTCAAAATCATTCCTGCAAACCGCGGACTTTGGTGATGTTGAGAAGGAACCATCCAAGTTTTGAGCTACGCAGCTACTGACCCATACCCGATATGACAGGCTGAAGGCTCTCGAATCGCTTGGGTAAACAGTCATCAGGGAACCTCAAACGGAGGGAAACGGGGTCAATTTTATTTCAACTTGAGCCAGACATGTGCACCAAGTTGACGTTTCACGTCACGATCCATTCAATAATTTCAACGGATGTCCCGAAATTGCTTGGGGGGTTGACTCCATGGAAACTTGCACTCCTCTTTTGTGGGTGAACCCCATGGCGAATATCATCCGAACATTATCCAAACCTCCTTTTTTTTCTGGTTGTGTTTACTTATACAATTAATTCAGTTTTTTTCTCCCAAATTCAAGACACACGCCCAGTTGTTTTATCCTAGTCAAAATTGGGTACCCAAAATTGAGAATCTTCCGATTTTCCCAGTAATTCCAGCAAACAAAAGCAACTGCTGGTCCCTTAAGTCTTTAACTGTGACCCATTGGAATCCCCACTACCGAGGCTTTAGAATTTCTTGAAGTGCTTCGAGACGAAGCAGAAAGCAGAGATGAGCCACCTGGCAGAACAGAAGATGAGCCACCTGGGGCAGGACCCGTCTGATTATGATTTTTCCAAGCCTAAACTAAACCAGTTGATATCAAGGGGAAACAATGACTCCAAAACTTATCACGAATTGGTTGCTTATTTCCTGAAGCTTGACCCTTTTTTGGGCAGTGCTAAGCAGATGAGATATTCACCATGGTACTCATCCCATTCCCGTTTCCGAACGAAGGCGAGCAACTGCCATGATGTGGGTCTATGCTCAACTTGCCGCCTTGCAGGACATAGATGGGCGTTGAGTTTAAGTATACCAGGTTGGAGCATGTCGTCGTGGGAATTACATACAGTAGCCTTTTTGAGAGATTGCAATTGTGCGATATTTTAGTTGTTATGCTACGAGATTTGCATGTAATCAGTTGCAAGCAGTCATGAGTCTATGAACCAATGAAATTCGTGGCAGCGTCGAATGCAAGGAAGTGCTTTTTGAATCACTTCCAATTATGGCTTCAAGGGAAGGCTACACAATTGGTCTTCTGTATCTTCTATGGGACAGATGCATGAGTTGCAGTTAATTAGAGCAAGCCTCATGTTCATAGGCACCTCCACATTACAAACCACTTCCTGTTTGATCAATAGCCTCAGAGATAGAATATCAGTTTCACATAGTTTCGCCATGTTTCGCCATGGCGTACAGCTTGGGCCAAACTGGTGACCAACTTAGGTGTAGGCCTAGCCCGAGCCATGCATTTCTTACGGAAAGCCGATGAAAACTTTGGCAACATGGGATCTTGAAATATCTTGAAATAGTAGCACTACACTTTTCCTTGCGGAAGCATCAGCACCTGCCGTCCGAGTCGTTCGCCATGTCGTAGCCTTGACATCATGCCGCGGACACTTGATGCGCTTCAGGCGGGACAAGTGTTCAGCTGAAGGTGGAAGAATTCAAATTCCTGTTGTGGAGAGTGACGATTTTCCTGTTTCTATGTGTCAAACATAGCTGGAAACATATACAGGGAAACCCATATCCATCATTTGCATTACAGTAGTTTCTGTCATTTTAACATCATTTTAAAATTAAGTTCCATCATGTTAACATCATTTTCTATCGTTTTCATCACAGGGCCCCAAAACATCATCACTCTCGGCTCTTTCGCCCCCCGGAAGGCCAGTGCCCTTCAAGAGGCCTTTGGTGCCAGACAGATCAAGGTGCCAAGCCAACTGGCCAACATGTTGGCCATGTTTTGGGCTTGGAACCACCAGCCGGGAAAAAGAAAATGAGTGGGAGAGAATAATTGATACAATATTGATCAAAAAAGGGAACACACATCTACTATCATCAGACTTGCCTTGATTATCGCTTGATTTATCCTTGATTTCTACCCTCTGGTTATTTAACATAGCCATGGAAAATGGCCCATTTATAGATGGTTTACCTATTAAAAATGGTGATTTTCCATGGCTATGTTAAATAGCCAGATGGTAAAGGAAACATATGGACATCCACTGCTTTTTCATATCGGGTTCAATGGCTCCCGAAGGCGAGTGGTCATTTCCTGGATCTCCCCGAAGGCCGGGCACTCGGGCACCGCCGCCCCGCAGCCAGGACATCGTTGAGGAGACATGCATGGAGAACACGTGTTAGATGTGTTAGCTGTTAGCATGCTGTTAGCTTTAAATGAAAATCAGATGGAATGTCATATGGAAATATATGGAAATAATATCGAAAATATGATTGGAGGTGGTAATGATCTAGAGGTAAACAGATGGTAACAGTAGGGTCTGTATGGGTCTGTTGTAGTCACTCGCGAGAATCTCTTGCAGCCAACCTCAGCCAACTAACATGAGATGGTGTCAAAAGCGCTTGTGCCGTTGTATTCTACTAGGAAATAACCCAGGTGATACAATTGAAACAGGATGTTTCCTGTGAAACACGAGCCACAATCATGCACAATTTTTGCACAGCTGTCACAAGTTAGGGAATTTACCAACGTACCTGTCAGGTCTGGCAGGCCATCGCCGGAAATTCATCACCTGCTTTCTGCCGGATGTGCCACGTGGAGGCGCGAGGCCGCGAGGCCAAGCTTTTCGCAGGAAACCATGCTGTTTTACCATCATGTCGGTTTCCTTAATTACGTTCTCTGCAAGCCAAGTCCGGGGACCAGAGTTGTGGAGGGAAGAATTCGGAATCTGAATAATGCCAACTTTTTCCGGCTTTTCAGCAATTTTCATCCAAACAGAATCTCCGAGTTCCTGATGTTCCAGGTTTGAGACGTCTGGGAAGCTTCTCAGAAGCTGACGTGGCTGAAGATAAGGCAGCCATCATCCAAGAAGAGGCAGGCGCTGTCGAAGGGACAATGAATACCGGACCAGCAAGCCAACATAAGCCAACCGCAACTTTGTGGCAGAACTCATTTGATTATAGTATAAATTAAATATGATTAAATGCGTATAAATCAAGTTTTAAATCAGTTTACTTGACTGAATTGGGATTGCAACTGGATGGAACTACTTCCATTCTGGGTCAGAGGCTGCCTTTATCCCCAGACCTTGCCCCAAAGGTTGAAGAAGCGCGAGAAGCAGCTGAAGAAGCAGAAGAGGAGGTTCCGCATGGGATCTAATGTCTGGATGGGTCCGAAACAGTTTTCACCGCGTGGGTGTTGGTCAAAAATGAGTTTCAGACTGATAGTGACCAACACCTGTGATTTAGTGGGCCTTCAATGCCCACATTTCACATCTTTAGGTAGCTGAGTCTTTGAGTTTCCTCAATTTCCCTCAATTTTGAACATATTTTGGGAAAAAATTGGGGTCCTCAGGTTTTGGATCATTTGGAACTCTCCAGTTTTGCCTGGGATCGACAGTTTCGAGGTCCGCAAAAATGTTCATATTTCGTCGTTCGCACATGTTTGTTTGCTTCATATCTCCATCGGGTCAATTTCATATCCTAAAATGTTTTCTTCCCCTCAGGTGAAACACTTCACGGTTTTGTCCCCTTAATGTCCTCTTTTGTTTTTGAATGGTCAAACCATGGATTACCCATGAGTTTTATCCTTGGATCGGCTACATTTCACCCGTGCACCGTGAGGCTGGAGAGGCGGAGGAAGCCGAACTCATCGTGGTGGGTATTGCCACCGTTTTCACCGGGTGCGGCGGCAGCCGGAACTGTCGGCTTTGGGGGTTGACGACTGACTCAGAAACCACAGAAATGTGGACATGGCAATTTTGAAACGCACCTGGGTGACGAGAAGAAACAATAAGTTTGGACTCTGAGTTCTTAAGGTTTCATGCATGAACTTTGAAGGTTGAGACAGTAATGGCACGGCAGGGTGGCTTGGTACACCACCTATGTCACCTGGCAGATGTACCAAAGGTCCTGGCCTTAGCAATGAAGCAACAGTTGCCAGCTTCAGATTTTAATGCGAGCTTCCCGCATTGATCATGCCAAGAGGTTTGCATGTACTGTTGTCCGGGTGAAGGGGCATTGCCAGTAGGCTTTGCTTTACAAAAATCCTGGAGGGTGTGTGAGCAGAAGTTTACCATGAAAAATCTAATGTGAAAAATTGACAAATATTGACACTATGTGTAAAATGGCTACGCTGATGTACAGTTCAAAAACCCTGCCACCCTATATCATCCCATGTCCTGAAGCAGGTGTTTTTAGTTCTTTTCCAGCATCACTTGACACCCAGGTGGCTAAACATGAAGAAGCGCACCGCCCTGTGTGTGGGGGCAGCGCGAGCGGCCAATGCGGTGACAGAGAGGGGTGCGTAGGATATCTCCTGGACATTTGGGCATTTAGCTGCTTTGATATGCTTTGATGTTGGGGCCTACATGAAGCCTCAAAAGAAGCTCCACTGTGCCCATTCGGTCAGACTCATAGACCAAAGAGGCAGCGTGAGCAAAGATTTCAGCTGCCAACTGAACTTGCGGCAGAATTGCAGCCACGTTCAAAAGAGACAATGGGTTGGTGGACGCAACGGATTTTGTGTGGCTCAACTGGGTTGGTGAGTTTTCTTGGATATCTAGGTAGGTACTACCTGTACGATGTGCTTACTCACAAAGGCTTTTTTAGATGAGGCAAGTGATAATCAACCAGGCATTAAATCTGGTGATCATCTTCATCGCTGCAGCTGGGAGATGTCAGGAAGACACAGGCGCCTTGCACAAGCTGTTGGCCTGTGGACTGATGGACACCGACGTGCAGGACGGCCCACAGGGCTCACAAACCCGGGAAAGATATTCCTTCTTTAACATATATTTTTGGAGATAAAGATGGATTTGTCAGAGCTATTTTCCTGCTGTAAAAGCCAGAGTAGCAGGGTTTGACCCCCCATCCATACCCAAATGATTTAAGTGATCCAGGGTGGATCTTCTGGACACAGTGATCATGTACCGGAACACTGTTCTGTGCGGAATGTGAGGAGTCCATGGTGGATGCTGCTGCGCGGGTCTATTGTTTTTGTGCAGCTGGATCTGAGGCGCCAACGGGTACCCAAGTTTCGCTTTTCTTCAGAAAAAATCCTTGGGTAGACTAAATCATCCTGCTGTCTAGAACTTTTCCAAATCCTGCTGTTGTTATTTGTTGTCATTCAAGCAGTGGAGTATACACAGTATATGATAAAAATATGCAGACAAAAAAATATGGTTTCAAGTTTCAACTAGACCACCCCCAAAGCCTGTTGGGTTTTAAGTCACAACCATGCCCTTAGGGTGTTGCGTTTGTAGTGAATCTGCTATTGCAACGATTGTCTCTGGACCAGTGCCACTCATGGGTTCAGGTGCCGGAGGAGCTCCAACTTTCAGTTCGCGCCTTGGCGCCCTACTTGGCGCAGGCGCCACTGACTGACCTGATCTGCTGGTTTCAAACAATATATTATACACAGTATAGTATAGAACAATATCTCCAAGAATTCTGGGGATATGACTGTATCATAAATGGGGGATGTACCCCCAAATCACCCGTTTCAATAGGAATTTCCCTTATAAACCATCCAGTAACAGGGGTTTCCCCAGTTATGGAAACCAGGCAGTGGTGAGACAGCCTCGGGAGGCGGATGGGCTGGGAGGAACCATTCCCACGCAGACTGTGGTTGAGTTCGTGTTGTTGTTCCCTTTCCATAAAGCAACACATGGGGATGGGTCAAAACCCTGGTACCTAGTGAACCCCAAAATAGCTGGTAAATGGATGTTCATCCCACTAAAAATGTATATCTATAGGTATTGACCCATACCCACATGATACAATATTTCACAAAGCAGCGGGATGTTTAATTGCCAGCCAGCATTTTGGGAATCAAATGCACTTCAAGCTTACGATTGCAAAACAAGTCCAGTTACATGTTGGGTCCGGGTTATTGCTACAATCCACAACGCAACAAAAGAGATTTCCAGACATTGACCGCAACTCAAATAGGCTTTTGGATGGAAACTATGCTGCTTATAGAAACCTTGCCATGTCTATTTGCCCCGTTTGCTTTTGGATCAAGCTTTGTGGTGGAAAAATCGCGGATTAAGTCGGGCACAAGTCAGGATCTTAGGGGCCACCGTCCGGCAAGGTCATTCAGTCTGCACTTTGGCAATCTAACTTGATGCACATATATCCATAAGATAGAACATGCCGGAGGAAACGTGGAACTATATGCTCTTAGTGAACTCTATATATTTATTTAAGTCTTATTATCTATATATTAATTTAGGTCTTATTATTATGTATATATATACTATATTATGTGTAATCATATCGATATGTATATATGTGTATGTATGTGACATGCCAATGGATCTCAACCCTTTGTCTTCAACCTTGGGTGATGTGCCCCAGGCTTTTGATTGCAGCATGGCGGTGCCCTATCGATATGAGGAGTGCAGCTGCTGCCAATACTCAGTGGAAGCCACTTGAATGGCTACTTCCACTTGAAACATCATCGTCCAAACCTCTCCGAACCCGGTTGTTTTCCTATTTTCCATGTGGGTCTGTCCAGTAGTGACGTACACATCTAATTATCTCATGTTGTATCGCATTGTCCCTTGTATAAAGATGATCATTTAAGTTCCCATATGTTGGTTGGTCCCAGAATTGGTGAAAGGGAAAATGGGCAGGAAACCCCAATCAATGTCGGGGCAAAAACATGCAAAAACCAAATCCATTGACTGGCGTTGACCATGAAAATGGGTGTGTCACACCGTTAAAAAATAGGGTAGCTATGGGTAGCTGCATTCCCAAAATCGATTGATTAATCATAATTGCATAATTGTTTCCCGAGTAAAAACAAAACATGTGAGGGAAAATCCCCCATTTCAAGAGTGCTGGACAGAGGACTTAGAGCTGGACAGCGGCAGCGACCTTACAGATGTGCTGCGCTCAGCTACCATGTTTTGCAATGGATGTGATTTACTCAATGCCAAGCCCAATTCTTGATGGTATTTTTCTAGTGCTAATCATACCTCCAAATCACAACATTTATATACATTTAGTCAAACAGACTATGTGTTTTGCCCGGTTTACGAAATACCATTCGCACAGCCTTGGGGGTCGAGAGAGGAATTGAAGCAAGGTAAGCATGTCTGAGTTGACTGTAAAGAAGGATTGGAAGGGGCCGAACTCTTGCGCTGGAGTGGTTTCTTATTTCTAGAAGTTTCCACAGAGCCTATAGGTTTGTCTGAAAATAAGATACCCAATTTTTTTAATGAAAAATCCATGAAAATCCATGGGTTATCATCATTTTCCATCATTTTTTTCCATTTCATGGCCATGACGCCATGACTTGGTCCGGCTAAATGCTTCACCCCAGTTCCGACATAGTCCCAAGGAGCAGCCGCGACGTTGGCCTGTGGGATGCAGGGTCACCAGCTAAGCACATCGGACCTTCGAAGCTTTCGACTAAAACGTAGCAATCATCGCAAATCGCATAGAGATTCATATCTATGATTCATATCTATGATTCATATCTATGATTCATATCTATGATTCATATCTATGATTCATATCTATGATTCATATCTATGATTCATATCTATGATTCATCTCTATGATTCATCTATGATTCATCTATGATTCATCTATGATTCATCTATGATTCATCTATGATTCATCTATGATTCATCTATGATTCATCTATGATTCATCTATGATTCATCTATGATTCATC
>Ga0126342_10009854_pt1 | contig 17107 bp, 14 predicted proteins | sample Cyp1metagenome_FD_92528 | JGI IMG/M metagenome (GOLD analysis project Ga0126342, IMG submission 92528) | Coral microbial communities from Lord Howe Island, Old Settlement Bay, Australia - Cyphastrea 1 metagenome | ecosystem: Host-associated > Invertebrates > Cnidaria > Coral ... | reverse complement strand
TTGGTTTTGGATTGGAAATCATGACTGACACAACTGTTTTTGGATGTCTTTGTGACTCTTTGTGGGGTGAACCCTTACTGGACCCAAAAAAGCTTCAAAATCAACAATTTTATATAAGAGATTGAATAAGGAAAAAAACTCCTGATCGATGTTGCCAATCTGGCTACTTGCTGAACTAATGATTATGATCTACTATTGGAGGTTTTGGGAACCCTGGGCAGATGCTATGTTAGTCGTCCTGTTGCCAAAACTTTGGTTTTGGATTGGAAATCATGACTGGCACAACTGCTACTGCTACTACTACTACTGCTACTGCTACTACTACTACTACGACGACGACGACTACTACTACTACTACTACGACTCCTGCTGCTACTACTACTACTACTACTACTAGGGACGGGAAAATTGCAAGTTTTGGGAACCCTGCTCAAATGCTATGTTAGTAGTCCTGTTGCCAAAACTTTGGTTTTGGATTGAAAATCATGACTGGCACAACTATTTTTGGATGTCTTCCTGGGGCTCACCCTTACTGGGCCCAAAAAAGCTTCAAAATCAATTATTTTACTTCGTGCGATCCCCACCATGACATTTATACATTTTTATCAACAATTTTACATACAGTACAGTAATAAATTGAATAAGGAAAAAACTGCTGGTCGATGTCTGGTCGATGTTGCCATGATGATTATGATTCTATTGGGAACATTTGTAGGTTTGTGAGATGCTATGTCAGGAAATGCCATGCGCAGTACCCGTTCTAAGCGGAGCCACAATATCTGGTTCCTCTGCAGAAGCATGTCTTCCAAATCGTTCACGACAGTCTGGTGGCATGTCCTTCAAGCCCGAAACCCACGTCCAGACCACAACTGATTCCCTTCGGCTGTCAATGGTGCCTGTGGCAAACCCAGTTTCACCCCGCGGTCGGATGTACCAGGATGCAATCTCATCGATCGTGGCTTGCGTGGCAAGCCACAGGCATGACCAAAAACAAGCCCCGTCAGGGGCGACCTTGATGATCTTGTACTTGTGGTCCAAGCATGGGGGCAGAGCTGCATCCTCGAACAGCTCGATCGAGGCCAGTGTGGCCAGTATCACCATTGCCTCACAGAACAGAATTGAATTGGAAAAGTTATGGCTAACATAGCGCCACGTCACAACCTAGAAGTTTGACAAAATGGAACACTAGTACCGTGCTGCAGCACTACAATATACAGTATGTGAAACATTTTTCATCCATATGGTTTTCCATTGCCCTGACAAAAATGCAGCTGGAGCTCTGCATCCGGAACATGTTGAGAATTGCCTATTCTCTCGTGCAGCTTGTTCCAGTGTCGCCATGCCATCACATCCTCAATAGCTCATCTGGGAAAGAACACTGGACGCCATGTTAGGTCATTGGGAGGGATCATGAAACCTACTAACCATACAGTACCGGTAAGCACCAGAACTTTGTCTTACCCTGTGGTAATTCAACATAGCTATTAGAAATTGCCATTTACTGTGAGTTTTTCCATTAAACATGGTGATTTTCCATAGTTATGTTAGTTTACCAGAGGGTAAACACTTTCAAGTCGAGGTTCGGTGCCATACTGGGAAGCAACCTCTGGTTGCACCCCAAAGCCCATCGCACTCAATTTCTCAAGGCAGGTCAACCATCTCTGTTTCATTCTTGACCATTGCAAATCGATCGTTGTAAATGTGCTCAATGATCTACAGGGTTTTCAAGTGTTCAATTCAAACCGCAAACAGAATTGGAACGCTTTTTAGGGTCGAGACATTCAACCACTAAGATCACCAGTACAAGGGTTTGAGATACAGTCATGAAGCAATTTTGTTGTCCCTTCAGCTCCTCGTTCCGGAGGTGCACTTGGAAAATTTCCCACCCTGTTGTGGAACAGCTACATGGAACTCCTTGTCATTCTTCAAGCGAGGGTCCTGCCCATTAGGAGCTTGGAATCAACACACTGTTGGCTGCTATGTTAGTGTTCCTCTGCATTTCCACAGGATGAGATCTCTTAAAAACAAGAAAACGAATTCGAGGTCCTTGTCAAGTTTTTGCCAGCAAGCTTCCAAGTTCTTCAGGTCGTTGGGGGCCAACATTTCCCTGAGGAAGTGGTCGCATTGCTATGTTAGTATAGTGTCGTTCACAAACAATCATTGGAATACTCGTAAACAAAGATTTCTCCTACCACACACTTGCGAACAAGCTGCGAGAAGGTCAAGGTGGCTGGCCTGTTCTTCGTTGCGCACCGCTTCCGCTCCGCAGACAACCTGGGCGCCAGGTTAATGAGAAGTGTGGCATTATTGTGTTGCATGTCAACAGTACACTTGATTTGTCAGTTGTTGGTTGCATTTCGGTGACTGCCACATGCTATGTTAGTTTATGCACGCCCCCACAACACCCTGATTACTAGCACAGCACTGGTTCTAGAACCATTCACATCCTTTCATGAGCCATATCTCTGAAAAATGGAAAACTGCAAAAAGTGTTGAAATTGAAAGGAGCTGATGTATGTACCTAAGTGATTGTGGGATGGATGCTATGTTAGTTGGACACCCCCCAATATGTAGTGTAACCTTTGACCAAGATGCTCCTTTTCGTCTTCACACCAATAGAGATCTGGGATTTGTACCTGGCATTGGCTGAGCTCCTTCTTCATTTCGTCGTAGATGTCCTGTGGATTCGCAATCCACCGGCCAGCGCCTTTGCGAAGGGATAATGTCCTTAAAGTACACGGTCTGGGGACGGTTTCATCATGTTTAGTTTGTGCATGTTTGCGCACATCTCGGCAATGAATGCTGAAAGCATATCCTGCAGTAGAGATAGTACCCTCTGGAACCTAACATAGCACCTGCCAATAGCCATAGTTAATAGGAAAATCATTTTATCTTCAATCCCATCATTTTCAAGGTTTATGTTAGTTTTCCCGGGGGTAGGTACCGTAGAGTATTCTGGTTTCAGGAGACCTGCTGTTTCTATTGCCACTGGGATCCACTGAGTCCCAGTCCAACCACGGTAGCGCTTTACTGCCCCATAGCCAGAATCGTCCGGCGATGTGTGGATGATTCTCATGCTGTATCCTCCCTTTGCAAAGGTCTCCGTGCAAAGGCGATGGACACAACCAGTCACCACATTCTCAGAAACGCACAGCTTTGTCTTCGAGTGAATCTGATACCTGTCAGGCTGTCGAAGAGAACAGCATGGAGACCACTAACATGGCATCCCAGCCATGTAAGCAATAGGAAAACATTCCAGCCTACAGTGGAAACCATATCTTAGATGCATACATATACAGCACAGTATAACTTGGATGAACCATGGATTATGCAGGATCGAGTGTATATCTGGCTAGCATGTCTTGGACTGGTGTGACAACCCTCTCCTCCAGTGAGTAAGGGCAGCTCGTCTTCCGTCGCCATTGTTCTGCTTCATGCTGCCACTTCTGCTATCGTCCTTGCAAGAGACACCGCTCATGTCCTGGGCAGACTTTCAGTTGGAGATTAGAGGATGTATAACGATGGATAACTAACATAGCATCCAAATAGTATCTGAAACATTTTCCTCCCAACTTCCACACAAAATACAGTACTTGAAATCATGATGAGGTTCTAAATCCATGTGGGATGGAAGTCTGCAGCCTTTCACCTCCAAGGGATGCTTCAAACATCTGGCGTGCGTCTGCCACACAACTGTGGGCTCGTTGAGAACCCCAAGGATCTCCTCAACACCTTGTGCGGCCTCCATTTTCTTCCTCGTGCTCGAGTCCAGAACGTCCAAGGCCTCGAGTGGGCTCGGGATGCTATGTTCGCCATTGGTGTCCTAAACTAGGCATAGCCATAGCTACTTCTTGAGGTCTTTGTGGGCCCCACCCTTGTTGGATCCAAAAAAGATTCAGAATCAAACGTTTTACAATACATCATTGGTTTAAAAATAATATGCATTGAACTTGCCCCATTTGGCTACTGAATGACTTATCATTGGGAACATTAGGACCCAGGAACCTGTGGCTGCTATGTTAGCATTGTTGTTTCCATTCCTAGCTCTGGGCCATTTCTGTTTCAGGATGTCTTTGTGGGCCCTACCCTTGCTGGACCACCAAAGTTTCAAAATCAACCGTGTTATATAGTAGATGTGCAACAAAAAATGCTTTGAAGTTTCTCTTCAAGACTTGTTATGATTTGCTTTTTGGGTACATTCGGATGCAATGGGACTCGGACGTGTTTTGGGATCTGTGATGCTATGTTAGTCTACTCCTCTTGGGCTATTCACTGCCCCCAGCCAGAAACAGCTTTTTTGATCGCTTGTGGACACAGTATGTGGCCAGCTACCCAAAGCACTTGGTGCACAAGCAGAGCTCCTTTGGATTTTTCATTCCACAACATTTTGGACTCTTATGTACACATTGGCCGGTAGATCCCACATACAACCGGCAATTTGACAAAATGCGTTTGTCGTCTTGCTTGGCTTTGCACACAGCAGCACCCTCATCTTTGATCTCCACACCGTTCTTTTTCACTGAGCCAGATGACGATTGGGCAAAACCACCACAGCAGCAGCGTTTGAAGCAGCATAGCTGAAACACCATTGTAATCAACGACCCACATAGCATAGGTATCACCCACAGAAACAATACCGCCGATATGTCCTCCATTGGTAGCTAAGCTAGGAAAGCTCGAGTCAGAAACGGGCTGCGCTGCAATGTCATGTTAGTAGGTCAATTTCCCAAACTTTTTGGTAATCACAGTACATGGGTTCCCCGAAATCTGATCATTATTTTTAAAGAAATTCATAAGGATGCTGGCCCTCACCACTGCTGCCACGTTAGTGCTGACGAGGCACATTTTGAAACACGCAGTGATTTTGGAAGAATGGATCATGCAGGATGCCCTTCTGGACTTCTGGTTCGCAGTCGTTCACGGATACCTTGGCTGCTGCCATGTTAGTGAGTCCTTGTTGGAAGTCTGTCAAATTTGAGCCGAGGAGCGAAATTGAACTTCACCGCGCCGTCCACGTTTTTCTCCAAGATCTCGCATGCCCGGGATGAGGCGTCCAACCTGTGGTGTGTCCCATGGGCGCCATGTTAGTACTATATCCCCATGCAGTTTGATCGCTGATGGTACTTACCTATGTTATCGAATGGCGCCATGTTAGTTTTCCGTTGGTTATAAACAGTCGTTTTCAATTGCAGACCAGTGACCCGCTGAAGCCAGATGAGACTTGGAGCGTTTTCCCACTGCCCAGCACTGGACAAAACCCGGTGCCATCCTTGATCTTCGCAACCTCTGCCAATGCCACCTTTGGTGCCTCACAACAGTGCGGAGGCGTTTCACAGGTCTGATCAGGTCTTCTGGGTGCTATGTTAGTACCCGTATATATATTGTTGTGTATTTTCCAACCCAACCGATTAATTGGAACCCATGAACGTGTCAGTAAAACTATTAAGAAGTAGCCACTTGTTGAGGTCTTTGTGGGGAAAAGCTCCTTGTCAATGTTGCTAATCTGGCTACTTGTTAAAATGATATACGATTGGAGGCCTTGCACTAACATAGCAGGCAAATGGCATCCGCCAATTTTCCCTTGTTTAAAAACCACACCTTCTTACACCATCCTGCAGCTTCCACCACGGATTGACGCTTCGCCGTCGACATGTCTGGTGCCAAGCGGTCACCCGGCCAGAAATCAACGTAGGGCTCACCGTCGATCCACCCGATGCCCAGGCATTTCTGCCGCCTCTTCGAGGTTGAGGCTGAGTGCGGCGATTTGCCCGTGATCCGGATCCGCGCTGCCTGTGATGCTTAGCCAGGTGCTAGGTTAGCATCTCTTTTCAATGGATGTTTTGGTTCAAATCCTTTCAAGTTCTTTGTTCCATTGGATTTCTATGGAAAAACATGGGATTTCTATGGAATCACATGATCTCTATGGCAGGTAACTGGCATACTGTAAATTTAATTGCACTGAGCGTATTTCAAGATGACAACCAAGCCTGTGGAGAACCGAACACGTGTGGGTACTGCTCCTCCATCACAGCAGCCATTGCTTGCTCCAAAGACTCCTACAAGGCAACTCATCGGATGCTATGTTAGTCAACGTCTCGTAAAGTATATCTAGATATATATATATATTGAAGGAAGACAAGGCAACTCATCGGATGCTATGTTAGTCAAAGTCTCGTAAAGTATATCTAGATATATATTGAAGGAAGATAATGTAAAGTGTCTGACGGCACACCTCCTGATGCAGTTGGAATACACCACAGATGTAAATTCAGTCCTCAGCATCAAATGAAGCGTCACCAGGCTGAGCCAGCAAATGCTGTATCTCATCCATAGTAGCCGTCCGCACGTCAGCGGCGTCCGACATGTGCCCCGCACAAAACCGAACACCACTAACACAGCACTTCGGGTTCGAGCCTCTTTGATGCTTCAGAAGCGCCAGGTTAGTTGAAAAATCTTCATATCAAGCGATGTGTTCCCAGCGCTAGGTTAGTTGCATCCAAGCCCCAAAACCCAAACACTAACATAGCACAAAAAAAAAAAATCCAGAGGTAAGATTTCACGGGAGTATGTATGTATGTATGTATGTATGTATGTATGTGTATGTATATATGTATATGTATGTATCTATGTATATGTATGTATCTATGTATATGTATGTATCTATGTATCTATGTATCTATGTATCTATGTATCTATGTATCCATGTATGTATGTATGTACGTATGTATGCATGCATGCATGTATGTATGTATCTATCTGTGTATCTATGTATCTATGTATCTATGTATCTATGTATCTATGTATCTATGTATGTATGTATGTATGTGTGTGTGTGTGTCTGTATGTATGTATGTATGTATGTAATGTAATGTAATGTAATGTAATGTAATGTAATGTAATGTATATGTGTGTGTATGTGTGTATGTGTGTATGTGTGTATGTATGTATGTATGTATGTATGTATGTATGTATGTATGTGTGTGTCTGTCTGTATGTATGTATGTGTGTATGTGTGTATGTGTGTATGTGTGTATGTGTGTATGTGTGTATGTGTGTATGTGTGTATGTGTGTATGTGTGTATGTGTGTATGCACCCAAGTACGTAACGTATGTACGTAGGTATGTATCTATATATGCAATTCGAAAATTACTTCTGATACAGAGAATAAAAAAGAAAGTATTTACTTCATGCATCTTCATGCAAGCACATGTTGTATGAGAAACAGGCGGGTTGCGTTTCAAACATTCTGTGTGTGATTTTGCCTACTGCACATACTCAATGACTCTTTATATGCACACTCTTCCCCCCCAAGAGAGAGAGAGAGAGAGATATATATATATAACTCAATTATACTTATGTATATTTTGATATATACACACATATCATATACACAAATGCCATATCACATTCCATGCCTAGAAAGAAAACAAACATGGATCAGGAGAGGGATTCCAGTCTGGGGAGCAGCCCCATCCCAATATCCCAAGCTGCTGGGTGCTTCCATGTGGCCGGTATGATCCCTTGAGGTTCATCCTGTCTGGACTGGGCCTGCCAAGCAACAAATGGATCTCAATCTCGAAAACACCACAGTAGGTGGTGTGATTATCTACCAACCATTTAGAAACATCGGGGATTGCAAAATGTCCTGCCTTATATTTCCTTATACTGCCATGCAGCATATATCAAAAAATAAAATAAAACCCATTGCGGCGTAGATTTGGACCATAGTCCTTGTTTGACTGCCATGGTTCTGTGCCAGATTCGTGGCACGTGGGTGAAACTATGGGCATCCGACGGCGATTCTCCAAACTGACGCTTCTTGCAAGTTCCAGCAATCTGTGATTTTGTTCTCAAAATATGTTCGAAAGTTCCTCCTTCAATTTTTCCCCAAGCATATCAGCTAAGCATATCTACTAGTACACAATACAGTAGCCACTGTTGTCTGGGACCCTCTATTCGTTAACCGCCGAATTACACTCATAAGTAACTCTCCTTCCAGATCATCCAGCGATCTTCCCTTTTTCCCTTTGCGGGGCAAACCCCTGCGCCTGACTGACTGTGACGCCAGAGTGCGTGTAGCTACGGCGGTTTTGCTCAGGCGGTTGATCTCAGAGCAGGCTGGTAGTCTTGGAAATCTAAGTTTCGTACGTGTGTGTTTTGCTTATTTGCGCAGATTCAATGTGTATGTATATATATATGTATGATTATATACATAATTATATATATACATAATTATATATATATACATAATTATATATATAATCTACATACATGTGGATAAAACATGACAAAAGCATGATTTCTTTGCGTACTAACCTGGAGCTCTAAAGTCCCAGCTGTTTTCAGACTTTTCAGATGGTTTTGCTCAGTTGGCAACAAAGTTGATATCCTCTTCGCCATCGGATCGCATCGGGCAACTGCCAAAAATCTTCCAGCCCAGTTGCTTTGGAGCACAATCCGCTGGTCCACACTGGCCTTTCGCCCTTGGCAGCAGCATTGGGTAAGGATGGGTCTGAAATGCTCAAGTGGGTGACCATCCAAACTAGTAACATGTTGAACATGGTCATAATAGTGTCATAATCATAATAAGATATGATAAGCAAAAAATCAAGGGGAACCTGGTGGTCAGTTTGGGGGCTTGATGGCGGAGGCTACAACTCCCGTGCGAAGTACAACCACCACCCACCGGTGCCAAGGCACGTTGGGAAAGAGCTGTGCGGGCCTTGCAGCGCTGCGAGCTATCAAATCATAGAATGTGTTCAGCGTGCGAATCTACGCGTTTCGTTTCTACGCGCATAGGTACGTCCATACGTAGGTATGTATGCATGTATGTATTAATGTATTAATGTGTTAATGTATTAATGTATTAATGTAACGTAATGTAATGTCATGTCATGTAATGCAATGTCATGTATGTAACAGTATGTAACAGTATGTAACAGTACGTAACAGTACGTAACAGTATGTAACAGTATGTAACAGTATGTAGCAGTATGTAACAGTAACACTATGTATATGTATGTAATCTGTGTGTGCGCATGGTACATATACATATGTGTATGATTGTGTATGTACACATATTATGTAGTTGTTCATAAGATATGCGTGTAGAAATGAGCAGCATTCACTTCTCCATCAGTCTTGAATTACTACAGAAACTTCGCAGAGCGGGTGCTGTTCAAGTTGGACAGCCACTCGGTGGGCCTCAGGGCTGAGAATCTCTTGACCGATAGCCAAATGGCGACCGTCACGTCTCCGTGTTGTATCATGTTGTATCTATTTCTAGGTAAAGCTTCCTTCTGCTTCTTTCCTACCAGCTTTTGGTGGTTAATATCCCTATTTTTAGGGATGAAATACCAACTCTTGGGCGCTTAACCAGCCGCCTGCTCTTCATGCTCCAGCGGCGGCATCTCTTCGGTGAAGCACCGGCCTGGCGCCATCGCGGGGAGACCGGGGGATCGTAGCAGAAATATGCAGAAACGAGGTTGTAAAAAACGACAACCAAAAAAAGAGGATTTGTAGAGATATTCCAGACATAAATAATGTGAATGATATGTTCACCAAGCTGCTTCATGAAGTTATTTCCTAACAAGGACATCTGTTTACAAAAATGGACTGGAAGCCTCAACAGCAAACAGAAAACAGATATATTTTGTCAACAAGGAGCTGATAGGACTGTGTGGGTCCAGTGAACTAGGAGAGATCGGGGGTGACACCCTCAACAATAAACGGAACATGTGGATAGATTTGCAAGCTGGAATATTAACCAGCAAACCAGGGGCAGGTTGGCCAATGAAAATGGGGAGATGAAGTCAGATGAAGCAAGAAAATCGGGGTTAAAGCGGTTAAAGCATGTGAAAGCCCATTTCAACCAACAATCATGGGGATGCTTCACCAACAGTGAATGGAATGCATGTGTATATGCCATACAGTGCCATACAGTGCCATACAGCCCATCAAGGGCAGGCCTTCATGGGACGACCCAAGTGCTGCTGATTTAGTGGTGAGAAGAGCAAGGTAAGAAGGACGACGAAGGACGCATATCTTCAAGATCCATGCAGCAATGCATCTATCTGTTCATGACAAGTATATGCATATGTAACGTAATGTAGCGTAATGTAATGTAAAGGCAAGGAAAGGAACAAATGGAATGGAATGTTATGTTATGTCAATGTATGTATGTCCTGTATGTACATTTTACTTACTAGTATCTATGTATTTATTCATTGATTTGATCCCTTTATCTTTCTGTCTATGCATCTATCTATACATCTTGCAATTGCACGTTATACTCGTTTTGGCACCTACTAGATCCTACTAGTATATACTATACCCAGCACTCTATCAATCTATCTATCTGTCTGTATGTATGTACATAAATATGTATATATATATATATATCGGTGTGTGTGTGTGTGCATTTGTTTTTATCTATCTATTTATTTATGTATTTACGTGTGTGCATGTCGGTACCTCTATGTTAAATGGATGTTCATCTCCCCAACTTTGACATACTAAAATACAAAAGGTATTGACCCCTACCCATATATGAATATATCTATATATTTATCCTCTGGTAATTCAACTTAGCTACAGAAAATTTCGCATTTAGTTCAATTATTTGGAAAAAAATTGTGACATTCGGTTCGCAAACGTCATGACCAATGGGCATATATTTATATGGCAGTGTGTCAAAACCTTGTACCCCTGATGAACATCAAAATAGCTGGTAAATGGATGTTCATTCCCCTAAAAATGGTATTAATAGGTTTTGACACACTGCCATATCTACATATTTATTTATTCATTTATATCAGTTGCCTTCATCTACCCAGGGATTTCCTGTTCTCCCGTTGCCCTCCCTAAGGGGACCCGAACTTACCCCGGACGAGTGTCCTGCAGAAACACCGCGCTCCCAGGTTCCAGAATTCGCTGGCAACGGAGGCCCTGCCCGCTCCAAACGCTCCAGCACCTGAAATTTCACAGGGCCATTAGGGGACATATATCATTCACAATATATATTATACTAAAATATGTGTAAATAATATATGTATATATAATTATATATAATTATAATATAATATAATATATATATATATATCGATATCGATATCGATGTAGGTATAGACATAGATATATATATATAATATATATATATAGATATAATATATATATATATGTGTGTGTGTGATATGTTTCGGAAATAGACTTTGGGAAATTCTGGCCATCATACTGGACATACATGTTTTTCTATTGAGAATTGATGTTGGTTTTTTGGGTGAAAACATATTGGAATGTCTTTGGGAATGTCTTTGGGAATATCCACTGGTATCTTGGGCAGATTCTTGTTCGGAACCTATTCGTTTTTTAATCAAGAACAGGAGTAATGATGAATAATCGGAAATCATTGGAATGAAACATGAGGAATCTATTTCGGGGAACATTTTTGCACATGTCCAAGGTTGCCATGGAGAGTAACATGCCCAGCCTCGTCCAAGTTTCTGGTGATAATTGGCTTTCTCACAGGCTTGAACCTTGGGATCCCAGCATGATCCAAACCCCAACGTCATGGAGACGAGTCAAAGCATGGGTGCCCAAAAAATCGGAGTGTTAGTTGAAAGCCAAAAAAACAAAGTGAATGGAATTGGGTCGCATTCCTAAACGTACACAATGCTTGAATTTTCTGCGCTGGTTTCAGCGCTGGTTTCGAGCCCCTGAGTGCGCTGCATGTCTGTGATGGTTCTCACCCGCTCGCCGGCTGTTTCAATAACAGGCGAACCCTCCTGGTCGGTTGATACAAAAGGATACAGCAGGTTGGAACTTGGAACACGCCCCGCAGGTTGGAAGCAGCCACTTAGGAAATGTCAGAGGATTCGCAAGATTTCGGACTTGCACATGTTTGGTCCCTGTACGTGGCCGTGTGGCAGTAGGCGCGGCACCAGCTGCGGTCGTTCATAATAGTGTTGCTAGTTCCTTCTTTATCTATCTTTATCTCATTTTATCTCTTCGTCTTTCCATTCTCGTGTTCCACTCCTTCCCTTGCTCAAACCGTATCAAGCAAGCATTTTTGAAGGCAATGTCAGCAAGCCCCGCTGAGAACTGCAGAACTCATCCTGGCCTCCGACTCATCTTCAGGCTCGGAGGACTCCTGCTCCTAGCAGGAACCAGACACTGGACTTCGATCCAAGGAATCGCAAGTTGTCCAGGTAAACTATTTTGTAATATTTTGTCCAAGCGGTTGAATCAGAAGTTACCCTCGAACATTTGCCAAACTCTGAGGGGCAGCATTTCTTCCACGCCGCGTGCCTCTACGAAAGGGTGGTTCAACGCATCAGAAATTGTGGGGCGCTCTGCCGGATCTCTGATCAGCCTTGGCCAGCAGCTTCAGCATCAGAGCTGCAAAAGTGATCCAAAAAATGAATAAATTCCTGGTCTGTCTATATGCAGGGATGCCATTTATAATTGGAGCGATCATGAAGGACCCCTCCTCGTGGCATGCCAGGCAACAAATAGCGGCAGAAGGTTTCTGCCCCTGCGTGGCAGGTTAGGAGGTAGATTCAATTCATGTCCAGTTGCGGATGCGTTTGGGGGGTTCAGATGGGGGAATCCAACCACTGCCAATACATGTGATCCGGATTTGTCTGAAAATGGGGCAATCCCAAATCCACTGATTGATCATGTCATGGTATTTGATCATAGTTGTTCATATTTTATCCACTAAAGTTGCAAGTTTGGTCCATCCATCTCCATCCTCAGCAGCCACCTGAGGAAGGCTGCTGGTAGTGCTTGGCCAATTTCGCATTCCGCGCCCACTGCGGCGGAGGATGAGCATTGACAATGGCCTGGCAATCAGTCCCACAGCCCCGATCATTCCATGTTTTTTTGGTTGGTTGAGAGGAAATCCCAAAGTGGCTGATGATAATTCTGAATATATTGGGTAGATTTGGGTAGCACATGGCACATGGTAGTATATAACTGTAATCACCGACCAAAAGGGTTTTTGAACACTGCTCTGCAGTGCTGCAAACAACGAAACTACATGATCTACATGCTGAATGAAACCTTTGGACATGCTTTGAAGCTGTCCAAGTGGGGCACTACTGTCAGATGCAGAAATGCCGTTGTGAGGGATTATGACTACAACGACAACTGCATATCCAAGGTGATCGTTCATCACCAAGTGATAACAGGGTTCCTGATTGAAGCAAATTTGCGGACTGGGCCAGTGTTGGGCTACAACCCCTTCGGCTGCTACACAATCTCTTCACATGGTTACATGGTTGTGGTTTTGAACGGGCAGATTACTAATCTTGAACAGCATTGGCTCCGAAATCTCGGATCTTTGACACCAAACATAACCAGCAAATCTGTGCCATGGGAGATGCCAGTGCCATGACGTCCCAGCCCAGCCTTCTTCACAGACGCAGCTGTTGGCTCGGAAGGGCAGTAAGGCACATCGCCATAAAGTATCACATACCTTCAGGCGGGTGACGAACACCATGGCTCGCCTTTCAAGAGTGTCACCGAAAAGAATCAAAACCTGTGGAGCTAAGGGAGAACTTTAAGTTTCACAAAATGGTTTGGGTCCTTTGGGACCGGTTTTGATCATGTTCCGCAGGTCTGCAGTCTGCAGGGTACCCAAATGCAACTAGGAATTCTCGATGGCAACTGCCCACGGCCGATGAGGTGTTTGCGCCAAGCGACACCGTAGATGCAAACGACCAAACATCTGTCTGTGTCGTGTATCGTTTTCCTCAGAATCTCGGGAAAGGCCCAAGGCCCCGGACCACTGAGAGGACCATCCAAATGTCAGCTAGTAGTCAGAACCCATATCCCTGCTGCTATGGCAAGTTAAAACAAACCAACAATCCTATTTTCCAGATTTCTTAAATTTCTTATAGATAGATTTTTTTTTTTTTGTTTGTTGGCCTTTTCTAAGGGTTTGGCCTGAAACACAAATAGAAAGGGGATCTGTGTGTAGCAACCCCTTGGCACCTGCCACACCTCGGCAGTCCCAGCTTCTTGCCAACATCTCTGGAGACATGTATGGCGCTGTACCAGAGACACCTCAGCCAAGCCATCACTGGCCTTGAGTAGCCTCATCTATCTGAAATAGGATGGGATGGGATGGGAGTTTATGTAGGATTAGGATTAGATTTGGATTTGGAGTTTGGTCAGATTTAGATTAGATTAGAATAGATTAGATATGATATATATATGTGTGTGTGCGTGTGGAAGTATATAGATATATCATTATATATAATATTATATGATATATATGATATACAGTATACATATAGGTAGATATAGCATGATGTAGCCATATGATTAGCTACAAAATCATCCGTTAAACCACACACCCAAGGTCTACCTAGAGCCCAAACTGCTTTCTCGCACCTTTATCTCCGTTTCCTAGGTCTACAGTGACATTCCCACATCACACCCTGCAAGCAGGTCACCCTTCACATAACCACGTTTTCCAAGCTTGACTGCCAAACCAAAATCTGAGAGCTTGATGGTCTCCTGGCAACCGGCTGTGCACCATGCTTCCTGTGCAGAGTCTCGTGAATTATATATGGGGTGAGTAGTCGGGCAGGGCTCGGCCGCTATACATGATCAAATAAACGGATCCTAATGATTGATATGCCATGTGTATGATCAGCGTATATGCGGTGCCACAAGAATATCCAAATCCCCCCGGTATATTTACCACATGTTCCCACTATTTCCCCCAAGCTTGGTCCCCGAGTTTTGTTTCTTAAACCCGCATTTTTGATGGAAAAATCCGCATCTTGGAATCGGCTTGACTTTGGTGTCCTGGAAAAGCCCGCCATAAAGAAAATTGTCCAGTTTCACATCTCCTCAGCGCGGGGCTTATCGCATGGATACAGTCGCTACAGAGCATCCTTTGGGCACGGCAGATCTAGAGAGGCGTCGGTTGTCGTAGATTCTCATATCAGATTCATGTGTATCATGTTTATGGCACGTGTATGTCCACAACCTATCACCCCAAATCTGTGTGCCCTGGAACAAGTGCCCTGGAATTTCCAATGCCTTTAAATGCCCAAAGACTGCGCTCCAATCATATCCCAGCCCCACCATCACGCGAGTAGCCAAAGCTCTGTGGACAATCCTCGCATCGTGACATGCCCCAATGCCAAGTAGCATCTGTCCTCAGCTTGGCTGGCCAAAGTACAGGAATCGTAATGGAAACCGGCCGGTGTCATCAAACATGACTGGCTGGGAAATTTCGTAAATGGATCAATTTCAATGGGAAAATTATCTGAATGTGGACGGCCTCTGCTGGGGCCTCAATCTTGGAGGGAATGGAAAGTCTCAGCTCTTACAGGTGGTCCATTTTCGTGCTATCAAATTGTCAAAGCTTATTATAAGCTTATTATTGATTTACTGATATTTACCGTATGACTTTCCTGGAGAGTCCATTCCCCCAATTCCGGGGGAACGCAACGTACGGCGTAACCGGCGTCCGAATCCAGAAAGATCCAAGCTGCGGAACATGCGCCGTAGCCGCCCCTCGGTCAGCTTTGGCATGTCACAAAGGCTATCCATCAGTGAACCGTAACACCTGCGCTGTGCGGCTTGAACCGTGGCTATCCATGGCCCAATCAGCACCTTATGACCCAATCTGACATGAATAAAATGGAACGCCTGCAAAAATGAGGTGGTAAAAGGGCGAAGACAATCATACAAAGAGAGAAATCCACTGACAGGTGCGTACAACTTACTTAACGCCTTTGATAGCGTTGTCCATTCAACTTGAGAGCGGCCTTTCCATGATCATGTAGTATAATCCTGGAGATTCCAGGTAGGTCTCATGCCTCGGTTGCAGGAGAAACCGGGATCTTACTAACAGCATAGGCTTTGCTTGAATGATCAAAGACTCTGCGAGTCTCACAAAGCACGCATATCATAAAAGGAGGCAGCACTTTGTCACATCCTGCCATGCTGGAGCCAAAACAAGCATGGAAATCCCTTTGAATCGAGGGCAATTTTTGATGACCATCCCATAGCAGCCATAGCAAACATATGATCAGCGGCCAAGTGGCAGAGCAACCACATTGGGGTGCCCTGAAACTTCGCTCAGCAGTCGAGCTTCGCTTCTCGCTTCCCTGGCGATGGCAAGGTGGGACAGGGGTCACCCCAAGATGTCGCCAGCGGCGCCTCAAAATTTCTGAGTCCAACCTCGAATCCTGAGCGGACGAGGGAGCACGTTCCACATGGATCAAATTGGGACATGTTCGCTGAAATGTCACTTCAGTCCAAATAACCCCCCAAAAAAGGATGAAACAACTTCTTCCATGCCCGGATCCATACCCCAAGAAAAAATATCCACCACTTCCAGGGAGAGCTGTTGAAGAAAGGATCCAAGCCTGGATGGTGCCCATCTCATCCCTCCAAATGTGCGGCTGAGGCGCATCCGAAGAGTTGCGCACATCCATGATCTTCACGGCATACATCTCCCCGGCGTCGATTCTGCCGATGGATTCGAGTGCACTGAGACTTGGGAATCCCATCTTGGAAAGCTTTTGAAGTGGGGAGCTGGATAGCATGGTAAGGGGGTTGTCCATTCTCATCCCCTTTCTGGGGATGTATCCCCCTCGGGGATCACCAGAATGCTGGTGGTGGATAGTTGGGTGGTCCAGGTATGGCCAGAAGCTTCCCAAATGGGTGTGTCTGAAAATGGGGTATACCCCATTTTATAGAATTTTTGAAAGGAAAATAGTTCTCAACAGCATAGGCTTTGCCGGGCGCCTGGTCGTTAAACGGACCTGTCCAAAGGCGCCCTCTCCCAGCTTCTTGCCGAGTTTGTAGCGCTGGAAAAACCTGTAGCTACGAGGATGGACCAACCTCCTGTGAACAAGACAAGTCTAATCGCTATCCTGACATGTCTGCACGTAGATGCATATAGATGTGTATATTGTATGTGTGACATACTGTATGTGTATGTATGTGTATGTATGTGTATGTATGTAGGTATGTATGTAGGTATGTATGTAGGTATGTATGTAGGTATGTATGTAGGTATGTATGTAGGTATGTATGTAGGTATGTATGTAGGTATGTATGTAGGTATGTATGTATGTA
>Ga0126342_10009853_pt1 | contig 17107 bp, 14 predicted proteins | sample Cyp1metagenome_FD_92528 | JGI IMG/M metagenome (GOLD analysis project Ga0126342, IMG submission 92528) | Coral microbial communities from Lord Howe Island, Old Settlement Bay, Australia - Cyphastrea 1 metagenome | ecosystem: Host-associated > Invertebrates > Cnidaria > Coral ... | reverse complement strand
TAACATACATAACATACATAACATACATAACATACATAACATACATAACATACATAACATACATAACATACATAACATACATAACATACATAACATACATACATACATACATACATACATACACTTACATATTCTATCTACAACAGGCAACCTTCTATCATCATGCCGTTCTCGTCCGGTGACCCCACCTCTGCTTCTTCTCTGCGCCACTTCCCGCATCCTCTGCAGGCCGTTTGCCCTCAGCCAGACGAGATTCGCGTGTCGGATGGCCGGATGAAACAAGGATGAAACATGGGGGGATATTTCATGAGAATACCGTCTGGTAATCAAACATAGGAATGGACAATTATGAGCATTTCTGCAACTGATTTTTTCCATTCAGAAAACAAATTATAGGGCATGATTTTCACTGCCACATTTGATTACTGGGGTATCTATCAAAATCTCGCACACATGATTGGGATGATGAATGCATCATATTCACCACATGATCTAGTAACATCCTCAACATCAACAAACATGACAATGTAATGTACATATTGGGACAACCAACAAACATATGTGACCAACTCAAATATATTTATATCAACCAAGTAACATGCGTTCACCAACATGTGTTCACCAACATGTGTTCACCGATATGTATCCGTATGTGTATGTATGTATATATATATATGTATGTATGTATACATATATATATATATGCTAGAAACAAGCAAACAAACAATTGATGTTTTTTGAAGTTGGGTATGTCCGAAATTCGGGGGTTTACCCTCAAGCGGTGCCCCGTAAAAAACAGATGTAACATTATTTTCTCCAACTATGTTCAGAAGCACCCAGTGTTAAAAAACGATCATGCCTTGACCCATTCAATTCACCACCATTTGGAGGGGATTTGCTTGAGCAAATCTGGATTTGCATGAGCGCTGATTTCATAGCTTCGAAGTCTTGCATTGCTAAGCAAATAATTCAACAGCCTCTTGCGGCAGTCAGAATATTGGCTTTAAACTTTAAACATGCCAGTGAAACTGCCATAGGTTTGTCTGAAAATCGGGTACCTGCACATCCAACTGTTTGTCATCTTCCCAAACCCAGATCTTCCTGGCCTGCTCGTTGGGAGCGGGAGCTCCGCCTGATATGGGGGCGTAAGAATCAACCAGGGGGGGATTGAACCACAAACAATGCATATATGATTGACAAATAACGGTTGGTGGATGGTTGATTAGTTCATGCGCCCAAAAAAACATCGAATCTGGTTGGTGGTTGACCTACCTACCCCTCTGAAAAATGATGGAGTTCGTCAGTTGAGATGATATGAGATGAGAACATTCCATATATTGTGGAAAATAAAAAATGTTCCAAACCACCAAGCAGATTATTCTTTTCAAAATCATCTTCCCAGAGAAATGGCCGCATCTCCGGGCTCATGTAAACTTTCTCCAGCTTCCGGTGCTACAGTATCCCATCCAATCACTTTCCACATTGAAATGATCATCCGGAGGTATGGGGTACCCAAGTCACCATGGGTATCAATACTAAGTCATGGTCTAAGTTTGATTGGGGGTACCTCCATGACTTTGGAAACCATCATCCAACCACGCCCGTACACCTCTCCTGAGACATCAAACTATGTGAATTAGTGATATTTTAAATCTACAAGTCTACTAGACTTATCTAAGGCGACTATGATGAATGACTTTCAGCAGGAAATCCTTTGACCCAGGAACTGGGGGAAAAGAATCCCATCCTCCCATCTGTCCGACCTGATCCCAGTCGACCTATCCCTAGCAGCTAGAGTCGTTTCATCTTTGACTTGAGGTGAATATGACCCATCATTTAGGCAAGGAGTAGCATGCATCCTCATATATATATATAATTATGTGTATATATATATGTGGGTGTGTCTGAGAATGGCGTATAGCCGTAGTTACGCAGATTTTAGTGGGGAAAGCAGTCGTAGACAATGGAAATAACAGCAGCATAAGACATCTTACTATATGTGTTAGTCACATCCACTACAAAAATCCATTGGTATATATATATATATACACTAATCTCCAAAAAACACCTAATTACCATCATTTACCATCTATAAATACTCATTAAACTCCACAACTCATGGTATTTTTTGTGGGGTTTAGCCAGATGCACCACCAGACTCAGATTCCTCAGATGCACCTGCGGGCGCCGGCGCCTTAGCCTTGGAGGTGCCCATAGCAGCAGCCTGCAGATTGGAAGTTGACAGATTGGTCACAAACAAAATAGCAGCTGGTCGGAAGTTTTATGACATGTAATCTTGATTACCTGATTTTACGTGATCACATATTCCGCAAGTGAACAGTGGTTGGTTGCCAAACAACCAGAAGATACCTCGAATCTCGTCTTTCTTTGTCTTTCTTATGTCGTTGCCACATCACATGGCCTTGCTTTCCAGTCTTTCATCACTTCCCAGGGACCTTCCCAGCCCGGCCCTAGGCTGTAACAAGTTGCACCTTGGCCGCGTTCTTTTTGGCCACCTCCCTTCGGTAGCGCTTGTCTTCTTCAATGAGTTGGTTCCGGTCGATATCTGCGGCCGGCCCAGGGGCGGTCAGAGGACTGGGGCCCATAGCGGGAAAAGTCACACTCTCTGGTAGTTTGGCCATGGCAAATCACCCATTTTTCATCGGTAAATCATGGAACTCAATGAGCCACGGCCATGGTTTCCATAGCATGGACCAATGGATCCCCAGCTGCAAGTGGCCAACTTTCAGTGGCGATCCAGCAATCATTTTTCGAACCCTCCGAAGATCTCCGACAGCCTGGATGACATGTTCAGCTAAATCAGCTCAACATCTTATAGAGATATAAGGTACTAGTTTACTAATGGTATACCTCGTAGTCAGGTGCATAAATATCACCAGCTGGTAGTAAGAAAAAAGTACTAATCACCTCAAATATAGTGAACTTCATATATCCCCATCTATTAACATTACCTCAACTATAATGAACTTCATACATCCCCATCTATTCACAGTTGTTAGTACCCTCTGGTTATTTAACATAGCCATGGAAAATCACAATTTTTAATAGGTAAACCATCTATAAATGGACAATTTTCCACGGCTATGTTAGTTTACCAGAGGGTATATATCCCCATTAACATATTATGTTCGTATTTGTTACAAGTACGAATTGCTCAACTCCCAAGCCCTAAAACATCTAAAAACCCGCCGCACCTGCTGGCTGCGCAGCCTTGACGTAGGTGACGCCCTCCTTGACCGAGACATTGCAGACGTGCGGAATCCTGGCGGTCCGACGAGGGATATCTGTGGGTCTTATTTTTTTGAGGGTTCAAAACCTGATACCCTCTGGTAAACAAACAAAAGACTATGGAAAATCACCATTTTTGATGGGTAAATCGGTAAATCAACTATTTCTATGGCCATTTTCAATAGCTATGTTTGTTTACCAGAGGGTAGATCCTACAATAACTTGATTTTGGGGGTTCAAAACCAACCATCATATTTCATATTTCATTAGACCTGGCTGAATAGATCGGAAATGATCGTGTATTCTCCAAACCAACCATCATGCTGGATAGATCAAAATATATTTCAGAAAAGCCTGAAATAAGGCTATAACATGCGATAACGGGATAGTTGTCCATACTGACCACCGTTCCAGTTTGGGGTTTTTCTCCTCTGGTAATCAGGTACGTGGCTATCTGGAAAAGCCCCAGCAAAAAAAATGAGGTTTATAGCTGGATAAATCATGGAACTCAAATGGGGAGATCTTCCAAGTACCCTCTGGTAAACTAACATAACTATGGAAAATCACCATTTATAGTGAGTTTTGCCATGAAACATGGTGATTTTCCATAGTTTTATGTGGCTGTTTACCAGAGGGTACTATGTTTGATTACCACAGCTACCATGTGGAAACGGGAAACTCAATTCGTAGCTCCAACAACGGCCCCTGACTTTCGAACCAAAAAAGTCACGAATGTAGTCACCATCCCAAGTCAGAAAATAAACCCCCCAAAAAAAACAACATTCATCAACATTCATTGCTTTATTCATCAACATTCATCAACATTCATGAAGACCCAACTCATCATAAATGAATGTTGATGACCCAACTCATCATAAATGGGTCATAAAAACCCAACATCATCCCCAAGTCATTCATAACCTATAGATACGTATCGTTTCTATCCCAATTTCGTCACCGCACCTCCTCAAGGTGGCGCTGAGACCGCCGTCGCCAACCACTAAGAAACGTTCCACAGCACACCTAGGGCCAACAGGTAGATGGGCAAGTTTTGAATATTGGATCTATAAGATCTTATAGTAAGATTCCTATCTTTTGAATATATATATATTATATATATATAGAAATTATATAGGTCATGGATTTTAAACGTGACCAGCTATAATCCACTATGTTTGGAGTTTATCGGTTTTTGGGATATTTATGGATGTTGCCATGGATTTATACAGTGCATTTGACATAAATATCATCACATGTCTTAAAACAAAATTCCGTGGTTTACCATCATTTTCTCCACTCGAATTTCGGACACTATTCCGTTGAATCTCCGATGTGTTTTCAACACATCAATGTACCCTTCAGTAAGTTAACAACAAAATCTGGCCGGTCACCATGGGGTCACCGAGTCGGAAATGATCTACAAATGGTGGATGTTATCATCCATGTGCTGGGGGAAATCATCGGGAGACTGATTGAGATAACCAGCCGGATATATGTTGATATAGTGTGGTTGAAACCATTAATATACCATTAATATACCATTAATATTAACCATCATTAATGGTTATACTCTGTACAATGTTTTAATATAGTGTGTGTTGATGTATTGTACATTATTGTACTATAGAAAGCCATGAACATCAGGGATACACGAGAGAGACATGAAATGAAACTTCAGCATATTCAGCAATTCATCAACTAGCAACTAGCAGCCATGGCTAACCTTAGAGACACCACACATTAAAGCCAATGTCTGAACAAAGAAACGTCTCGTCCGTCTCCTTTTTAGGGTGCCAAGGCACTTGTGTCCATGATGCTTGAGGTACTGTTCCTTCACATTCTCCAACTGCACTGGACCTGGCAGCTGGCAACAACACACCGCATCAAATACATCATGGTCATCATGGTACATAGATGTATGATATACATATACACATACTATATCATACTATCATATAAAATACATGTATGTAATTGATTGTAATTGCATGTATATATACATACATACACACACATGTACAGAAGACAATTCAATGCATCTCATGCACGCATTTGGGCGTTTCTGAAAGTCATTTGTGGCCCTTGAAGGGCCCTCCCCACCTAGAGACAAGGTCAGAATCTGATAAATCAAAGCAGTTTATATATATATATATATCTTTATGGATAATACAAGTTTGTCCATTTACATCCATTAACTATAATTGAAGTTGGTTATCACCTTTACTATCCTTTACTCATAAAGGATGTTAGTGGGGTTATCAACCAGAGATAACTGGATGGCCTATGATGGCCTCACCACCATCTCCGAAAATAGACGGTCAGCCATCCACCAACCATGTATGGACTACAGGTCCCAATAAGTGCGATCTTGTATATATATATAATATATAAAATATATACAATATATCTTTACATGCACATATTCATGTCATTTCGTGTCATTTCATGTCCCTGTTGTCACCCTATCTATTTATCGATCCATCCATTCATCCATCTATCTAATTCTATTCAAATCAAATCTATCTATTTTCATGTAATTCTCTCTGTCTCTCTCACTATCCTAATATGTCTATCTGATTGAATCTAATTAATTCAAGCCAATTTAACCCAGTCCTTCTATTATCTATCGAACCTGGTGCTGCCACCAGCATGGTGTGCATGTTCCATAGGAACTCCTGCGGCAGTATGGCACTGCGCAACATCCCAAAGTGGGGAGAAAACCCATCAAAAAAAAACATCCAGACCCTCAAAGTACCTATTAAAGGGGGTACCCTCTAGTAAACTAACATAACTATGGAAACTCACCATTTTTTATGGGAAAATCACCTATTTCTATGACCATTTTCAATAGTTTTTTGTATGTTTACCAGAGGGTAAACTGAAATTTACGGAGTAAAATACCATCTGGCAGATCCCAACATGGAGCCCACCATCTTGCAGACGTTTCGGCACTGGCTCCATATATGATCCGACGATTGATGTGAGGAAAGGAAACAAACATCCCTGGTGGTATACCTACCCCTCTGAAACATATTAGTCAGTTGGGATGATTCTTCCCAATATATGGAAAAATACAACATGTTCCAAACCACCAACCAGTCCTATTCTTACCATTCTTGCAGCCAAAATGAAGTTCACGGACTGTCTGAAACGACCATCCATCAACTTTCATTTGACAAATTTGCCGAAATCAAACATTCATTTGTGACAGTGGTGCTAAGCTACCCCATCCTTCTTGGTTCATGTTCATTTTATATCATTTTATATGTTTTCAATGTTTTTTTCAGGCCTTTCAGCATCTTTGAGAATGATGACAATGAGGTGATTTTTCTCCAGAAGGGTTGGCCTTGCTATCGTGGCAAGATGTGGTTGGTGCTGTTGTTTTGTCGTTCCCACGTCACAGTGAATCTTGAATACCTTGCAATCATGGTGTCTCTTAGGTTTGCCAAGGTCTTTCCATGGCAAAACAAAAATGAACCACTCACTTAGACTTAGCAAGTCGAGGTTGACCTCAAGACCATATGGCACAGATGGGCTACGAATGTGAAGTGGTCCAATTTTGGGGCTACTCTGTGGTACACCAACATATCGATCATGGTTTCCTCAGGACAATAATCGATCAATCTGCTGCAAGGTACATAGATTGGAGCCCCACCCACTGGATAATTATCATGTTCCCTATAAAAATTGCCAAGGGTATAAACCTCATCAGACACAGCCATATCCCAATGTTGGGGGGTCCCTTGGCTCAGTCCCAGGGTATCCTACGGGTGCCCCCGGCGACTCCTCAATGTTGGCCGATTGCTTGGTCGGCTGCATCGCAAAAAGGTTTCAAGCGCTCGCTCGTGGCGAACAGTCGGGCGCAAGAATAAAGAGAAGACAAGTGATGTGTCACGATGTGTCACCGAAAGCTGGTTTTTCATCTGACTTTAGATTCAGTGGGGGGATGTGCCTCTGATCGAAAAACTCCGCTATGATGACGTTGATTTTCCTCACGCTTCATGACCCGCGGAAGGAGCAGTTTTCAATGACTTCAAGGACTTCAATGGGAGAAAATTCGAAGCGACATTTGGAAACTGCGGATCGCACAAAACTGCGGTTTCTCCGCACCGGTGTCAGACGGCGTGGTTCTGAGCCAATGGCGCACCACGGAGACTTTCGTCTGGATCCCAAACCTTCCAATGACCTTTGAGATAGGTCACCCTTGGGTTTATTTAACCACGAATGTTGTTTTGTTTTTGTATCTGACAAGTAACTGGAAGATGACGGGATCTTGTATCATATCTTACATTCATGGCTACCTCGGTTTGACGTGCCAGGCGCTTTGGGAAAATGATCCTGTTCTAATTTGGGGATGGGTCGAAACCAATTATTATGCCCATATTTTGGGGGGAATAACCATTCATTACCCCGCTATTTCAGGGTACGGGCCTAGAGGATGGCTAGGGTACTAGGATTTTGGCCACAACCAGTTCTCAATGTTTGGATGTCCACGTTTGGCTCTCATATTCTCAAGGCACATCCCAGGTACCCGTTGCTTCCCGAAAAGAGTCTGGAGTCTGGACCTCTGAGCGCAGCCTTCTCAAAGGCCCCATGTGGTGCTCCATGGATGTCCATGGTCACACAATAGGAATCCTTACAGTGAATACTTGAAATGATATAAATCCCTCTATCATGCTCTTAAATGGCCATTAAATGGCCATTAAGACATGGGGACATGATAAATCACAATAAAATATGATCAAACATTAAGCAATATTGGGAATGTTTTCGAGCAAACCATCGAGGATACCAGAAAAAAACACCTAGTCCCATGGAGACCCCGAGCCCCAGGGATCCGAATCCATGGTTGGAAATTTTAAAGAAAAAAACCATGGTGTTTACTAGGTCAAGGTCGCGAAACAAACCAAGAAACACATATTATAGCTGAATCACCTTTGGAAATCCAAGGTGGCCTGCTGGAAGATCCATCATTTAGCAGTATTTAGCTATGTTCGATGATTTTCCCAGCTATAAGCCTCCATTGATAGATGATTTTCCCATGAAAACCTCCATTTATAGACGATTTGCCCATTAAAATCTCCATTTAGAATCATTTACAGTGGATTTTCCCATTAAAATTCAACACATTTCAACACATCCATACAAGTAGATGATTTCCCATCTAAAGCTCACATGCGCATGTCTTTCAACCTGCATCGCGTACATTTTTCACCGAAAACCACACGGGCGGTGGAGTTGTGGCAGCCGGATGGTGTCCGTCAGGTCTCATCCGCAGCGCCTTTTTTTTGGGACAAACCCGAAGTCAAGTTGAGTTTAATGGTTTTTTTCAAGGATTTAAGTTGGGTATACACAGAAAATAGGAGGCTTCACTCAGTTTTACCATCTGGCTATTTCACATAGCCACGGAAAATCCCAAACAGAAATGGAGGTTTAGTTCGCTGGGAAAATCATCTATTTCTATGGGCAATTTTCCATGGCAAACTGTTAGTCATAACCAGAGGGTACTACTGAAAACCATTTGCTGTTTGCCGAACGTTTCCGTCCAAGGCTGGACGCCGACTCAGATTGACTCAGTGTGCGCCTGCGATGGCACAGCGGCCGATCTGGGCAAGTTAGCTATATGCACTTATATAAGGAATGATACTCATATAAGGAATGATTGCCTTGGCTGTTAAGTTCGCCAAGTTATTTCATTGCCATGATTGCCATGCAATGATTCATTGAATTTCAGAAACCTCTGCTGTAAGTTCATTGGCCATTTTGGATCGTTTTGGTGATGTTTAAAACAATCTTTTGCGGTGCGGGTCGCAGAATTTGCCCATACTCACGGACCTGCGAAACTGAAACTCTGTTCATTCTCATTAAACCCTCCATTTATAGTGGATTTTGGGATTTTCCCCTTAAAACCTTCGTTTCCTTTGAGGATTTCCCCATCTTTTTCCAGCACAAGCTGATCGCAGTTCCACATGGCGGCGCCTTGCCACATCCGATCCAGGGAAGTTTGGGCCAGTATTGGACGACTCAAACCACCACAGCTCTCAACCTCACCTGGCAACGAGTCAAGATTGGTGATACCCTCTGGTAATTTAACATAGCTACGGAAAATCACCATTTTTAATGGGAAAATCCACTATTTCAATGGCCATTTTCAATAGCTATGTTAGTTTACCAGAGGATAGAGGAGGCATACCATGCCATACCAGTTTCCCCAGCACAACATGCTGAGAATTTCAGAGGAGTTTTGTGGCTAGGCTACTATCTGGTTTCTGAATGGCGAAAGCGCCATGCATTTCTTTGATGTCTTAGTTTTTTGAGGTTGCTTGAGCGTATTTGACCATAGAACTTTTGGGTCAATCAATTGGACTGTCCCAACTTATATCCATTCATATCCCATATGTATATATAATGAATATTATATAGTGTATCAGTCAATATAATATACTTATAAGATCCCTTATGGATCCAAGTCCCTCTTCTCAGGTACTTAAGGCCCACAATCATACTCCAAATAAATACTGCCGACGGCACGGCTGGATCCAAACGGGATCATAGAGAAGAAGGTACGGCAAACCCCCAGTCATCATACCCCAAAACACTTCCCGAGAAGGTATAACTGGATCCATAGGGATAGTGTATGATATTACCATATTACCATATTAATGGGATATTTCATGGGTATTATATGGTATCATACATATATCCTATTAATGTGTATGTATACCATATAATCCCATTAATATCCCATGGTGACTTGGTGATTTAGCCCGAAGCCATCCGGGGAACCCTCCAAGACGTCGTGGATGGGTGGCGGCATACTTCTCGGCCACCAGTTCCAATGCTGCGCAATGAGCCTTGGCAGCGATCAAGGCTCTTTGGGGATGATTTTCCTTGCCATGTTTGCGGTCACACCATGAGGTCACATTTTAATTTGTCCATATATATATATATATGTATTTAAATATATATATATATACATATATATATATATAATGATTATGGAACTAGAATCATTAATGATCTACTATAGTATATTTTCACATTTTTCTAGTTGATTATTGAATCGATGACCTACTATGAATATCTATGGATAGTTAACTTTTCACCGTATGGGTAGCTTAATGAACCATAGAAAGCGAACTATCCGTATTCTTTCTTCCATTCAGCAGGTTAATATGGAGGTTTCCTTAAGTAGGGTTACCCCTAAATCATCCATTTATAGGTGGATTTTCCATGAAATACACCATCCATTTGGGGTAACCCAAATTTTCATCAACTCCTGGATATCTATGAATATGTATTTCTGGTTGGTGATTTCAACCATCTTGAAACATATTAATCAATGGGAAGGATTATCCCATATATTATGGAAAATAAAACATGTTCCAAACCACCAACCAGTTATTGTTTCCAACTTTCCATTACTAATGAAACCATCAACCAAATGACCATTGGTTGTATTCCCGTTATGTCCCCCAAAAATATCATGGATATATCATGGATATATCATGGATATGGAACTTCCACCCCCACGTCTTTCGCTTTGGCACATCAAGGCAGGGACCAAGACCGTGCGGACCACGAAGGTATCCAGCAGGACACTGGTGATGATCCTCGAGACAGCGGCCAGTGAAGTGGTGGTTTTCAAACCATGCGAATCGAACTGGTTGGTGGAGATATTTCTGGGAGAAATGCAATGTTCATAATATCATAATAGTGGTTATAATGACAATAATAGTGGCTGTAATAACAATAGTAGTGGCTATGATAGTGGTTATAATAACAATAACTAACCAATGTTCATTATAACCAATGTTCATTGAATAGTTTAACAATCATAATAATAGTGGTTATAATAACAATCATAGTGGTTACATGATGGTTATATGATGGGATTATAACATATTATTTATACTATATTTCTGGGAGAAATGCAATGTTCATAATATCAAAATAGTGGTTATAATAACAATAACTAACCAATGTTCATTATAACCCATGTTCATTGAATAGTTTAACCATCATAATAATGGTGGTTATAATAACAATCATAGTCAGTATATGATGGGATTAGAACATATTATATATATATGGTTGGTGGTGCAATACCCATCTTGAAAAATGATGGAGTTCGTCAATGGGAAGGATGACATCCCATATATGAAATGGAAAAAATATTTAAAACCCCCAACCATATATATATATATATATGTATATATATATATTTACTAATATTGATGATAACAACAATAATGAAATAATGATACTACTAATCAAACTAATAGTAATAATAGTAGCACTAATAACAGTACTACTAATAGTAATAGTATTATTATTACATATATATATATATTTACACTACATAACATATAGTATGTATAATACATAACCTATATATATAATACAAAACCTATACATATGCATTATATATGCAATAATATATACAGTACACACACATATATATATATATATACAGGTCATGATCTAGTTAGCTTATATGAGCACTATGGTTATGGACTATATACGGAAGTGGGCAGCCAACAAGATATGCCAATGTTGATTGATGCGCTGCAATGGGGTGTACTCTGACGCCCTTTCCATTGTGAACCTTAGATTTTCAACCACCAAAATATGAGGTTTTGAATCACTGGATGGAACGGGGGTGCCCTATTTCCAAAGAAACTGATATGATGGGATGGTTCCAACTAAAACTGATCATGACCACACAATGGAGAGTTCAGCAATCAATGAGTGACCAACTGAACCATTACAGTAATCAATGACAGGCAAATCCCCAACAACTGGAACGTATTTAATAATATGATTGTGTCAAAGATTACTTGGCAAATCCTGGCAAATATGTGGGGATTGATAGATTCTGCTGCCATGCCTCTACGGGTGTGGGCTGAGAGTGTAACCTAAATGTTGATGAAGTAAAACTAGAATAACTAGAAATGACTGCAAGCAATCTGTGTTTGTCGAGACCTTAGTCTTGATCAAGAACACACATACGAAGAGCATCGAAGAGCAATCTTGTGGGCTTTTCTCAGCAACTCCTTACCATCAACCACCAGTGATGCAATCTTGGGGGTGGTCATATCTCATCGACGCTGCAGCCCAGCAACAAGACCCCGAACTGCTGGAAGAAGATCTTGTCGGAAAAGATCAGACCCGACCACAACATGGATCATTTTACTGATGTTCATGGATTTCTTTTGCCCAAAATTCTTGGGATTCCGAGAGTTTTGTAGTCTATCTGAAGTTTGCCCAGCAAAATCTATATGAGGATCCAACGGATATCCATCCCCATTGTGGTGAAAAACAACCAGAAAGCTTGTTGCCGGTGACAGGAATCACTATCACCTGCATCTTGCCGGGATTGAATGATTGAAGTAATTATTGACCCAGGATGACCCAGGCATATTCTTAAACAAAGTATGTCTGTTACAAAAGAATACAACATCTTCAGAAGACATCTCAGCACCAATTGCAATCCCATACTTATTCGTGTGTGGTAGCCATACCAGGTCCTTCTTGCTTAATTACGAAACAGGAAAGCAGCACAGATAAAGCCCCCAGCACTGAAAAAAACATCTCGTCTTAGGGATCCGGTCACTGGTTAGAAGGACCATAATCCAATGATAGTTGGATTGATGGAAAAAATCGCATGTTTTCCCAGTTTGGCGGATAGGGAAAAAGCTGTCCCGGTCTCCCGGGAAAACTCTGGATGGAATCCCCAAAAGATCCCCAAAGACCAGGTTTGTTTAAACATTAAGCCACTCAACAAGAAATAACCAGGTAGTATAACTGGTTGGTGGCTTCAACTAACCCATCTGAAAAATCATGGACTGAGTAACAGTTGGGATGATGAAATTCCCAAAATATATATGGAAAGTCATAAAATTCCATGGTTCCAAACCAGTTATAACTATAATCACCATTAACCAACATCATGAAAACCATTATTATCCATGATTAACCATCATTAACCATCATTAATCACCATGGTTATCCATGATAAGGTCGTACCCACATGAACCCAATACCCAAGCAGTGGAAACCAGGTCTCACCTGAGAACGCCAGGGACATGATGAGGCCGGCGCCAGAGATCACATCTCCGGTTTTCAGCATACCTGGCGGGGCAATTTTGAAAAGGCTTAGATTATAGCTGTACTGCAGCTACACCCAAGAGCACAACATAATCAAAAAAAAATATCTATTGTATATATATAGTTCTACTTATAATGTATATATATATACATAATTATACATACATTAATTAGTCAGAAAATAGACCGCACAGTGGGACGAAAGCGACGAATATTGTCCAGTCTGAGATCAGATTCGATACTCAACTAGAGATGAAAGATCACCAAAATCTGTACAGTTGAGATATTCTGTAGAAAGATCTTATCAACTCATATTTGTTTATCGTACACTATCTTCTCCATAAATAAAACATATCTGTACGATAAACAAATATATTATATGTTTTTCCCATTGATTGCTGAGTTTCAGCTGAGTAATTCAGCAGCGTGCTGGCACCAGCAATGTCGTTATTGCTCAGGAGTTTATTCGCCAAAATCTCACGTCATCTTTGCCCAACGACTGCCAGACCTGCTACACATATTCATGGTGCAAATATAAAATGATATCAAATGTATCAATGATTCCATGAAGTCACAATCGTTCAGGTCTTAATTATCTAATCATCTAGTATCATCTAATCTGGTTAACAAGAAAATCCCGACAAATTCATGTCCCTTAAAATATTGGTACTTTCCCATCCCTTTTCTATTGGCAGCAACGGCGCCTCGGAAAATGCTGGCGCGGTCTGAGTAGCGCTGCACTCGAAACCTGAGAGGATCTGATCCAGCAAGGTTGGATTCATGATAGATCATAACCGTGGCAATGAGAAATCCTCTGTTTTTATGGAGGTTAGCTGGGAACATCTACTCCAAAGCTGATTCATCTGGCATCATCTGGTACCCGGATGGTACCCCCAAATAGGAATGTTTATGGCATGTTGATTCCCCCCAGATATGGTGATCCGTCCCCTTATTGAACACAGAATTTCTACAGTATCCATCTTTGCCATGTCAGTAAAATTTGAGGGGAGAGCACATATTGACGCAGCGGCTGGTGATTTCAAGCCTTCAAAAGAAGAATTTCCAAGAAATGATGGGAAAATCATAGGAACACATGGGAAAATCCACTATCACTAGAGATCTTTTGATGCGAAAATCATCCCATTCTACATCCTCCAAGACATGAATGGCTCCACAAACTCAACTCTGATCATCGCTCTGATCCTTCGAAATTCAATGATGGGAAAGTCATATTTCAAACCTTCGGGGTTCTTGACTCAAGATCAATTTTAGGGCCAACACCATATTTCTGGGTAAATTATAATATTTCACTACCCTGATTTGTTCGGCCATTTGGGGATGATTTCCCTATACATTCACCATGATTCCCAGGCTTCGGGAGAACAGTGAGGTCGTGATGAAATTTACCCAGTAATATTTTGGCGGGTGAACATACATATCATACATCTATCATTTCCCGGCACCATATGGTGGCGTTCCAACCAGCTGCGCAGCTGGGGCCCAAAAAAACAAAACACCAGGGCACTCCACGATGCGGCTCACCTTGGGCTGGGATCAATCCGAGAGATTCAGAAGGAAGATTCTCACTGAAAAATATGCGGTAATTCATATGGACTTATGTGGAATTATATGGAATTTTATGGGGATGGGTCAAAACCCTGGTACCTAGTGAACCCCAAAATAGCTGGTAAATGGATGTTCATCCCACTAAAAATGTATCTATAGGTATTGATCCGTTCCCATATGGGTAATAACATGGACTATTTTACACCACTTTATACCACGTATACTCATATTTGGACATATTTGGACGGACTATGATTTGGGTCCATAGGGAAAACTAGTAGTTCATCTAAAATGGACCTTTTTCTTCATCCATTTTAACCATAGCTTTCTGTTGAATTACCGGAGAGTTTCTATATTTTTCTGAACATCTTCTGCTGCCACTGGCAGATGTGGGGTATCCAAGAATTTTGAACTTCGTGACACCACCAAGCGAGTCCTGGACTTCACATCTCTAAAAGATCTACTAAATGATCATCTCAAATTTAACAACACACAAATGATATAAACCATTTTTAGAGATACTCATATATCATCATATCACTAAAATATCAAGGGTGGACATTGTCCGCAACATGCCGTTGCGGACACGGCGCCAGGAAGATATCATAGTCCAAGCCTAAGGCAATCGCGATGCCAGTGACCAACGGAATGACCTGTCACGGTGAAATTCACGTGACCGGTCTGGTAATTTCTTACCGTTTGTTATGGAAAATGGCCCACTTATAGCACTTATAGATACTAGTTTGTTGATTTAACCATTGAAAAAAATGTGATTTTCAACAGTTAGATTGGTTTACCAGAGGGTAATGTTCAATAAAAATACTGAAACAAATTGAATAAGTTCGTTTAGAACACGTTGAAACATTATCTACTAATATAGTTCTATCCCACCCCATCCGCAGTTAACCAAATTATGTTCGTCGACGTTGTTATCTACCGTGTATGGATAAAACATAAAACCACATGGTTCAGAACACGCGTGCCATGCTCAAAACACAGGATTATTATGGGTTAATGGGGTATGGCCATTCATGTCATATCTTCTAATGAGTATATAGCGACGGACTTGTACTTAGAACATACTTTGGCAAAAAAATGAAAACCCGAACGGGTGGGATGTTCTAAGTACGGGATTAAAATCGGCACTTAGAAAACACCCAAAACCTATACTTAGAACATTTCGAAACCTATACTTAGAACATCTCAGTGGGGAACCAATGGGAACCATATATATATATATGTGTTCGAAGTGCAAGTCCGTGTGTTGCAGCAAAGACTGCTTGGGATATTGTTCCCGAAGAAAAGGTATATATTACTTTTCTGCAGCAGTGAGGGGAGAAAGTGTTCTAAGTATGGTGTTCACCAAGGTATTTGTGTATATATATGCAGATTTACCAAAGAAACTGGAAATGTTCTAAGTATATGTGTTTTTAATGTTCTAAGTATGCAAAAATCAAAGGATATGTTCTAAGTATATGTTTTTTTGATGTTCTTAGTGGGTACTTAGAAATATGTTGATGTTCTAAGTATAGGGTGTTTTAATGTTCTAAGAAAAGGTTCAAATATTTTGGTTCAGATATATGTCCGTCGCTATATGAATCCCTGATAGATTGGTGACCCATCCCCTGACATCAACTTTTGACCATGGCATACACTACATGAGGTTGAAAGATGTTGTTAGGCCTTTTTCGCCATAACCTGTGTTTGTTGTCTGCCCCTGCAAGTTACAGAAAAAAACATGTTTATATTAAAAAAAAAATCAACGCAGTATCGAGTCGTCCATTTAGCTAGGTTTAAATTTGGACATCCACAGAGTCAATGAGCAAGTCCCATGGGCCTGTGCCATTCTGCTACGATATTCGCCAACGACTGAGGTCATTTACCAAGGTAATCCAATGATAACCAATGTACATATTCCAGTTTGCAGAGTTTCCAACAATTTTAACCAATTCATAAACCCATCCCTCTATACTATAATCTTACATAAATAAACCATATCCCTAATGTATGGGACACCAAGTCATGAATAGATCCAGCAAATTCTACTGCATTCCGCCAGGTTTTTCCCCACCTGCCAGGTGAGGGTTGTTAGATTTTATGTCAGTTGCCTCCTCCTCCTCCTGCTCCTCCTCCTGCTCCTCCTCCTGCTCCTCCTCCTCCTCTCCTCCTCCTCCTCGTCCTC
>Ga0126342_10009852_pt1 | contig 17110 bp, 16 predicted proteins | sample Cyp1metagenome_FD_92528 | JGI IMG/M metagenome (GOLD analysis project Ga0126342, IMG submission 92528) | Coral microbial communities from Lord Howe Island, Old Settlement Bay, Australia - Cyphastrea 1 metagenome | ecosystem: Host-associated > Invertebrates > Cnidaria > Coral ... | reverse complement strand
TGTATTTCTATGTATGTCTATGTATGTCTATGTATGTCTATGTATGTCTATGTATGTCTATGTATGTCTATGTATGTCTATGTATGTCTATGTATGTCTATGTATGTCTATGTATGTCTATGTTGCATGCCCATGTATGTCCATGTATGTCTATGTATGTCTATGTATGTCTATGTATGTCTATGTATGTCTATGTGTGTCTATGTATGTCTATGTATGTCTATGTATGTCTATGTATGTCTATGTATGTCTATGCATGCCTATCTAGTATGTCCATGTATGTCCATGTACGCCCATGTATGTCTATGTATGTCTATGTATGTCAATATATGTCAATGTATGTCGATGTATGTCTATGTATGTCCATGTATGTCTGCGTATGTCTATGTATGTCTATGTATGTGGATGTATGTCTTTGTATGCCTATGTATGTACATGTATGTACATGTATGTCTGCGTATGTCTGTATATGTCTATGTATGTCCATGTACGTATGTCTATGTGTGTCTCTATGTGTGTCTATGTATGTCTTTGCATGTCTACGTAGCATGTCCATGTATGTCCACTGTGTCTATTGTCTATGTATATCCGTGTATGTCTTTGCATGTCTATGTATGTCTATGTATGCCTATGTAAGTCTATGTATGTCTATGTATGTCCATGTATGTCTGTATCCATGCATGTATGTATGTATCCGTGCATGTATGTATGCATGTATGGGCCCAGCTAAAGACATAATTAGAATTAATTGCAGTATATAGATAGATAGATAGATTGATTGATACATAGATGGACAAACAAAGCTGTCACAAGGGTTCAGGACTCACTATTTTCAACCAAGGACTCCTGCCAAAAATCCTGACAAAATCTGACAAAGATCGCTTGTTCGCAGCGAGTTATGAACTATAAACGAGCCACACAGGTGCTCCATTGCTCAATGGTACTCAACGACATTCCCATGGGTATTCGTCTTCACACAGTCGACGCCATTTTTAGGATGTTGCCGCCTAACTAATAGTCATGTTTGGTGAGATATGGTGAGATCTGCCGTTATCTGCCGTTGCCTTCAAGCTAGTGCTGGAATTTACAATCAGGTTGCAAGATGTTGCAGGACAGCAAAGCTGGGCAGCCGTCAGCAAATTTGGATTGAAGTGAATTGAGAATGATTGAGGTGCGTTGGTGGGCTTCTAATCGAAGTACTCAACTGAAGCTGAGCGTGAAACTGTTTGAAACACAAAAATCGTTCGCTGAAGAGCACAAAATAATGTCACCTTGCATGATCTGAGGTCCTCTTTTCTATCAAAACGGCATGTATGAGCCGTTCTCAGATAGTGGGACACGCAGACAATGCCAAAGGCTCTGATCGCTACCAAATGCCAAAAAAACCTCTCGCTAAACCCATGTGCTTTGTTGAGCTGGGCCACGAGATGCCGCGAGACGAGTTGGCTGGCCTAGTAACAGGCTGTGGTGAGCCACGATTAGGACTAGGGTGCGCCCAAATTGCATGTTACAACCACCATCTGATGGGGTTCACGTGCAAGTGACTAGCAGAACGGTATTGCACTTAGAATATGTTGCTTGCTCCAAAACCTTTTTTTTTGAGGCCCCAGCCCCAGCAGAAATTCCACAATATTCTATCTGCATGAGTCTTCTTACTTGCACTTAGAACGAAACTGGAGATATGAATAAACAAGAGCAAGATGTTCATGCGCATGGAAGGGATTAAGGGATTGATCCAGCTTTGGACTATTCCATGTATATAAAAGTGTCAATATTCTAAGTGGGGGCGCGTATTATTCCAACTGCATGAGCTTAATTCTGGAATATGTTTTCTATTGTTTTCTGCTAGGCTGCTATCATACCATACCCACTGCATCCCACTGCTATATATTTATGGCAACCTCTTCCATCATGGGTGCCTTCCCCGCAGAAAGATTCAGTGAGTAACAAGGCAACCAAAGAACGGAGACAGCAACCTGGTCGCCATGTGATCGATGTCAACTATAACAAGTATCGTGCAGCGTAGAAAATGCCAATGGTGAAGAACTATACAAGTATCCAACTATCCAACTGTGAACCTATGAGGGGCTACGACAGGATCTCATGGAAAAGGCTGCCCCATGTTGTTCATGCAGTGAACAGTGGGAAGGGTGGGCCACCACGCCACATAATTGTTCCCAATTATGTAGCACAGGACGAGTCGTACCAATTTAGGACACAAATGACTTTTAATAAGGACACCCCTCTCCAAGATGTTCCAAGTCACTTGCAAAAAGGAACAACTCGAGACCGCATCAATGAAAAGCATGTCGCTCCACGTGCCTCTAGAAACACCATGAAACAGTTGGAACGTCGGGCTGTGCACGTGGGGGTGTCTGACAGTTCCGTTACGATTCTGGCCTTAGCCTTAACCATTCCGTCAAGCTGACAGTGCGTAACCAACCACTTGCCAGGCCATGACATACTACGCACCTTGCATCTTTGCAAAGCCTCAATGATCTTGTGCATATGCCTTGGCGCTACTGGCTACAACAGCATGCGACAACTACAACATACACTACAACACATTACTATCATGTTTCTCGCGCGAACCTGAAAACCCACAGGCCTTCAACATTTTTTTGCAATGCAAATCTTATACATAGTAGGGTTTAACAAAGGATACAGTGACCAGTGGAGAAACGGTCAAACTCTATAAAGCATATAAACATCGGTGTCCAACCAGAAAATTGTGCAAAACGCCATCTTACAGTAAGTCATATTTGCAATCATAGTCATCATAGTCATCAAAATCATCATCATTATCAGCAGCAGCAGCACCATTATCATCATCAGCATCATCAGCATCGTCACCATCATCCTCATCACCCTTCTCATCCTCATCATCATCGCCATCATCATCGCCGTCATGATCGCCATCATCATCATCATCATCATCACCATCACCATCATCGTCATCATCATCATCATCACCATTGCAATCGCCATCATCACCATCATCATCATCATCATCGTCATCATCATCATCAAAATCATCATCATCATCATCATCGTCACCATCACCATCATCATTGCTATCATCATTGCCATCATCATCATCATCATCATCATCATCATCATCATCATTGCCATCATCATCATCATCATCATCATCATCGGCATCATCGGCATCATCACCATCATCATCAGCATCAGCATCAGCATCATCATCATCATCATCATCGTCACCATCACCATCATCATTGCTATCATCATTGCCATCATCATCATCATCATCATCATTGCCATCATCATCATCATCATCATCACCATCAACATCATGATCATCATCGCCATAGCCATCATCATCATCATCATCATCATCATCTTCATAATCATCATTATCTCGTCATAGATCATGATATATCGCCAAATACGGTCAAATATCATATATCAGCATCACAAATCATCATCATCATCATCAGCATCATCATCATCATCATCAACATGATCATCATCGTCATTGTCATCATCATCATCATCATCATCATCATCATCATCATCATCATATCATCATCATCATCATTATCATCATCGTCATGGTCATGGTCATGGTCATCGTCTCGTCGTCATCGTCGTCATCGTCATCATCGCCATCGTCGTCATCATCATCATCATCCTCATCATCATCAGCAGCAGCATCACCATCACCATCACCATCACTATCACCATCATGTCATCATTCATCATCCTCACTTTAATTGCCATCATCAGCACCACCACCAACAACAACATCATCATCACCATCCTGATCACCATCCTCATCACCATCCTCATCATCATCACCATCGCCATCATCATCGCCATCATCATCGTCATCATCATCGCCATCATCATCATCATCATCATCATGATCATCATCATCAACAACACCATCATCATCGTCATCATCATCATCATCATCACCATCACCATCCCGTTCGTCAATCCACATGTTCAGAAGGCATATCCTCTACAAATCAAGGACTTTGGCCCTTGGCCGGTTACACTGGCAGAAGGTATTAGATGCCACCACATCCTACCACAATGCCAGCCCTCCCACACACTTGCAAAATCTTGCGAGCTTCGAGCGCATCGAAGAGTGACGGTTTCCTGAGAGACAAGGATGCAACAGTACGGGCACTACAGACTGGCTTCAAATGTATGCAAGGCAAAACCTTGGCAGCCTGTGAACACCAAAAAAATGGCCATGTAGTTCCTGACCCCTCTTCTAATCTAATATATAATAATCTAATAATAATCCAATAATAATGACCTTTAATAATCTATTAATCTAATCTTTGCTCTATCTTTGCCTTTTCAACATTTCCGTCGCAGCGGGGCTCAACTCTATAAACCCTGGCGTGCATACCACCTACGACGTGCCTCAGCCTGCATGAGTGACTGGCTCGCTAAAGAGGTTTTTTTCCCCACCCTAGGTGGTTTTTTTCCTCTTCCTGTCACCTTCTTAGAAGTATCATTCTTCCCCAGTACGGTTTTTTGGAGGCACTTAAACCAGAAACGTCTAGAAGAGGCTTTCCCGGCTTCTTCCAGCACTGGGGCGTTGGATTTTGGCTCTGCATGCCGAGCATGTTCAGATCCAGGATTGTTTTGGCTGCGCGCAGAACTAGGAAGTTACGTCCATTGGCACCCAGCCTGCATGAAGTTATGTTTTTCTCGCCCATCCGCCAACCTTTCAAAAAGTAAAGGATGCCACGCTTCTCTAGGAGAGATTGAGAGATCATCAACAAATATTATAATGATTTCGATAGAAGGCACGGATACACGTATAGAACTGAGCCTGAAATATCGTAAACACGTCTGATATCTTTTGACCATGAGATTCCACTTCAGGTTCTTTGCTTTGAACAGTTTGAATCCAAAAGGCACCTATATAAAGGACTATAAAGGGGCTTTTCCGATAACAACACTCCCTGCAAGAATTTCGGCATTTCGGCAGCCCCCATAGCAGCCAAGTTGTAGCATCCCATTTGCCCACCTCGCCGAACACATTGCACCAAGGAGCTCCAAGCCGCTAAAACCAGGGTCTTCAAAATCAAACGCTTCGCAGAATTTGGCCCAATCATGAATGCCTCCCTTCAGGACAAAAGCTGAACAGCACTCCTGGCTGTTAAGGCTTTGGAAGCTCCACCATGCACATCCATGCATGGCTTTAAAGAGCACATGGGAAATCGGGGGACTTCAGTTTTCGAGAGCAATGTTTTCACCTGAAAGATCTATGAGTAGCCTCTTCTTGGAGCACAGCATACTTTGTGCTACAGCTGCTACAGGCTTCATGTTTTTTTTTGCTTCATGATCTTCATGTTTCGTCAATCTGCCCCAGCCATCACCCGCCTCTTTCCGGTAGACAGCGTGAACGGCTCGCTGAAACAGCTCTGCGCATGCAAATGACCTCTTCATCTGCATCATCACTGACAGGGATGGATTCAACTATAGGAGGATGAGTAAGTAATTATAGACACAAACATGTTTTTGAAAATGGCAACTCAAAAGCCGGACAGACACAATGTGATCTTTCTATACGTGTGTTTCTTACATTGCAGGAAAACATTGAGTCAGACCGAGAATGTTTTCACTTGCCTTCGGACACCATCAAACGAGCAGAACACTGCTCGGTACCAAGGCTTGTTGCAATGATAGACCTCAAACTCACGCCGGCATTGGGAAAGCAAACCAAGCCAGAGAGGCAAAGAACAATGAACGAACGGTATGATACACGTATATAATCATATATATATATATACTATACGGTTTATTATTCTATGGCTATATATGATTATATATGAATCTCTCTCTCTCTGTTCCACGAAGATTTCAAAGCTCGCGGGGCAAGTGCTTCTGAATGTTTTTCCGCAGCAATCCCCTTTGCAGCGGCTCGGCTCACTACAAGTGCAACTGAAGTACCAACCGCGCCATCTTCTGCGGAAAGGATTCCGAAGCAACATGCCAAGAATTGGGTATCTTGCCGCAATAGAAGAAGTCCTGCTGAAGAATGCGAACTGAAAATTTATATAAATAGCTCGAAGAAAAGGGATGCAGAACCATACAACAGCAAAATGTTGTCAGCAGGCCTACAGCAGCATGCAAATACTTGAATGCTGTGGCACGAACAAAGGTCTCACCTGCTGGTTGGTTCCGAAAAAATTGGATCTTCTAGAGCTGCCCTTTAAATATCTTTAAATTACAGTAATTCTTTGGTGGTTGGCACCTGATTACCCTCTGGTAAACTAACATAGCTATGGAAAATCACCATTTTTAATGGGAAAATCCACTATAAATGGCCATTTTCAATAGCTACGTTAAATTACCAGAGGGTAAACATCTCACCGCCCAGTCCGCGTCGCGGACATCAACAATCACCAGCCGCGGGTCGCAGATCGACATCATCTTCGCGAGCTCCACGCAGGAGAGCGTCAAGGGCTGACTGCAACGGCCCAGCTCCTATGGAAAGCACAGCTCCTACAAACATACCCTCCAGTAAATTAACATAGACCCTGGCAGATAGGGGTTGGAAGATTAGTTTCCATTAAAAATGGGTGATTTTCAGGGTCTATGTTAATTTACTGGAGGGTACCACTGTTTAAAAATAATGATTTAAACCTCCATAAATTGGGATATATGTCGTACATATGTATACTATTGTATACTGTATATATGTGTGATATATGGTTACATATCTACTTATGACTGGGAAATACGGACAAAAGCACTTTTTGCACCAAAGAGGGAAAAGCGATATGTTTCATCAAGGACTTACATACTGAATCATACTGATGCAGGTATAACATGGTAATACAGTAATACATGGTATAGCTATACCCATCTGTGCGCCTGTTCTGTACATTTCAGTACCATGTCTCACGGACTCCACTCATCAGAGGGTATGCACAGTACCAGGCAACCCCTATATTTCTGCCGCAGATCATTGTGGTCCAATGAAGTTGTTTCACTACCACCAGCCTGTACAGTACTCAGACCAATGGGAGACCAAACAAAAAACCTAACAGGCTACCATATGTGAATCAAAGATAATCTCAGTGCATATCGCACTGAAAATCATTGTCACACTACTAAAGCACTGCAATTACTTATTTTTATTGTGCTGCAATGTGTTGCCTGTGCGAACACATGCAATACCCTGCTTGCATCCCATGCTTGGCACAGATTTAAACATGAAACAAATGCTACGTGTCTTTGCATCATATCCAAAGTTGCAAATGGTTGCACAAAGCAATAGGGAGACACCCACGTTATAAGTGATTGTAATTCATTATAAATGCTATTCTTTGCACCTATCACATCATGTCATACCATGCCACACCACCAGCATCCACCAGCTGCTTGAGCTGAGGACAGCACTGGCAAAGCTCCATCAGACTGAACTCGTGGTTCAACAAGTCCCGTCCAGGCGCTAAGACTGGCAGCGCAAAATCTGCTACTGCAATTGTTACTGTACCAGTACTGCTCCATACTATTCCATACTGCTCCATACTGTTCCATACTGTTCCACTAAGTTAGCAAAACTGCCATTCAATTGCTAGTCAATATTCGAGGTGCAAATGATTCAAAGTTGGGAAGGCTCAAAACAAGTAATTCCCCGCAAAATCCTGACATGGTCTGACGGGATCTCTGTCGTGCAAGCGGCAAACCGGCAAACTTGCCGTTGGCAGACATCACATCTAATTACTGCATTCATGCTGTTACAAGGCCTTCCGGACAGCTATGTCGAAACAAAACCATCCAGTTTGCCACCATCCTGCCAACCCTGGTGCCTAAAGTGCCACCGGTTCCACAAGGCATCTTTTTTCGCAGGTGCGCTGCGCCCGCGTTGCCGCGAAACCTAAACGGCAAGATGTCACAACACAGTTCTCAACTTCCACCATCAACTCTCTGATATTCGGGTCACACAAAAGAAATACCAGAGAAGCAGTGGAAATGAGTCCGGCAAGGGGCCCCAAACAGTGTGGAGGAAGTTAACTTGCGGGAAATAATGTCGGATCTCTTTTCCAAAATATCTCTATATTTGATTATATTTAATTGTAGATTTCCACGATCTCTGTAGGGGACTGCGCCAGATTTCCCCAGGATCCTTTCACGCAAGGGGCCTTTCAACTCACAGGATCTCCGCACAAGATTCGTGCAGGATCCCTGGGGGGCCCACAAAACAACCACACAAGGTTCCAAGACATCATAGGGCCAAGCAGTGCCCATCACCCCCTGCATGTTCGAGCAGATTTAAAATCTAGAAAACTCCTTTGCAAACAGCAGGTGACACGCGCACACACACACCTCTACACACATGCATACTCTTGACAAGACCGTGTGACAAAAGGGGAAACAGCTTGCAACAAAAGGTTCCCCCATGTCACTGTTTTCCAGGACTATCTTCATACTAGGTAGGCTTTACTTACATTTGCAATACATTTGCGGGATCTTTCCTCACTGCAACTCACGCATGCAGATGTCTATTTTCGGAAAATGAGGGCCTTTTGTCTTAATATAAGGCCATGGCAACTCCATTCATTGGGTTGTGAAACCATCTCAACGCACCACCCAGAACTGCCAGCAGCCTTCCCCAAGTCCTTCGAGAGAGTCTCAGGAGGTGGAAAGCTCTTTGACTTTAGTTGTACTTCTGGATCTTGTGTCATGTCCTGCAACATCTGGAACCGTCATCAGTTATCACTCTGCATACATACAATAAATATATATATATATTTATATATATATGTATATGTGTGTGTTATATCAGCATATCCACTGATTCACTGCATGCAAGCGGCTGCAAGCGCTCACTGTTGCTTTCATATCATGACTAACCTCTGTCCTCTAATTCGAAACGAAACCCATTTATTTTATATAATATGCCTAACAGAAGGAAAGGGTTAGTTTTCATGAGCCGATCCCTCGTCATGCACTGCCCGAACTGCACGTGCCAGCCTCTGGCAAACTTTCCAAAGTCTCTGAAAGCGAAGACTCTGACTGGCAACTTTGAAACGTAGGTGCGCGCATGCTGCAGCCGCGGCAACGATGCTTAAGCAGCAAAGTGACGCCAATGTCTGCTCTACGGCATTTGCATGGGTTTGCTTGCTCCCTTTTATATGCCATGACTATGAAATGAATATACGCACCATGGTAATCCGATGTAATCCGTATTCAGCACTTGCAACAGCCATCAAGAACCGCGCATCTTGAGCCAATGCCGCAGGGATCAAGGCCAAGACCCGCAGGAAGCTGTCGCATCTCTTTATACACAATGTCGTAATCAATGATGATGTATATGGATGTAAATACGATATATATATACATACATATACGTATACATACATTATGTATATGGGATGTGTTGTCATGTGCTATGAAGCTATGCTTGTCCGTTCTTGTTTGGTTTATGGCAACTTTTTCAATGATCTTCTCACTTATATAGAGTGCAGTGCGTGTGTCTGTGTGATAATCCTGTGCCTCCGCTGCACTTCTATTGGGGGCCAAGGTTCCTTTGTCGATGAGAGAATCCCCAACACGGTGCATGTAGGGCTGCATAATTCATTCTGCCTCCTTGATCCAAAGGGATTCAAGGGGCAACCCCTGTGCTATCTGTGGCGTAGCAGATGCAATGCAGCATGTTTGTGCGAGTGAGAGTTGGCTTGGGCCAAATTGTAGTGTTCCACAGACATTTGGATCATCAAAAATCACTAGACTTAGATCGGGTAAACATGGGTAAACTGATAAACAAAGCCAGTATGGCCCAGATTGCCCGAGTGCAAGTAGAACAATCAAAGCATCCTCTGTGACAAAGTTCAAAGGAAAAACCGTTTTTCAAACAACGTCCGCGCCTTCAAGCGACTCAAAGCACGGGTGGTTTCACCCGTTGAGTCTCGCAAGTTGCGCTTCATGCTCCATCGCCGCATGAGTTCTCCACAACTCCCACCCAAAACAGACATAAACAGGCTCCAACCATTTGGACCATTCCAATGAAAATCGTTCCGTGCAAGTTTGCGGATGAAATGGATCACCATGCCAGGTTTGCGGTTCCAAAATGCAATGTTTCATTTTCGGACATCGGGCAGCAAATTGTGCAGCTATCCCACTTGAAGAGAGGCCATGGCGTAGCTGGAAGGCTCTGCAGCCATGCCCTGCGATAAATGTCAGACAAAGGCAGGCCACGAGAGAAGATGGTTGGAACATGTTCGCACCTTGGATGCACGCGCATATACGAATACTCGATTCACTCAATCTGAAGTAAGTAGATGTTATACGACATGGAGATGTCTGGAAATCTATGCCCGAAATAGCAATGTCAATAAGGAAAATTATGTTTTAATATTATTACATCAAATTTTGGGGTAGCCTACTTTCAGACAAGCCAGTGGCGGTTGTTGTCAGGTTTAACAGGTCGTAGCAGTTCAAAACGGCCAATCTTTGGGGCACACATTTAGCAAACCTGGCCACACATCATAAGGGATGAGCTGGAGTTCCTTCAGCCATATTAAATTCATTGGAATTCAAATTTCAAAGCAGTTCTGCAAACATCTTCCAAGACGGAATGGATGAATGGCATGAACTGGGATGCTAAGGCCGCAGGCACTCAGCCATTGCCATGGCCCAATGACCAATGGCCATCAGGTTGCTGCATCTATCGGAGTGAAACAAGTCGTGAGACAGTTGTACTGATTTTCTGCGGGCCAAGTCAAGGCACATTGCCAAAAAAATATCCTCGGCGACAAGGTGAAACAAATGCATGCAAGATTCAAAGGTTTGTTGTGTTTTGAACACACTGTTAGAATGGAACAATAAGATAGGACCTCAGTTCGATTGCGTTGGTTTCCAGAGCTTAGGATATGGTAAAATGTTTCAAGGAATATAAGGAATGAGAAGATTTTGATATTTCCAGATACAATAAGATGTAGCGAAATTATCTACAAAATCTATCAAAATCTACCACAAATCACTTGGATCCGCTTGAAGTTTCAGCAACTTGGCCCGGGCGCCGGGGTGAGACTTGCATCTGAATGCGTCCATGGTCAACCCTGAAGTAGTAACCCCCCAGGCAACTTATAACAAATGTCTAATCATGTGTATATATATATATACATAGAGTGTGTGTGTGTGTAGAAGCAGTAGCAGTAGCAGTAGCAGTAGCAGTAGCAGTAGCAGTAGCAGTAGCAGTAGCAGTAGCAGTAGCAGTAGCAGTAGCAGTAGCAGTAGCAGTAGCAGTAGTAGTAGTAGTAGTAGCACTAGTAGCACTAGCAGCAGCAGCAGCAGGAGGAGGAGGAGTAGTGGTGGTAGTAGTAGTAGTAGTACGGTAACTACATTTGAATATACGGGGTTTTCAATCTACGAACAGGTATTTTAACTCCGGGAAGGTTTTCCTTGGCCCGCCCAGCCACTTAAACATACGGAATCCAATTCATCTAAACATATTTAAACATACTGCAACTACATTTAAATATACAAACTGGTATTTCATACTACCTCCGGGGCCTCGCGGTCTGACCCGCACTCCACATATATAAATGCCGTTACCATATACTATAGAAAAAATCAAAGGAAGTTTGGACGGAGGAACTTCCGTGTTACGGATATGTATGATGGCCAAAAATGAATGGAATGGAACGGAACGGAACGGAATGGAATGGATTGGAGTGGAATGAAATGGATTGGAATGGAATGGAATGTATTGGATTGGAATGGAATGGAATATACTGGAATGGATTGGGATGGTATGGACTGGATTGGAATGGAATGATGGATGGAATGGAATGGAATGACATGGCATGGCACAAAAGCTTCCAGTTTCAGAATTTAAAGGAAGTCTCGCACGAAAGCTTCGTTTTCACATCTTCAGCGTTCAGATTTTGAGGGATGTCTCACACGAAAGCTTCGTTTTCACATCTTCAACTTTCAGACTTTGAAGGAGGTCTAGCACAAAAGCTTCATGTTCACATCTTCCACTTTCACTTTTTGAGGGATGTCTCGCACGAAAGCTTCGTTTTCACATCTTCAACTTTCAGATTTTGAAGGAAGTCTCGCACGAAAGCTTCGTTTTCACATCTTCCACGTTCACTTTTTGAGAGAGGTCTCGCACGAAAGCTTCGTTTTCACATCTTCCACTGTAAGGTTTTGAGGCAAGTCTCGCATTGTCTCGCACGAAAGCTTCGTTTTCGCATCCACCTCTTTCATCCTCTTTCAGATTTTGAGGAGAGTCTCGCACGAAAGCTTCGTTTTCACATCTTCAACTGCCGGAATTTGACGGAAGTCTCGCATTGTAATGGCTTCGTCAAAGGTGCTTGGCACGGCGGCTGCGTGCGTAATACGTAATACTGTTGTCTTTTGCAGCTGGACATCGTACATCATAATTCATCATATTGGAGTGGCTGCATCAAGGCTGCGATAGTGATTTGTCAGCAGAATTTCTCAATTTTGGCGCTGGTGATTTTCCTTTCCAAATTCCTTTGAAAAAGTGCTTCAGAATCGTCTTTTTTTGCTTCGGCGTCGAGATCCGGTTTTGGAGCTACAATTTCTGACACCGTTGCGCGTAGTTCTAGTGTGTTTGGCAACTCAGCCTTCGCAAATCCCATTTTAATATATTGTTGCGTCAAGGTTGCTTGGAGGCGCGGATGTGTGCGAAGTACTATTGTCTTTTGCAGCTGGACGTCGTAAGTCGTATTGGAGTGGCTGCAACAAGGCTGTTGGCGCTGGTGAATTCCTTTAAAAATTCCTATTAAAAAGTGCTTCAAGATCGTCATTTTTTTTTCGCTTTGGGGTCGAGATCCGGTTTTGGAGCTGAAAATTTCTGACGCCGCTGCGCGTTGTTCTACTGAGTTTTGCAACTCAGCCTTTGTAAATCGCATTGTCATATATTGTTGCGTCAAGGTTGCTTGGAGCCGCGGATGTGTGCGTAGTACTATTGTCTCCTGCAGCTGGACATCGTTAATCGTATTGGTGCGGCTGCATCAAGGCTGCGATAGTGATTTGTCAGCAGATTTCGCAGTTTAAAAGCTTGCTGGCTTGCTGTGTAAAATCTTCTCTGTGTAAAAGCTTCTCAGTATAAACGCTTCTTTGTGAAAAAGGTTCCCTGTGTAAAAGCTGGCTGTGTGTAAAAGCTTCTGTGTGTAAAAAAAGTTTGCTGTCTGTGAAAGCTTCTCCGTGTAAATGCTTCTCCTGTGTAAGGGCTTCACTGTGTGAAAGCTTGCTGTGTGCAAAAGCTTCTGTGTGCAAAAGCTTCTCTGTTTAAAAGCTTCTCTGTTTAAAAGTTTGCTGTGTGTAAAAGCTTCTGTGTGCAAAAGCTTCTCTGTGTAAAAGTTTCTCTCTGTAAAAGTTTGCTGTGTGTAATAGCTTCTGTGTAAAAGCTGTGTGTAAATGCTTCTCCGTGAAAAGGCTTCTGCGTGTAAAAGCTTCTCTCTGTAAAAGCTTGCTGTGTGTAAAAGCTTCTGTGTGTAAAAGTTTGCTGTGTGTAAAAGCTTCTGTGTGTAAAAGATTCTCTGTGTGAAAGCTTGCTGTGTGTAAAAGCTTCGCTGCGTAAAAGCTTTCTGTGTGTAAAAGCTTCTCTGCGTGATGGCTTGCTGTGTGTAAAAGCTGTGTAAAGGCTTCTGTGTGTAAAAGCTGTGTAAAGGCTTCTTTGTGTAAAAGCTTCTGTGTGTAAAGGTTTTCTGTGTGTAAAAGTTTTTCTGTGTAGGAGCTTCTTTGTGTCAAAGCTTGCTGTGTGTAGAAGCTTCTCTGTGTAAAGGCTTCTCTGTGTACAAGCTTGTGTGTGTAGGGATTTTCGGGTAAAAGCTTTCTGTGCGCAAAAGCTTGCTTTGTGGAAAAGCGTGCTGTGAATAAAAGCTTCCCTAACTCTGTGTAAAAGCTTCTGCGCGTACAAGCTTCTCTGTGCAAAAGCTTGCTGTGTGTAAGAGCTTCTCTGTGTCAAATCTTCCCTGTGGAAAGCGTAGGGGTTGCTTGCTTTGGCGCCAAGATCCGTTTTTAGAGCAGGCTTTGGGCCAGAGAAAAGGTGAGATGATTTGAGAGTGCGCTGAGAAGAGCTGAGATGAGGTGAGACGAGCTGACAAGAGCTGAGATCAGTTGAGTAGATGTGAGAAGAGCTCAGAAGATGTGAGAAGAGGAGAGAAGAGATGAGAACACCTAAGATGAGCTTACATGAGCTTAGATGAGCTGCGGAGAGCTGAGAAGAGTCGAGAAGAGCTGTGAAAATCTGAAAAGCTGAGGTGAGATGAGATGAGAAGAGACGAGAGAAGCTCAGGTGACATGAGAAGCGATGAAAACAGTTGTGATCAGCGGAGAAGAACTGAGAATGGGAGAGAAGACATGAGATGGGATGAGGTGAGATGCGGTGAAAAAGCTGAGACAGGAGATGAGATGGGATGACACAGACTGCGGTGACAATGGGATGCAGTGAGCAATTTCCAAGAGAAGCTGCGATGCGAAGAGATCAAATGAAATGAGAAAAGATTCAACATTCGAAAGACATGGCATCAGATTGAAAGTCAAGAGATTGTTGCTGCGAAGCACGGGAGGCTTGCCTGTCACCTATAGGCACAGCCTTTGCTCCGCTCTATGGGCTATAAGCGTTTCAAATTTGAAACTTCCGCCCCTGGCTTGCCCGGGTACTACTTGTATATTTACACACATATATATATATATATATAAATAAATATCAATATATACAATGTGTGCTTGTGTTGTTGTTTTTCATGATCATACTCTGTAGAGGCGTATTGACAATTGGAGAAGAAACGCAACAAAGATTAAAATTATGAATATTCAATATGCTGTCGCCATAAATTTGTGAACCCCTCATGAAAAGTAGCTGCGCAACTGGAGCTTTTAATAAATCCAGGGGTGTCATGGATGATCACACGCTTCTTAAATCTCACTGAAAGACAGTGTTCACTGTCTCTGATCAATTCCAGAGTCAGGCTCGCACTGAGTGAAACCGCTGCATCTGTTGGCTTTGCCGCTGGATGCAATGGCTCACCCTCATCCGGCCACAGCGTTCTCCTCCGCTTCCCATCGCACGAACTTGTCCTCTTGCCAGAATCCCACCTGCTGTGAATCCATGATACAAGACCTGAGGTCATATGGGTATGGGTCTTGGAATGGGAGCACATGCAGGCACCAAAAGGCCCACGAAGTGGCTAATCTTTTGGAAGTTTGCTCATTTTGACCTCTACCCTACCCAATCATACCAAATCAATACCCAATCATACCAAATCTTACCCGATCATATCCACATACAAGCACCCTTGAATTCTAGACAGTTTCAAATGTTGTTCTCCGGCCCGCAAAATCACTGCGGATCAAGGCGGCCTTCTGCTTCCCTTGGTGCCTCACTATCGTACAGGGGTGTGTCGAAAAATGTGGTGTGTCGAAAAATGGGGTATACCATGGTATACCCTAAAAAATGTCATTTTTATGGGGAGATTCATGACCAGCCATCGAAATTTAGGGTAGCCCATGTTCGAACAAACCAATGTCCATCATCGGAAATGCCACGCCACTGCCTTTGTGATGTATGTGTTCTACTCTGGGGGGCAGTTGAGGTTATAAATGGGTATATTAACCAATAAAATCCAATAAGCATGGTGATAACCTCCATAGGTTGGGATATAACCGTATACAACTATAGTTATAAGATTTCAAACTGATAAATAAATAATAAATAAATAAATAAATATATATATATATATATAAATCCCGTTTTATCACCGCAACTGCCCAAGTAATCTTCTGAGTCAGCCACGTAGTGAACGTTGCCTTGCCATGGCGCTTTCCGGTCTGCCAGCCACCCTCATAGACCTCAGCCATGCGCCGCTGTGTGTGTGTGTGCGTGTTAGTTAATAGTAGTCATAGTCATAGTAGTTCTTGGTTTTAAAGGTTTTGACCCATCTCCGGGGTGTAGATCTGATCGGCTCTTCATTTTAGATGCATTTGCACGTTGTGGAAACCACAGTAACTCTCTATATCTCTCTCTATGGGTGGTATGTTCATGTACGTTCATGTATTTTCAATATGTTTTAACAGATGTCACTGGGCCTTCGTACGTTCATGTTTGGCCAGGTAAACTTGCCAAATCCGTGCTTGGCATCATCCAGGTAGTCTCCTGAGAAGGGGCCGCGCTGTCGCAAGGGATTTTGAAAAAGCGACAGGTTGAACCATCTCTGAAAGGGGTATCAATGGATATCAAATAAGATGAAACCAGTATAGCATAGCCAAATATGGCCAATACAGTCAAGTAATGTCAAGTACCATTCTTAGGAAGAGCACTGCCATCCCTGAGAGGCAAATGTGGCGGAGCAGGCGTCCTTCGTAGGTCATGATTCCCTGCAAGGAACAGATTCAACAAATCAGATTTGAAGGGGCTGAATAGAACGAGCTGACACCTCTGAGAATGTGCCCCCGCTGAAAGGTGAACAGAAATAATCTGTTTTCAACTAACTTCAACTCTTCGAGCATGACCACCAGGGCACAGCTTCAGACTGGCCTTGTCGGTTGTCCAGACCTTTGCACAGCCCAAAGGATGAATGCACATACCTACCCACCTCAGGGCCACCTTCAAGTTCTTCAGGAACAACTGAAAGTCTTGGGCCGTGCCAAAACTCAACTGTCACAGATCCACAAACAGGGACGTATCATGACGTATCGTTCTGCTCTTAGCTGGAATCTTGCCGAGCCGCCATCTTGCCCTTTCCAGAGAATCGCCCATTCCTTGGCATCTTAAAATCCCTGCTACTCAAGTGCTGTGAGCAAAGCAACGATGGACTTCCGACCGATGTTACGAAACTGCTTCAGGATGTGAACACTTTCCTGGCTGCATAGATCTTGACAAATTTGAAATTTGACATTTGGATATATATATTTGGATGAAGAGATGTAAACAGCCTTAGCTGCAAGAAGTATTTCGAAATCACATCCACTGGACACTGACCTAAGTGGAGACCGGCCCGATAGGGTAGAGGTCCCCTACTTGTTGAAGGGGGGGCTTCTTTGGAGGGGGATGTCATTTAGTGAGGCGGGGCCATGGCCCCCCTCCCCCCCCGAAGCAGAAGAAGGGGGGGGGGAAAGGGGGGGGAGGGGG
>Ga0126342_10009851_pt1 | contig 17110 bp, 17 predicted proteins | sample Cyp1metagenome_FD_92528 | JGI IMG/M metagenome (GOLD analysis project Ga0126342, IMG submission 92528) | Coral microbial communities from Lord Howe Island, Old Settlement Bay, Australia - Cyphastrea 1 metagenome | ecosystem: Host-associated > Invertebrates > Cnidaria > Coral ... | reverse complement strand
TGAGGTCCGACAGAGAACACTGTGGATCGCGGGTCGCAGTTGGACGAGGAGGACGACGAGGACGAGGAGGACGACGAGGAGGACGAGGAGGACGAGGAGGAGAGGAGGAGAGGAGGAGGAGGACGAGGCAGGAGTCAGGAGGAGGCAGGAGGAGGCAACTGACATAAAATCTAACAACCCTCACCTGGCAGGTGGTGAAATATAGATAGTGGTTTTCCCATTAAACATGGTGATGTTCCATAGTTTTTTGTATGTTTACCAGAGGGTAATGGTCCAAATTCGATTTTTTTTTTTGGGATCATGACTCTCTCTTACCCTCTGGTAAACTAACATAACTATGGAAAATCACCATTTTTAATGGACGATATAAATGGCCATTTTCCATAGCTATATCAGTTTACCAGAGGGTAGGAGCTTTCCTCAACGGATCCGGTATTGTTGGTAAAATCTTCACCGGAAACCAGCGATTTTTCCCATGAAATGATGGTAGCTTTTCCTACAATGTGAGGCCCCCCAGTTATAAGTTGGTTAACAAAAGCCCCAGTAACTCTAGTTATAAGTACCATAAACCATAGTGACATTGGAGTTATGTTCACCAACTTAGCTATCGAACGGGGGCCTCACATTGTATGGATTTCACGTCCGAGGCCATAGTCTTTCCTGGCCGCTCTGTTCTGGCTGTGCTGGTAGGGACCTCGGTTCGTTGAGTCGGTGATGTTTTTGTCTCAATGGAGTGGTTTTCTTGGGAAAATCTACGCCGGAAACCATGGGTTTTACCATCAAATATGACGGGCTTTCCGGTTAAAATTTTCCCATCATCCAATTCTGTGATTGTCCCATTTTAATGGAGATTTGCCACCAGAACTGGGGAATCGATGAAGTGAATAAGATGTTTTCTGTTTTTTTTTTTGGGGACCCCTTATATAAGCAAATCCAAGTCTTTTCAGGTGGGATTAGATTAGATGTCCAAAATTTGGGATTTACCACCAAAACTGATGATTTATTGGGATCATACCCTCTGGTAATGACGAACACAGCTATGGAACATCTTCATCAAGTAGATAGATCGCACTAGATGGGCCCATCTATAGCAATTACTGGAGAATAACTCCCTTGGTGGCTTTGACCATGTTTTCCAATTTTCGAAGCCTGGGGGTCAGACATTTCAACCTTCGGGGTGTTTTTTTTTTTTTTCTGTAATTCAATGTGAATTTCAGGATCCAATTTATGGAGGTACGTTAGTACCATATAAGGGCATATTTTCTAGGGATATTCCCTTACATAGGCCTGAAATATAGGCCTTTTTTCTATGGTAGGTGCCTCCAATCAATCGGATCCTGTTGCATGGCCATTGAAGTTGGTTATGATATATTAGAATATCATTTACCAACTGGGATCAATCAAATCCCATATTATCCATATTATCATATATTATCCATATTATCATCCATGCTTTTAACATTGCTAAACCAGATTTAACATGATTTAACTGGGACAGAATCAACCAATCCAGAATAATGGCACTTTCATGCCCTATGGATCCAAACACTGTCTGAGAAGGTACTTAACCCTCCGAATTATAGTAAATTATACCCCAAACACTTCCTAAGAAGGTACAACTGGATCCATAGGGATGGTTTTAACCTGAAGATTCCAACGTGGTTCAATCAACCAGAACTTGAGGATTCCACCATTTGAACATTGGTCGATGAAGATGACAGCGGCCATGGGATAAATTGTCTGAACCAAATTGGATCAATTTCCAACCTCAAAATATTTGGGTCGAAATTGGCTCAACAAAATCGATGGTTGATGTTAAACATATACATACTGGTTGGTGGTGACTGGATCATGAATGGAAAACATGACTTTCCAGAAACAGTTGGGAATGTCATGATCCCAACTGACTCATATTTTTCAGAGGGGGTAGGTCAACCACCAACCAGTTTAATGATACCAGTCATTGTACTATAACTAACCATTATGAACCATTATCAACTGGTACAGAACTATCATTGCATCCACTGATAGTGGTTAATATATCATTATCATTCTATAGTTCTATACTATAACAATCATGATTAATAATCATAATATGATATATTAACCAGTTGTATGATTGATTAATATATAAATATATAATTCTCATCTACCCTCTGGTTATTTAACGTAGCCATGGAAAATGGCTCATAGAAATAGATGATTTTCCCAGCTATAAACCTTCATTTATGAGGGATTTTTCATGGCTATGTTAAATACAGGATGGGGCCCCCCAGTTATAAGTGGGTTTATGAACCATTATAAGCCCTATTAACTATTAACTATAGTTATATCTACCATAAAGCCACTTAAGGCAACTTAGCTATCTTGGGGGCTCCATCCTGTACCCAGATGGTAATATCTGTGGTCCCTTCTGTTTTTTTTTATTTTCGTGGCTTGACCGTCTTGACCGATCCCCAGTGCCTCCCAGGCCGCTTTCCCCACCCTGCTGAACCCGGCCACGGATCGCTTGGTCGACACGGCCGAGTGTATCAAGGAGCTCCGAGTTCCCGGGCGAGTTCTCGGGCGAAGTCTGGAACTGGACTTCGCCCGGAGTTTTTTGTTTCTCGGATTTTTTCACATGATTTTTACCATAGCTATGGAAAATGACCATTTATAGTGAGTTTTCCCATTAAAAATGGTGATTTTCCATATTTACCATAGCTATGAAAAATAACCCGAGGGTAAATCAAACATTGTTTATGGGAATGTGTGTTGGGAGATTCATTGGGATACAATATGATATAATGATATGTATATATATATACATGACATGTAAGATTCATTTGAATGTATGTAAGTGGGTTATATGTGTGTCTGAAAATGGGGAGTACTACACCGTAGGAATGGACCCGAGCCATGGTGTGCCGAGAACAAGTGCTCGACGATGCCGAGAACAAGAATGTGAAATCGTAGTATTTGAGGGACCAGCATTTTGACATGCACCATCATGAACCCTACACTGACTGTATAGCAACTTCAAAAAAGATGGTACTAAGTACTATAGCAAATTTCTAAGTAAGTTGTCTTTCTTGTAACTTACTTTGCTATCTTTTTCGAGTTTTTTTTTCTTTTAATAAACACCAAACCTGTGGAGGTCTTGGGGTCTTACCGGTCTCCGAAACCGCAGGAGCGCTTGTTGACCAAGACCGAAGTTGCGAGCTCGTCGGGGTGGCCTGGGATGAGAAAGATGGACCTGTGATAAAAATAGCACATAATAATAACTATTATAGAGGTGTTATCATTTATCATAAATATATAGTTGATAATATGATATATAAACATAGAAATATATTGTTATTATTGGATATTATAATATATTATTATAGTATGTTATTATATTAGTGTATATTATATATATAGCAATCTATATATTTATCACTATTAGTATAGATGTTACTTTTCTATCCTTTGGGTTGCTGTTATAGATGAGCCAATTTTGCGTGCAATTTCAGCCCATCCGGACGCAGGTCAGTACTGAAATTGGGGGATAAAACTCGACCAAGAAAGGACCTGAATGTGTTCACGAACCCATTTCTTGAAAACGTAGAAACAGTTTGAACCTCATGTTTTCCTCAGTTCCTCATGTCTTCCTCTAAGTTAAGACATGTTGAAACTGCCTTTTGTCCTCGCCTAACTCGCTGAACCCCCCGAGTTTGAACCTCTTCTACGGTTGCGATCTGGGCTTCGTGAATGATGTGGCCAGCAACGGGGCCTCGGCCTCAGAAAGTGAGACTTCACCATGAACAATGGGCTGATTTAAAGCTTAAACAGTGAGACTTCACAGTTAAAATTGGGTAAAACAATGATGGTAGACATACATGTACATATCATGTTATATCATTTTATATCATTTTATACCACATAAATTTCTGGTGACTTGAGGATGGTGCAAATTTATGGCATTGTTTTTTTTTTCCACATCAACCATGGCGCCATGCTGAAAGTCGTCTCCCTATTTAGGCCCTATTTATGATTTGGTGGTTTCTCATTGCCACGCTTGTCTCATTACCGAAGGGTAATACGATGGTTGCAGCTTTTATTTGTTTTTCACATTGATCTTTAAAGAAAGGCCAAGCTCCTGCGCAATATTCAGTATGCTTCGAAAGTGCAGCATTTCTCACAATATCTGGCATTCCTGGAATAGAAGCTTTTTGGTTAAAGTAAAATCAATCATTCTCGGTTGCACTCTTCCTTTAAAACAATATACGTAGTGTTCCTTTCACGCTGAAATACCTCTGGAAATTACGGAGTATTCCTGCAAGTGCTCCAACCTTGTTTCCTTGCATAGTATTGCAGCCTTTCAAAATGCTCCATTTACCTTCAGGATGGGGCCCCCAGTTGTAAGTGGGTTTATAAACCATTGTAAGCCCTCTTAACTATAGTTATATCTACCATAAAGCCACTGAAATAAGGCAACTTAGCTATCTTGGGGGCCCCATCCTGTTGTATCGTATCCCTTTTAACCTGGCCGGCTTTCAGAAGAATTGCCCGTTTAAAACAATTCCATTGGAAGGTGATTTTCACTCATATAAATCGTGTGATTGCAGTATCTATTACCCTCTGGTAATTTAATAGTTTGCGAACTTGAAAATGACCATTTATAGTGGATTTACCCATTGAAAATTGTGATTTTCCATAGTTATGTTAGTTTACCAGAGGGTATTTGTAGAAATGCTCCATTGCCATCTGAGACTACCAGAACCAAGCAGTGGTACCAGGAATTTATGACTTTGACACATAATTTTGATTAGTTTCAGTATATCTTCAAAGAACCATTCAACCAAACAATGACCTGTTCTGTTTTTGGTGGATTTGGTTAATTATTTGAACAATTTATTAGACCCTACATATTCCAACTGCTAGAGTGTCCAACTAATATTCCCCCAAGAATATCCAAAAATTAGAACAATCCTAATTTCCCACATATTCTAATTGTTCACCCTGAGATTGCCAACTATTCCCCATTAATATTTCCAACCGCCCGGGCGGATTTCCTTTTTTCGTCCCTTTTGGGTGCGACAAATTTTTCGCAGTTCCAATGATGGGCCACACCGAGGAGCGCCGCTTGCTGTTTGCTGGAGAGACAGTGGTTCAGCAGGGAAGTACGGTGGGGACGCCAAGGCGTTTGCCGGGGCGTGGCCATGTTGGGCCTGGGCCGTGTTGGGCCGTTGCTGGGAGAAGACACCCCTAAGGACCATAGGAAAACAGGATCATACAAGGTGGGGCCCCCCAGTGATGGAACGATGGTTTGTAAACCCCATGAATACTATAGTTATAGGTACCATAAACCATAGTGACATTGGAGTTATTTGCACCAACTTAGATATCCTAAACGGGGACCCCACATTGTATGACTATCTATGACTCATGAGTGGTTAGGAATCATGGTTATGCATTGATCAATGGGATAAGCGATGACGAAATGACGATTGTTGGGGATCTGGGATTCGACCTTGGAGATCCAACCCATCATGCTATGGGAATATACCCGGCCTGGTATACCATATATGTTGGTGGTTAACCATCTGGTAAACATACCATAGGCTTTTAATAAAGGCCATATATATGGTAGGGATATCTAGGAATATACCCTCTGGTAATTTGTTATAGTTTGCGAACTTGAACATGGCCATTGAAATAGTGAGTTTTCCCATTAATAGCATGGGGATTTTCCATAGTTTTTTGTATGTTTACCAGAGGGTAATGGGCTGTACATGACCCAGAGTGACTCTGGCAACTGAAACTCAGAACATGATCTTTTGAAAAAACCAGCAAAAATTCAAAGTGCTCTTTTTTTGCACCTTGGTCACCTAGAATTGATCCCATATGTTCGGAGACATTTCCTTGGCCATAGATGGGTTGATGACATGCTCAGGTGGGAACCCTCTTTGTCTTGGAGCACGGCAGGGTCAGCATTCAGGCCTCGGGGTCTGACCCGGCCGGGCTGACCTCACGTCGCAAGTTGGACGGGATGAATTCTGGGTGCTTTATGGTGGTAAAAAGCCTATGGAAAAATGGTGATTTTAACCGTGGCTACCCTCTGGTAATTTAACGTAGCTATTGAAAATGGCCATTTATAGTGGATTTTCCCATTGAAAATTGTGATTTTCCATAGTTATGTTAGTTTACCAGAGGGTAAGTTAAATAACCAAAGGGTATATCAATTTTTACATGAGGCTTTCCAATCCATAGAAAAAACCCCAGTTCTCATCCATGTTTGGGAAAATCACCCATTTTTTAACCATCCTGGATGCTCGCTTGGGGTACCCCCATGACTATGTTTGGGGTGAATCCTTGATCCAAAGATCTCCCAAAACAGCCATACAAAGTGGGGCCCCCGTTTACGATAGCGTTCAGTTGGTGCAAATAACTCCAATGTCACTATGGTTTATGGTACGCAAATAACGAACTAGTTATTGGGGCTTATAAACCAACTTATCACTAGGTGACTGAGGTGACACCTGACACCTTTCACCCTGTCCTGTTACGAAATTCATCACCGTTGACAAAAAAAAGCAACTGGTACAGGGTGGGTGGGGCCCCCAGTCGAGCTCGCGTTCAGTTGGTGAACATAAGTGGTTGAATTCAATGGTTTATGGTAGATATAACGAACTAGTTAATGGGGGTTACAAGGGTTTATAAACCAACTAACATCACTGATAACTATATAACTATAGTTAATGGGGATTATTTCATGGTTTATAAACCAACGTTCACATCACTGCGGGGCCCCATGAACGGTACCGTTGTCCTGTGAGATCTCCGGCGTGGGCACGGTGAACGAAGTGCCGGCGGGGAACTGCTTTGGAGCTGGAAACTGAGTTACTGAGTTCCCAAGACGTTCCTGGCATTTGGTGAAACCACCATACCCATATGCTCCATGGTGCTGGAATATTTACCATCATTTGCCCGAACAAAATCACCCAGTTTTGTAGGTAAATATACCATACATGGAGCATATGGGATACGTTTCACTTGAGATTTGGATATCCCATGAAGATCAATGGATTAAGGTTTTCTTGGGAAAATATCTAGAAACCGGAAAGCATCTAGATTTTCCCATGAAGATAAATATGGGGTTTTCCGGTTAAAAATTTCCCTTAAACCAATCCATTGACTGGACGGATATCCAAGTCTGGTAGGACACGGCTGGAAACTCCACCCATTGGTGCTTGTAAATGGGATTTTACCATGAAAAGATTTGGGTATGGGTCAATACCTATAGATACATTTTTAGTGGGATGAACATCCATTTACCAGCTATGACTTGGGGTGAACAGAAGGTACCAGGGTTTTGACCCATCCCCATTTCATAATTTTTTGGGAAAGGATTTTCAATTGCCATGTTCACGGCAAAAAAATGAGTTTGGTACTTGAACATGTTCGGAAAACGACAGGTTGAGTAGCATTTTTTCCCCTATGAACATGGCAATTTGGGTGGTACATCATGGCATATACCATTTTCACCATATGTACTATAGAGATGGACCTAATAATCAAAAACTATAGAGATGGACCTAATAATCAAAAATTGAGATTACAACTGATGATACCCTCTGGTAATATGGCGAAGGATTGCCAGGTTTGATTTTCAGAGAGCCATATGACGGCATTTCATGGCTCATTGGAGGAGGCGTTGCCTCACAATTACAGGCGAGAACTATACCCACAAAACATCACAAAACCAAGATGCTGCCGTGAATAGCCGAAGTGCCCGATGTATCCTAACATACTGTATCCTGCCTGTAGTTTTGTGCAACCAGAGTTGCAGCAACCCCTGAATTTCAACAGCGCAAACTTAGCCACCGCTAAAATAGCAACTGAGTTGCAGGATGTGCATCCCAGTTACCCCACGGGAATAGCCTTAGCCCAGATATAGGTATTGTATGGATTATACTTATACAGTTATACAGTATAATTATACATGAATTGTACGTTGGCTTACTATAGCCATTGAGATTCGATCGGACCTCAGGGGACCTGAGATCGTGAACTGAGCAGACTGAGCAGCTCAGGGCTTACTATAGCCATGTCTCGGAAGGAGAAGCTGCTTGTGACCTGCAACTTGCCTGTGCCGTGTCCTCTTCGTGCAAGAGGTTGGTCCTTCGTGTCCTCATCGTCATCATGGTGGCCGAACATTGTCCTTCCAGATGATGTGGAGGACTGTTCCAAGCCAGGGATGGGGATAGAGTGCTGATCTGTGGCCGTCAACATGTGGATACGCATCTTCTCAAGGTCGGAGTTGTTGCGTGTGAAAAGCTGGAGATCAGCCCAGAAGCTGTCTACGTGTGCCGGAAACGAATGACACTGCGCGGACAGACTGGCGCTGAACTCACATTCTCTGAGGATGTAAGCGGATACAGCCAATGCCTTGTGCTGGCTGGAGATGGAGGAGCTGTGGAAAATTTGAGAGTCCTTGGCAAGCTGCGCTGCCCTCTTGAGCAAATCTCAGGAGACTGGCAAATCAGCAAGTGTACAATCAGAGCTCCCCCCACACCAACTTGGGATGCTTTCACTGCCTCAGGTGGTAGCATCGTGTTCCAGACCATGTCATCTTAGATCGATGCGTGATTCAGGACGGGTGCTTTAGTGGAATTACGGTTGGTGAAGATACCTCCTTGGATCTCCTTGGTTGCAAAGCGGTGCCTGGTGATGGTTTTAAGGTATACTTTTTCTTTTCAACATTTTTCTTTTCAGATTTGGAGTGATGATCCCCACCAACAATCACCAACATTCTTCAGGGGGGTTTGAAACTACCATCTAGGTGTGTGTTTTTGCGCAACGGACGCAGTGCCTCACAGCCTCACATCGAACTTTTTGCCTTGCTCACCTTTGCGCTGCCGAGATGCATCAAGTCCCACATTGCTGACTTCATTGCACCGGGGATGGCAGCACAGCTCCACTCACCCGTTTCGACCACGGACCCGCTCCGCCAAAAAATGGGCTGCGTGCTTCAGCTCTGCAACGGGGCGACTGCGGAAGTTACGAAGTGCCAGTTCGGCGCCAACGGTGTTGTGGCTCACACACAGTTGAACGGTCCATGGTTTTTCGGTGGCGTGCTGATGCCCCTCACATCCTTGCGTCAGAGAATGTGACTGCTGACGGCCAAGTCCAAATTGCCTGTACATTGCTCACCGCCGCGACACGCTTGCTCGGCTGGAAGCTCACCGTGACCGCGAGGGAATGGGACTGGCTCCGTGGGGAGTCTCTCCAGAAGAAGAGCGAGAGATTCTGAGGAGGGAAGTCGAACGTAATCAGCCGCCCTGGTTGGAGGAGTGAATCTGCTCCTGTCACCAATCGACTATGAAGCACTATTATTGCGTTTGTTTGTTCGGTGGAAAAACTATGAAACGCTTGAAACCTGAGGTGGAATTCACGTATGTCTTCGAGTTTCTAGTTCATGCAGGCAAACTTGTGGGCAGAACTCCCAAAATTCTGGGAATGGCTCAGGATGATTCAAAAACAGAAATCATAGAGGATCTTTGAATCAGCTTCAAGCTTAAAACCATGATCAAAAGTTAGAGGCCGACATCAAAACCTGAATCTCTAAAAAGAAATTTAGGATTCATTGGGAATTGGTGATGTGGGTTTGTCTCCAATACGGGCTTCCTCCAACCAATAAGGTTCACCATGATCTGTTTTGACTCATTCAATAGTTCCACTGCTTCCAAACGTCCCAAAAGTTCAACTGATATCAACTGATGATTCTGTAGGATTTCTCCAGATTTTCCACGATTTTTACCAGGTTTTCCCATGTTTTCCCAGCCTTTCGCGGCGCGGAAATCCCATGGGATTTTTTCAGCCATGAGGAACGCACCCTGCTGGGGATCGCCGCGGAAGCCAATGCCACCGTGAGGGTGTGCCACCGGAAATGGTGGTTTAACCATGGCTTTAACCATGGTGAAACACATCGGAAAAGGGGGTTTCATAAGATCGATAAGATATCAAGGATGGTTTAATTATATGGAAAATAGTGATCTGAAGAATCAACTTAAAGTTGATTTAAGCATCAAAAAAGGGTGGTATCATACCATCAAACATGATCAAAGATGGCGGTCTGATATGGTTTAAGCATCTTGAAATGTGGATATCAATACTATTAAAATCTATTAAAGCGGGGCCCCCGAATGCAGAGATCCAGTAGTAAGCCAGGGGTTGGTTTGTTTCCAGGGTGGTTTGATATTAAGGGATCATTGATGATAATGACACTTTAATGCAGTTTGAAGTAGCCACAATTTTCCAGATGTTTCTCTTTTGGAAGCTGTCACAGTTTTAAGACAGACCTGGGAGACTTCAACTGATTCGTGGTATTTTCAGCCATTACTGGTTGATTGGTTGGTGGTTTGGAATTATTTTTCCATTCAGTTGGGAATTTAATCATCCCAACTGACGAGTTTTCATATTTTTCAGAGGGGTTGCAGTCAACCACCAACCAGATTTTCCATGGGACCATGATCCATGAGCAGAAAGCTTCTCGGCTCAGCCGAGCATCGCTCCAGGTGGCTACCCCTTTTGCTTTGGCCTTGGCCATCCTTCGAACGGCCCTGCACAAAGCCTTGAAGAAACATCCGGTGGAAGTCGCCCGAAGCTCAACGAATCGATCCGGATCTTCCAGTCCAGTCCTTGCGGGTTTTTCAGTTGGGAAATCCATGGGGAAATCCATAGAAACATGGGAAAAACCATGGAAAATCATGATGAACAACTATATCTGGTTGGTGGTTTAAGGAACATGAATGGATTATGACGTTCCATTCAGTTGGGAATAGTAACCCCAACTGACTAATATTTTTTCAGAGGGATTGAAACCACCAACTCCAGATATATATATATATAGATAGATAGATAGATATTCCATCATATCCCATCACTTCCAATCTGAGGATTTCATGAAATTTCATCCAAAGTTGAGTAGATGGCCATTCTTTTTTCTACAAGGTGGTGCCCCCCAGTGATGTTTGTTGGTTTAACATAATTATATATATATATATATATATATCACATTTTATATTTGATGGTTTGTAAATAATATGGTATATAATATGATGTATAGCATATAGCACCATGTTTCACCCATCTACACTAGCTCGTGATACCAACCATGCACCCAAGAGTTCTCGTGAGTGTGTTCTAATCCAACTTAACGAACTGGAAGACCACCTTGTAGTTGTTTCCTTTTGAGACATCAAATCCCAAGTTTTTTTCATATGTTTACTACTTCCCCTCTGGTAAACATACAAAAGACTATGGAAAGATCCACCATTCTTAATGGGACAATCAACTATTTTGACTGGGCCATTTTCAATAGCAAACTGTAACAAATTACCAGAGGGTAAATATCAAAAAATCACCAGAGGGTAATATAAATTACCAAGGTTTTTTCATATGTTTACTATTCAATACAGGATGGGGCCCCCCAGTTCTAAGTTGGTTTATAAACCATTATAGCCCCCATTAACTAGCTCGTTATATCTACCATAAACCATAGAATTCAGCCAGTTATAAACCAACTGAACGCTATCTTGGGGGCCTCACATTGTATATATGTTTATTACTTAATACCATAGCATTTTGGTACAAATTCCATGGCCCAGCGTCCGGAAGGAACATTTCGAGAAGCTGAAGACTTCGCCGCAGGGTGGAAGAATCTCAGGGAGCAAGGCGCGGCGCCTTGGAAAGCGCGGCGCGGCGTGTTGGAAAGTGGCGATTTTTTCCATTGCGATATGATTCTTGGTGAGTTAACTAACAGTCAGGTGAGTGGAATTCTGGAGAGTTCCATCACTTAGGATTGGTAAAACACTATGTTTTAATCATATAAACATAATATATTAACCATATCAAAACATAGAATAGGTGCTTGGGGTGTTTAATATGAATGGGGGATGGGATTATAAATGGAACCCCAAGTAATATCTGGTTGTTGGTTTGGAACAAGATTTTTATTTTTCCATTCAGTTGGGAATGTCATCATCCCAACTGACTTTCATATTTTTCAAGATGGTTAAGACCACCAGCCAGATATGTATATATGTCTGGGTAAATTTGATCACTACCTCGTGACCGAAGCCTTGAATCATGGCGAATGTATAGGGGAATTGTCCCAATATGGTCTTATTTCAGGTTAGTGAAATATTATAAGTTGCCCAGATATGTATATATTTCCTACATCCATCAGGATGTGATGTAAGTGGACTGGTTTGTGGTTATTCATCACACTCATCAGAGAAAAAAGCTTCCGGCTTTGAGTCTTAAACTTTCAATGATCAAACGTAGATCAACACATCAATGGATTGGTTTGTTGGGGAAAATCTAGAAACCGGAAACCATAGATTTTCCCATGAAGATCATGGGGGTTTCCGGTTAAAATTTTCCCTTAAACCAATCCATTGAACACAGCATTTGAAGTGTGCCATGCTTGTCACGTTGCAAAATTCGGGGGGATTTTCCGGCCAATTTTCCCATGATCCATGATCCACATCGTAATTCTTTTCCAAATTTTTGTACTTCTTTAGCGCAAAAATGAAATCTAGTTTGATCTCTATGTGTATATATATAAATTAAATAAACTAGATATGAAATATATGATATATGTTCTATATTTAAATATGAAGTTAACACATATATATATAGTTTAGTTTCATAATATCATAAATTAAATGATCTTTTTCGGATCTCCAAATCAAAGCAGTGTTGTTTGTATCGTTTTATTATCCTGGGGATAAGAGTTTTTCAGCTATTCTGAGATGAGTGAATTATAGTAGCTTATCATAGTCTATCCAGATACATCATGATGTTTTATTTTCTGTATTTTACCCGCTATTCTATTGCCTAAATCCACACTTTGGGTTACCTCAAATTTCATCCCCCATAAATTAAGGAACAGACGTAACAGAAAAAATCAGTGAACATTCATCCCGCAAGAAACTGTTCAAAGAATCAACAATTTTTGGGGGAACAAATAAACATTTCTCTAACCCCTCGTCGCCCAAACTGGGAAAGTTAACGCATGCCACCCAAATATCGTACTCCACATACCTTGGAGTATGGGTAAGATTCTGGTAGAATTACATCCTTTTCCATCCTTTTCCAGAGTTTTTTCCGTCCTTTCCCACTGGGAAGGTGCGGCATGTTGAGCTCTTCAGGGCTTCTGGGTGCGCATCAGCGGTGAAGGGAGCGACCCAAAAATGGGGACCCTTTTGGAGCTACGCATGGAGTATCCCAAGTACATAATTATATTTAAATGGTCAATCGGCTAGGGTTTGTTTATTATTTTACCGTTTTAGGTTTTTTTTGGGTATTTTCATGTATTTTCAAGGGTTGTTTCTGTTGTGGACGATCTATTTTCAGGGCAACAATCCGGTTTGAACGCTATATACATCACGCCTGTTTTTTTGTTCATTTCTTGCGACCCTTTCCTGTTGGTGATTTATGTCATAGTTTAACCAGAACTAGGGTATGTATATATATATATTTCTATTGTGGAAGGTATAAACGAAACCACATGAAATCCGCATTGAATCGCCATGATATGATCATAAAGCCACCTAATCAGACCAGCATTCAACCGCCATTTGGAGGTTTCCAATCCATGGGGGTACCTCCAACCACTCATCGAAATCTTGATCGGATTTTCCATGAAATAAATCATCCAGCGATTTTAAAGGGGTACCCCCCATTACTATGGAAACCCCCATGAAACCTGGATGATTTCATGGCGGCCCACGGTGGGGGAAAAATCTTCCATTCACAGTCGCCAGGACCGGATTTCTCGAGGCCTTGAACGCAAAGGTCACCTCCGCCATGTTCCTGTCCACTGTCCAAGTGGTGGGCTGGCTTTTGGGCCTGGAACAGCAACTTACTGTGGAAGAAATCCTATGAAATCCTGGTTGAGACGTCTCACCATGGTTTATGAAAATTAGGGGGGGTACTCCTCCAATAGTCATTTCATCTTATATAAATGGTATCCCCCCAATTATTCACAGCCGTAAACGGGGTTTATTAATCCAGGGTTGACATTACTGTGGAAGAAATCCTGCACCAGTTGCTGACTATTGTATGATATGCATTGATATGCCATCTACCAACTGGTGAAGGATTTTTCTTCCACAGGAAGTTGCTATGTTGCTGGAAAAAACACGTTTATTTTGTTGGTGTGATCTCTTGAGAATCCAACTGGTGAAGGGAATGGCCGCTATCTGTGCCGAATTTGGATGGTGAATTAGTCCATTTCTAGGCAATAGGTGGTAAACATCCCATTATTTTGTTGGGTTTTCTACCATTCCAAGTGGTGCAGGATTTCGCAACCATCCACAGTATCTCATGAAAATTCCTAGGATATCCTGAGTTCCTCGTAAGAATACTAGGTCAATCTTAGATGGATACAAACTAATCCTAACTAATCTTTTGGTATGAATGGGAATATCTACGTTCACCAGCAAAGAATTTGGTCCATTTTTTGCAGGGTATCTGGCTGATTGGCAATGATTTGAGCACATATTTTACCTAACCAAGGTGACCCTGGCGGCTATCAGGGGTTTGCGAGCCTGGATGCATTCCCCCCCAAAAATCAGTCATCGATTTGGTCACTTTCTGAACGTGGATTATCATGGCTTCTCCCAGAAGGTTTCCTGAAATGGGGGTACCCCCAGTTCTCATCATAAGGGGGTTTTCTTTATTTTCGGATATAGCATCCCCCCAATATCGTATGGGAAACCCCCCTTATACATGTTTATAGATGTTTTCTTTTCGGATTTTCCAGTATAAACATGCATAAGCCATCCAATGCTTGGGGTACCCCTATGCTTTTGTGGAAGCCTGGCTCATTCCAAAAGGAATCGAAGCCCAGGCACGGTCAAACCATCGTGGTGGAAGGATCCTACGAGGAGGACCCGGCCATGTTCGTTCTTTCAGGCCCTCAGAATCGAAGAGAGTGAAACGATGGAAAATGATGAGTTGAATTCCAAAAAAACTGCTTGGTGGTGACTGGAACCATGGAATGGATTATGACTTTCCCATCATAGGAATATCAATATGGGAAATCCATAGAAAAATGGGAAACACCATGGAAAATCATGATGAACAACTATAAGTGGTTGGTGGTTTAAGGAACATGAATGGATTATGACGTTCCATTCAGTTGGGAGTGTCATCATCCCAACTGACGAAGTTATATTTTTCAGAGGGGTAGGTCAACCACCAACCAGCTATAAATCTAATGAAATCCACAAGTTTTCTAGGCTGACATCATAATTCTAGATGGTCAGATTTTCCGGAACATCTACCATCTGATAATTTAACATAGCTATTGAAAATGGCCCATAGAAATAGTTGATTTACCCATGAAAAATTGTGATTTTCCATAGTTTTTTGTATGTTTACCAGGCCGGGTAGGGTGTAGGACGGGAAGGAGATGGAGAAGTTTCCGCAAAAGCCACAGACCACCCCCCAGGTTTATGGTTTTTCGAGGTTCGTGTACCCTCTGGTAAACTAACATAGCTATTTACAAATTAATGGTGTTTTAATGGGATATATGATGGTGATTCAATGGGATTTAATGGGATATATGATGGCTTACCCTCTGGTAATTTGTTACAGTTTGCTATTGAAAATGACCATAGAAATAGTGGAGTTACCCATTGAAAATGGTCATTTTCCATATTTATGTAAGAGTTTACCAGAGGGTAAGTTCTTTCTTATACAACTCAAATATTCTCATAATATGCACAGGCAATATCAAGGGAAATCACTTTCTTAATTTGATAAATTTTAAGTCACCGCTCCCCACTGTGAAGGCGTGTTAAACCCCCACTGTATGGACCTAACGCTCCATGCGGGAAGTTTGTTCTTGGCTAATCTTGATCGTAAAACCCATGAGATTGTCAATTAAGATGATTAACTACTACTAATTGATCTAATTGGTGTTAAGTATCATCATGTATCATCAGTGATTGTAATTGTTATCATTATCATGACTGTCCTTATGATTAAGCTTATTTGTGATTAGTGTTATTATTGTCATGCATATTATTGCTATTCCTATCATTTTCAGCAATGGTAATCCATACAAGTAACAATACTATTGTCAAAAAATATACAGGGTGGGGCCCCCAAGATAGCTAAGTTGGTTTATAAGTGGTTTAACCATGGTGTATGCTAGAGATAACTATAGTTCATGGGGGTTATAATGGTTTATAAACCAACTTACAACTGGGGGGGGCCCATCCTGTCATGTGGGTAAAACGATCATAAACAATCCCCGAAAATCACCATTTTTATAGGTGCTATGTTTATCATTCCTAGTCAGTCATGGGTGGTTTATGACATTGTTGTACCAACATTACAGGATGGGGCCCCCAAGATAGCTAAGTTGCCTTATAAGTGCCTTTATTGTAGATATAGCTATAGTTAATAGGGCTTATAATGGTTTATAAACCCGCTTATAACATGGGGGTCCCATCCTGTAATCACATGATTGTCATAATTAGAGATGATAAAATTGGTACAAATTGGTTGGTATGCAAGTCACGAACAGCAAGTCAACCCTCCAACCAATGTGAAGCCCACTTCCAACAGTCACATGAACCCTACTGTTCAAAGCAGTGGAAAATGGGATTGGAGGTTATATCATGGAGCGTTCAAAGAGTGCATTGGTTAAATCACGAAAAAAACAACCATCAAGCACCATCAAGCACTACCGGAAAATCTTGGAAATCACACCATGAAAATCACCCCCATTAAATCCATAAACCATCCATAAATCACTCACGGCTGAAAATCATGAAAATCACCCATAAAAACCATCTGTCTCAAGTTATCACCATGGCTAAAAATCGCGAAATAAAATCTCAGCCATGGTGATACCCTCTGGTAAACATACCCACAGGACGAGGGGTTGTCCCGAAGGAACAACCCCTCGTCCTACGAGGGTATGGCCCTCCGGGCCATACCCAGAGCGGAGCTAGCAACCCATTGGTTCCATCATTCCAGTGCCAGGGGATTTCCTTGTCATAACATTTCCTTGTCATAATCTCCCGGCCCCATGGAACATATACGCATACCTCTATTAGGGGTT
>Ga0126342_10009850_pt1 | contig 17110 bp, 11 predicted proteins | sample Cyp1metagenome_FD_92528 | JGI IMG/M metagenome (GOLD analysis project Ga0126342, IMG submission 92528) | Coral microbial communities from Lord Howe Island, Old Settlement Bay, Australia - Cyphastrea 1 metagenome | ecosystem: Host-associated > Invertebrates > Cnidaria > Coral ... | reverse complement strand
TGATCAGCACCTTTTCACTCAGTCAGCTCGAAGGTAGCTGAAAGCACTAAAATGGCTGCAGCACATATACAAACATATATGCTACATGTGACATAGTCTACACTGTACACATATCTGATCACACACACATATATATACATATTTCTGTCTTGCCAGGATTGGCTGGAGACTGAGATGCTGATCCACCGGGGCTGTGTGATCTACATCGCTGACCGGACAAAGCGAAACCCAGCTGCACGGCCGAGACCCCAAGATGATTGGATTGGGGGATATTGGATATCCATCTACCTTTTATCTTCTGATTCAAAACATCTACATGCTGATTCCTAGGCCTGGACACGAGCGCATGAACACCCTGAAGACTGCATACAAGATGGCCTTGGAGGCACAATTCCTTTCCATGAATTGTCCCACCAATTTATCACCTTTGATTTCTTCTGCCAATCAACATCGATATCATTTTTCACATTGCAGGACTGGAAGCGTGAACATCCGGATGAAATTCCAGTTGGATGCCCAATGTGCAAAGAATTTTATACCATCAACCCTTTAGGGTCTTAGAGGCTTAATATTCGATCGTCCACCACACAGCTGCCAAGGCCAAACCTGATACTAGCGAAGTTGAAGTGCCAGCAACTCAGCCTGATCCAGCAGAAGGTTCACACGAACATGGAGAGGAGGAAGAACGTGAAGATGACCCGGAAGTTGCAATTGATGTTCATCCCATGAGTTGGGCAGATCCTTTGCAAGGGTCTAGTGTGAAAAAAAAACCCAAACTCAAGAGAAGTTGGGCCCTGAAAAAAAGCACCTCGTCTCTTGGACCTACCCCGAAGAAAGCCTTGTTCAATGAAGATGACTCTCATGATCAAAAAGGTGAGGAAGATGATCAGGCTTCCAAACAAGAAGAGCTAAGTGGAGGTGAGAACGATGGTACTTTCAAGGACAGTTCGTATGGAATTGTGGGGTTTTACACTGATGCATTAGTAAGTTGCAATTGTATGAATGAATATCCAAATGCACCACTCATTTTATCGATATCAGTTTGCTCCAGGATACTTCGCCGGTGGTGGTTCCTGAAGAACTCCCTGCTGCAGCAAAAAGCTTGACCGACAAGATGATGCCCTCCAAATCCAAAGAGAATAATGAGGATCCAGGTGATATCTTGCAGGCACTATCACCCCCCGAAAAAAAATATTTATACACTTGCAATTGTGCGTATTTGATCATGATCTATGTCTGTATTCTCCCATATGATCGGCGCAACATGCAGGCCCAAAAAAAATTGCGAAGAGCGGCGAGGCATGGAGATGATGACAAAGAAAGGGGGGAAGATTCTTCTGAAGTGTCTGATCAGCCAAAGAAAAGACCTGCTTCACGGGGGAGGGGCAGAGGTAGGAACAACAATGGTAGAGGCAAAGGCAGGGGCCGAGGAAAATCAGCCGCTATGCAACCATCAACACGTTCTCGTGCAAAAGCAAAACGTGATGCAGAAGACACAAACGAGGATGAGGCAGAGGAATGTGTAGAGGAACACCATGATCATGAAGATGACATGGAGTCAGAAGACCCACCAGCAGAAGTCAACAAAAAACCATCTAGCAAGCGCGCTGCTAAGAAAGCCAAAGTTGCACCCATGAAGTCGCAGGACTACTCCACCAGTAGTTTGACGTTTCAATATTTGAATTCCACACCCTTCTCCAATTCAAATCATTTTATGCATGCATGCCTCCAGGAGCTGAAGCCTAGTCAGTTCGACTTGGATGTCAAAGCATTTAATGAGGAGATTCCAGATCCCCTTATCTTTGTCCCTGAAGCAGTCATCGAAGGTCAAAAGAAGTGCTGTTCTTAGTAACCCTGTCAACAACCCTATTATACCCAGAACGTAGTCTTGCCGGCCTCCATTCCAGGTCTTGGACGGTCCAGAGCGCGAAGCCTGGCAAGGTGAGCATTGGCGTGGTGCCTGCTACTCAGCCAACCTGCATGCTCAGAAATTCTCTAATGGTTTCGATTTTCTCCCAATCAGGTTTTCTTCACGAAGCTTCTACATGAAGCCTGTGGATCCAAAACGAGTGGACAAGGTAAACAAGATCTACAACACAAACTTGAAGGCCAGGTTACATGCTTGCACAGTGATTACAATTGGGATTATATACATTTTGAACCTAGCTAGCTACATAATTATTATAATTAGCTGGCACCGTCACAGGCGAATGAAGCAGGTGGCTTGACTCTGGGATGGTGCCGGATGCCATCCATACCTGAAGCGCCCAGGCCTCATTTCTCCCAGGCTCACATGCTTCCAGGACCCAACCTCAGCCACTCCGCTCAGGTGGAAAGCAGCAAAGATGATCGCAGATTGGTGAATGGGCCAGGTATCACTTCTGTCGGTGATGCACCCTCCATAGAATCAAGGTGATGATTTACTAATTAATCATGATTTCAACATGTCAACACATGGATTTCAACAATTTTGTCCATAGCATTCTCGAACTGATTGGGAGGTGCAATTTTCACAACTCGCTGGCAAGTTTTGAGATGAGATCGGAGATCGATACTGGATACGACCAAAACAATTCTTTATCTCGCGAGCATGCATGTGTTTTTTGGACATGCACGTAAACCCATAGTTTCCTGTTTGGGAAAATGCATCAGTGTTCAACTACAAGCTGCGGTATCAATGTAACTGCAGCCACTGCCACATTACACTTGGATTTGATTTGGGGGTAGCTTGGAAAGATGCCCACAAAACCAAACTGGGCCTATGGCAAGATGGCTCTCACCAAAAATTGCGTGAGAGCCCTCATGTGCGCTGGATTCCCAGCTATCATGTCTTTACCTCAGCCTGCCATTAGCCACTTGTTTTTTCCTGACTTGGCGACAAAATCAGAAGAACTTCAAATCTAGATTTAGCCCATGGCCAATCCCTTCAGGATCCATCTTGCTGACTATTGTGCCCAGCAGTATCCAGCACAGTCCAGAGCCATCATCTTAGACTCAATTCTTTCTAGATCTACATGTTTTGTAGTACAATGGATTCATGGGTTTGAGGACTTGTCAAACTTCGACGTCTTCAGTGGAGAAGGCCAGATATGGAAGAACTTTGGTCGGTCTCTCGGTCACTATTTCCACTAAATCTAGCGGCAACCTTTCAGGGATTGATCAGTGCAGTTTGCAATTGAATCATGAGGCTACTTGAATCAGAAGACGTCCAAGCCTTGTCGTCGATATATATATATATAACCATTCTGATTCTGCTGCAATCATTTTGCCTCATACTTAGGGCCCACTGTGAGATTCTTGAGTCTCCAAATCATGACTTGACGACGATGCCAAAAGCTTAGAGATACAGTCCAGTACTGATGTGCTAGCAATTTAATTTGCGGGATTTAAATACATCAACATCTATATCCAAACCCCATCCGGCCTTGAGGCCGGGACTGTTGCACTGTATGGTCCAGACTTTGCGCCTGAAGCCAACAGCTCTCTTGACAGCCGGATTACCGTGTTCCAGCTTTATATTCCTCAATAGAGGAACGAGCAAACGCTCTCGTCAAAGACCTTTGGGTGATCAAAGAAAGAGCTATATCAAAACAGCAAATCTGTTACTTGATTTGCAATTGGATTTACTGTCTTCATGAAGTCAAATCCCTTAGTAATTGGAAATTTCTTTAGTGGTATGGGTCACTCGTTGTATCAGGCTGGGAAGTCGCCTATGCCTTATTTGCCTACTGGCAGTGATGAGAGCCTGCGATTTCCTGATAGAACAACCAAGCTCTAGCACGTTTGACTACTTCCCCTACCTGAAGTTTATGGAACGGGTTCTCCGCAAATGCATGCCAATCCGCCGAGTGCGGTTGTCGGGACCTCAATTATCAATGACCGATTTAGTGTACCAACTGGAATGCAAGCATCATGATGATTAATTGTGAATCTATATTTGACTGAGTTGGATGGGCTTATTTGGTGCTTTCAGCCCCAAATTGACTTTGGGCATAGGCACACCGCTCGATACTCAGCACGACTGGTGATCATGCAAATCAAAACCGATCCTTTATACCGAAGAATGCTTCTGAACTTTTTATTCTATATTATAAATACAAAAACTTCAGCCTCAGGAAGTGGATGAGTCGTCTCTATCGACCACTTACCAAACAGCTGAAAAAGAAGCTGAAGCTTTCGTCGAAGGGAGTTGTGAAGCGCACCAAGAACAGAAAAGGAGAAGTATCGGTGTAGGGGCCTCAAAATCGAATATTACACCCAAACCCTTTTCAACGATTTCATTTTACTGAGGCAAGGTGGGCCTCGATTGCGGTCAACCCAAGTGTACCCAGCAGGGTATGGAAAGTTCATAGCGCAGAACCATGTGAAGGAAATGGTGTTGCTCCCAGACATAAAGTTATCAAAGATTTCAGGCAATCAAAACTTTCCACATGTTCCCACTATAATTGTCTTTAAACTTAGGCTGCTGGATCAGAAGGAAAAGAGGCCTCTGTCAAAGTCTTTGAAGCTCGCTTTGTCACTAGCCTAGACTAATTTACTAGATTTTCATGAACCCCCTCATCCCTGACATCCCCGGTGATCATCACTCTCGCCTAGGCCATGGGCAAAGAGACCAAGAGGAAGGCCCCATATGCGTGGACTCATGCTGACCTTGGCCAGGTAGTGGACTTTTTGCGATCTGAAATCGAAGCTGGAAGATTCACACCAGCTTTTAAATTCGATGGCTGAACCCCGGTGACTTCCCCCAGGGTCAACTACTTGCAGTGGGGTGTATATATACAAATTTATTTATTATATTCGTCAAATTTACTACTGTGCGCTAGTTGACTTCCAAAATGGTGGGAATTCTGATGCCCATTGCAAAATTTGAATGCAAAATTGCAAAATTGGATCACAATTGCTGAAATTTGGGAGCGTGAAAAGTCCGTGAAAAGTGCGTGAAAAGTCCGTGAAACGACAGTGAAAAACCCGTGAACAACATCGAAAAACTGGGTCCCCCCAGAACCTCATTTTTTGACAAAAAAAAGATCTGAAAACATCTCAAAAAAATGATTTGTGGAGGATCTTTTTTGGCTCACAGTGGCATCATGGAAGCCATAAAAAGGGCTAAGGAAAGGGAGGCCAGGGCAAGACAAGCCATCGATCAAGCTGGAAAGACAAAAAACCAGCCTGTTCCTCAATTTAGGCACAATAAATTTACCCCAAACCCTTGTTCCCATTTTTTCTGAGGTCTCCTGGCAATGAGGTTGCCACTCCTGAGGATCCAGGCCCTGGCCTTGTTGGGAATTTCATCGTGGTCTTGGGATCAGACCTCAGTTGCTTAATGCTAGCTGCATTTAGTTAAAGTTGATAGGCCGACCAAAAGAGGAAGAACCAAAGACCCCAACAACTCGTTTGCGAAGGAAGAGTTCAATCCATGGCCCGGCTTCAGCTGAAACTTTAAAAATGGGAAAAAGTGCCGAGCAATTGAACACCACTGATCGAGCATGCGTCGCCCGTTGCTCTACAGCTGAGCAAGAAATACATGCACCCTCTACTAACAAGAAGAAGGACTATGTGATTGACACCACAATCAAAAAGTCGAAGGTTCCCCCAGGATCTTCAAAGGACAAGAAGCCCAAGGCAAAGGCAAAGCCAAAGTGCATCCCAGAAAAGAAAGTCAGTCCAAAAAAGCTGCCCAAGGTCAATGAAAAAAGTTTGCCAGCTCCCAAATCGACACCCAAGCCTCTGACCATTCGAAGCAAAGGTTCTGCTCCACCATCGGTGAAGAAGCCTCCGACAGTGCGCTCGTCGGGTCAGCCAGTTGCCAACAAGAATGTAAAGTCACCGAGGAAAACTATTGCCAAGAAGTCACCAAGGAAAGTGGAGAGTACGGCTAAGGTACCACCAAAGACAAAGTCACCAAAGAAGGGAAATCATGTTGCAAAGAGACCTGCAAGACAAGTGGAACCGGAGGATGAAAACGAAGAGACTACCCCCAGTAGATCAGACCCAGGTCATGACAGTGATCAAGCTCAGGAACCGGAGATGGATGAACGTGAGACAGCGAAGAAGAAGGCACATGCCCTTTACATGCGTTACTGGAGGAGTGTCAATCAAAGTTGGGCCCTCAAATGCTAGCCTTCAACCTATACTTGTTGGTCATTGTTGCATGCAATCGTATTGCAAATCAAAAACCATTTTGAGGCCGCAACACACCCAAGCAAATCAAAGATTAGGCCAAGCGTTTCAAGTACTGTCAGAAACCCAGCTCAAAATTGTAAAACCATCATCCTCAGATTTCTTTCCGTCTTGAGGTGTAGCTGAACAACAAGCCCTGTTCGAGGATTTCATGAAGACAGGGGGCGATTGGAAGAAAGGGATGATTTGGAAGAGTGTGGTGAACAAACACCGTGGGGGTTCCACAGGGGTACGCAAATGGCTAACCCGTGATCAAATAGTCAAGCACTTTGACAGTGAAGAAATAGCTGATGCAATGATCACTCGCAAGCGTTCAAAAGAGGAACTACATGCAGAGATCAGGGAGCACCCTGAATTGCCAGGCACTCATATATAAATATATATGTATTATTTATAATTGTTTTTTTGTTTTTGTTCTCAGGTTTTGTTCCACTAGTACTCACTCTGTCTGACCCTCTCTTCTCAACTGTTCGCTGTCTCTGAACAGGCCTTGAGCAGTTCCTTATCCTTGTCGAGGACTCTGAGGTGCAGGAGGAAGAACAGGAAATAACTGACATGTTTAGGATGCAAGAGCGTGATCAATCGCCTGCTGACAGCAGCAGTCCAAGTGAAGCTGAAGAAACACCGAAGAAAAAAGCACCGAAGTCAAAGAAGAAAGGAAAGAAGAACAAAAAGAAGTCAAAGAACAAGAAGGCTAAGAAAGGTTCAAAGGAAAAGGAAGAAGACGAAGATCCTGAGAAAGAAAAGAATAAGGAAACTATCCGAAGTGCTCAGAAGGCAAACTCCAAACAACATTCAGCAACTATATCAAAACAACTATATTTATATTATAATTCGTGTATATATTCAAATCATGCCCAATTATTCCTTTGACCTGTGCAGGCAGTTTCCAATTTGACCAAGAAGATCAAAGTCTGCAACACACGCAGAGACACTACCAGTGGATGGTTTGGGGCCCAGCCAAGTATCTCCATGAATCTTATCAATTGCAATCTAGTTGAAGCCTTCCCCATGAGGTCTGCCAACAGCCGGGAGATCCAGAAGGATCTTGACAAGACTGTCCAGGCCTTGTCGGATGCCCGTGGCAAGCTTCAGACGGCCTTGGAAGCCGGGAGCAAGGACCACAGCGCATGCAGTTCAAGATTTCCAAGTCTTGATCCTTCTCATTCATGGCATCACCATTATAATGTTTATATGTAACCCTAATTACAATTCTAATTTTTGAATAAATCATCTAAAGTTTCATGACCAGGACTATGGCCTTTTGGCTGACCTTTCTGATCGTGCTGCAGCTATTTTGGAGAAAGCTGATGACACCATGGCACCGCTGACTGGCAAGAAAAGGAAAGCCACAGCTGGCGGTGATTGAGTCATACGGATGTGATCACCCCAATAACTATTAATTATATAATTATCCATTTGAGTTTTCAATCGTCATCACTATTTACCATGTTGTGCAGAATCAAGAAATCCGTGCGAGGGGTGGTCATGGCGTACGTGACTATCATGGTCCCAGGCTGAAGGCTTCACACCTCTTAGAACCAGGCAGTGCGCTCACATCATCATTGCCTGGCCGAGATGTGGAGTTTCTTTGAAATCAGGGGTGGCAAGAAAACGCTGCCACTACCACAATCTTGAATCTTGAAATCGTTTGCAGCTGTGTGCAAGCGGAGGGGAGCCGACTTGCATTGAGACATCGCTGGCAAAACTGTGAAAAAAACTCAATGTCAAATATGCACTTGTGATCCAGCTCTAGATGTGCAACTTTCACATAGCGTCACTGCATGATTTTCAGCCCCAACGCAGGTCCAACAGATGATAGAGATGCCGACCGCCAACATCAAGTGTCCAATGTTTTGGATTCAGTTGCTGGTGGGGTTTGGGTCCCAATTTTTGAAGTTGTCAAAACAACCCATATCTCAAACAGTGTGCCCATGTGTGCTCGGTGTGCCCAGGCCTCCATCGCTGAGAAGATGCGTGAGTTCAAATCCTGCGTCAAGGTGGGATCTTGGTAGCCTGTGGCTCTATCCGGAATAAATTAATACCAGATTAGATATAAAAAATATTAGAAATATAATTCTATACTTGTAGAAATTTATGTCATGATCCCTAGATTCGCTAGGTCTATATTCTTCTGTATTATAATTGCAAAACCAATCTCCGGGCTCACTGCCTGCAGGATACACCAACTGGATTGCCACAGACCGTGAACAAGCTGGGAAGCTTCAGTGGATTCAATCAGCAACGAGACTTCCGTCGTACACTGCGATGTTCAGTGGACAGTACGGCATGGCAACATATTAGATCTAGCAAGTGTCAAAAATATTTCAATGTTTCAACAAGGATTCGAATTTATAAAGCTCTTGAGATCCCTGGAGGAGCCTATCATGGTCCCGACCACCGTGAAGGAGAAATTGTCTGGTGATGATTTTACAAGAACCCAAATGGAGATTCCACTGTTCTTACCGGAAGACATACTGGAGTATTTAGTCGGAACTTTGGGTTTGGAAATCGAGCAACAAGCAGTGGAAAAATATTGGTTGCATGCTCGAACCTTTGATTGCCCTTGGAAAAATGTATCTCTTGATTCAAGTCACTGGCTTTTAGGCCTCTACGGTGATGCTGCGAAATATTCCCCAGCTGGTCAAAAAAATTTGGCCTACTTTCTCAACATCGTTTTATGGGCGCCCAAGTCTTCCAGGATGAGCAGGTGGTTATTATTTTCAATGGAAATGGACCATTGCTTAGGACCTGAAAGCCTGAATCCCCTCTTCAATCGAATTGTGAAATCCCTTCGCTCTTGTTACAACGGCTTGACCATCAAGGGGCAGACTTACAGATTTGCGGTTTCAGAACTACGGGGTGACTGGGAATGGCATGTCTACGCGTTTGATCTTCAGAGAAATTGGCGAATGCATACATTTTGCTGGAGATGTGATGTCTCTAGAAAACCAGGGGCTCCTTGCAGTATGCTGGACTTAGAGGATGAACCAGATTGGGCTGAAACTCAACTTTCCAGTATTCAATTCTTATCCCGGATGATCTCCCCATCTACAGCCAGCAGCTTGTCCTCCAATTAGACTGATCATGATGTAGTTGGAGCTGATGTGCACCTCAGCGAAAGGGATTGGTTTTAGTGGATCAATCAATCACTTCCCAGGTCCTTTACTTCTGTTGCCTAACTTCCACCATGGGCTTCTTCGACACTGTAGCCTACACAATTTGAATCTTGGATTGGCAGCAACAGCCAATGGGTCATCGTTGCTCCTTGGTCAAACCCATTTTATTGACTTGAAAGGTGTATGTTTTAAGCGATCGATAATTTATTCCAAAGTTGTAGCCAAGGCTTCTTCTCGCCGATTTGAATTTCTTCGGGGATGCAAATGCGTTGACAATGAATCAACTGCTGGCAGTGGCCTACAGGGATTTTAAAATATGGTGCAAAGAAAAGCGGGTGAAGTGTAGCCAACCCTTGTTCCGAGAATCCCTTGATTTTTGGAAAATGATTTTAGTTAATTTTTGTGTTTTGGACCCCCATGGGAAAACATGTCAAATATATTCAACTGTACTATATAATCATTTCGGTTGATTTGGATTTATCACCATTAATGATATTGGGAAATTATTGGGGATTCTTGTTGGGGTTAGCCCCATTTATTTGGTCAACTGCCCAGGTATGGAACACTATGTCAGGTGCATATATGTCCTGCAAAGGACACAACGCGCGATGTGTGTGCGCGTGGCTCTCGTCCTGTTTGAATATCAGTTTGCAAAGAAGGGTCCCTCCTCGGCGTCTTGTGGGTTCATGGCTGGAAACTGAAGTGGCCCTGAACCACATGGAGTGGCCAGAGCATGATATGTTGGCACCATCAGCTGTATGTATGAACCTTGATTGGATTAATATAACTTTTTGGTGACAAGTTTATAAACTTGCTGGTTTATATCCCTGTGCCCATTGGTGCCCTCACCGGATTCTGAGGGATGCACTCAATCGGCTTTTCTGTGGCATGGAGCGATCTGGGAGGTACCTGTGGCATGGCTCTGATGTGACCAAAATTGGTACCAGTACTGTGCGATCTCATGAGTTCACATTGCGAATCTAGTTGTTTATTTTAAGGTCCCGGGAAGCTGCTGAAGATATTTATCACCATGGGACCATGGGATGCGATTCTTGCGGGTGCACAAACTTCTGACATCTTTGGCCCAGAGGTGGGGCTGTAGAAATTCTGCTGATTATATCGATTTAGAAATACCCTTGTACTGATTTTGCAGGCACAATTTAGTCTTCTGGTTGGCCAAGCCCAAAATCCATGTGCAGGACTCAATCAACCAATGGCAAAATCAAACATATAAGTTGGTTATCTTATTATATGGCTATTCATGTCGTTCCTAGGCTGTTGCGCACCAGCTGCGTGACATGAGGGCACGCCGTGTCTTGATCACATTGGTTCTGAATCATTCTTATAGGAATTTGTTGGTGATGCATGGTGATGCTATTTTTTCACTGGAATTTATCTGCGACTTGATTTTGCAGCTAAGGGTACAACATTCGTTATGAACACACGTTCATAGACGAGGACCAAATGAAGTGGTGCAAACGCTCTTGGGCTAAATTAAGATCAGAAATCTTTTCCCATATCGACTTGGTGATAATCCCTAGCCCCCTGACTGTAAATCTGAGGATTATGTCAGCTGAGTGATCGAAGGAATTTGGCCATGAGCATTTCAAAGAAAGCTCCAATTCGTCTCCTAGCCATGAAATGTCATATGCCTAAACTCAACAGACTGAACAAGAGAAGAGCCATGCGGTAAAAACCGGGTTGGCGCACTTCCTGATCGATCTTCTTCTTGATCAGCTCGCTGCCGCTGCTGATGTTGGGGTGGTTGTGATGATGGGGAGTTTTTCAATGGTGTTAAGTAAAGACATGGGGTTAGGGTAACCACAACGTTTAACTTTGGGGTTGGAAGGTTAGGGTAATGTATATATATAATGTATATATATATAATGTATATATATATATATATCCCTATGAAAATGGAGATTTGATGACCTTCCCCCGATGTTTTTTTCGAGGCGCTCCCGGCAGCTGTTGCCACCTCCCAGCTTGGCACTGGTCACAGCTGGCCGTACCCACCTCCGGCGCCAAGCGCCCGGGGGGACAGATCTCACAGGCCTGGGCGGCAGGGTTCCTGACCGGGCAAGCTGGGGCAAGCTGGATTTCACCATGGTATCACCATGGTATCACTATACCCCCACTTTAGTGGTTTCGCTATGTAAACACAACATGAACCGGAAACACAACATGATATCCACCTTAAGTATTTACATCAGGTTCTGGTGGGAATGATAGGGAGATCGAAGGGGACATCACATCCACTCGAAATGATCCCTCAGTTGAGGGATCTGAAATTACTAGGTCCACCAGTATACCCTCGGATGATCTAACATGGCAATGATTCTTGACATATTTTGACTTATGACTCATTATGACTCATGATTCCTGATGTTTTCGTATGGCTTTTATATCTTTTTTTTATGACTTCTCATAGATGTCATAGATATTCATAGATGACTTGAAGATCAAGATTATGGATTTCCCATTGCCAGGAGAGGCTACTCCTCAACACAATTCCCATGGCCAATGGCTGGGCCTCTTCCGAGCTAGATCCCCTGGAACCGGCGGACCTGAGGAAGCATCCTTCACCGTCCCTTTATTTTGGGGCTTCATGATGAAGTTTACAAAGTTTACACAGTCAAACTGAGCCTCATCTGAATATGAAAAGACAAACAATAGGTTGATTAACAACGCTGGTTTATGGCATTGCCTTTCCCTAATTAATGTAAATTCATCATTCTAGGACGTTTTTGACAAGAATGAGAGAACCAGTTGTAGACGAGAAATCCAAGTCAGCTCCAGTCTCATAAATATCATGGCACAGCTCTCATAGAGAAGTTTAAACAGAACCCCTTGAAGATCAAAACGTTAATTAAAGCATTCGAACCTCCAGATATCCTTTGTTGACCAGTCTGCGTCAAAAATTATCGATCCCAGAAATGGATGGTTAAATGCTAAAACAACCATGTTTTGTGTGTGTGTGTCTCTGTGTGTGTGTGTGTGTCCTCAACCTATCTGAAAAATTACCCTCCAATAATCAAACACGGCCCCATTGATAGAAGATGTTCCCAGCTATAAACTATACTGGTTGGTGGTTTTAACCATCTTGAAAAATATTAGTCAATGGGAAGGATTATCCCATATATTATGGAAAATAAAATTCATGTTCCAAACCACCAACCAGCTATAAACCCCATTTACTTCGAGGATTCTCCAGCTAGCTAGCCATGCTTGATTTTCCACCAGGTTGGGCCTGCCACTGGGACATGCCTCGCACACTGTCGCACCCTCGGTAGACCTGGACAAAAACATCCCACGTACAAGGTGAGGGCCCCCATGGCAACGAAACCGCTAAGTTGAGACACAGTTCACTTGGTTAACCTTTGGGTTTATAGAGGATAACTATTTCAATGGGAATTTCAGGATCCTAAAATGGAGGTACTGTACCATATAAGTCCATATTTTCAGGGGATATTCCCTTATATACATAGGCCTTACATAGGCCTTATATATGGTAGGTACCTCCAATTTAGGATCCTGAAATGGCCAGTGACTATACTTAATAGGGTCTACGAACCAAGTATGGCTGGGGGGCGGACATCTTGTAGTCTTCTCAGCTCTTACAAAAAAAACAGGAAGAATTCTCCAGCCAGCCAGTGGCAACCTCTTGGCTCTTCTTTGGATACGAAGACAGTTGACTGAACAAGGCTATTTTAAGCAGGGTTAAATTCATGATAAATTGATGCTGAACCAATCGGATGTTGCCGATTTTCACACAGGCCCATTTTCTCTTCACCACCATTTACACCCTATGAGTCCAAGTACCTTCTTAGGAAGCGGGACTGGGGTATAATTATAATTTGGAGGCTTTTTTGTACCTTCTCAGACAGTGGCCATGGATCCATAGGGACAATGAATGTCCATGTTTTTCGTTGGTTAACATCTCCATGTGGATTGGCTAAAAGCGAAAAAACTTCTTGTTCGATCCCATAATTTCCCAAAATATCATACCAAATGTCCATGTACCAGGTACCATTGGCTACACCTCATTAATAACCATCATTTACCATGAAATATGTCCATGTGTTTTGGTTTAAACCCAAGATTTGTTGCTTGATATCGTAACTTTGCCGAAATCCCAAGGTTGACTCGTAACATTTGCCGATATCCAATATTCTCCCGAAATAGTGTCCCAAAACATGATCCCATCTATTGGCTTTACCTCATTAAAAACTATAAGTTGTCAAAGTTATCCCAGGTTTAAATCCCAGTTGCTGGTTAGGTCACTCTTCATCACCATATTATCCCCATAAATCTCCATTAAATCTCCATTACCCTCTGGTAATATGGCCAGTTATAGTGGATTTTCCCATTAATAGCATGGTGATTTTCCATAGTTATGTAAACGTTTACCAGAGGGTAAATCCCCATGAAATCCCCATGAAATCCCACGAAATCTCGCCATCTCCACGCCACGTATAGCGCCCCGCCGCGCACTCCTCGCAGGCGCTGGCCCCCACGAGATTGGCCGCGCGGCCGGCGGCGCAGCGGCTACAGGCAGCGGCCCCAGAAAGGCTGAAGTTGCCACGACCACAGAGGAGGCACCACTCCTGGGCCCGGAGATTTCTCATGGATTGCCATCTGGTTATGACTAACATAGCCATGGAAAATCACCATTTGTGATAGGTAAACCATCTATTTCAATGGGTCCCATCAGATCCCCTTGAAAACCCTTGAAATGATTGGTTTTTACGACAAATCACTACCCTCTGGTAAACATACAAAAAGCTATTGAAAATGGTGATTGAAATAGTGGATTTACCCATTGAAAATGGTGTTTTTCTATAGTTATGTTAGTTTACCAGAGGGTACTTTCTTGGTGGCCAACCACTAAATTCACTAAATCACTGGTGTCACCAACAAACTGGTGCTACTATTTATGAAATAACTCATCCTCATTAACCAATACCAATCAACTCACCGACTAATCACGAGGAACTTGATCAGCAGTAATGATGAATCAAACGTGTTGACTAGAATTATTCACCACCATTAACCATTTTTAGGTTTAATCACCATGGCTACTAGCCATGATGAAACTAGCAACTAGCACTTCCTGCCACCTCCCGTCATTTCTCCTTGGTGGTGGCCCCACGTTGACTGCTGGCCGTTCCGGCCGCGCACTGCTCGCAGCGCGTCTGCCGCACAAAGCCGGACCAGCCACCTTGGGGGTGATTTTGAGCAATGGAGGGGAGATGAGCCAACAAAAATAGTGATTTTCCCATATTTTCCCATAGTATTTTAAATTTTAAATGGGGAAAATATGGGAAAATATGAAAAAATAGGGGTAATTTATGATGCTTCACCCATGGATAGAAAGAGGGAACAATCCCCTAAATTTGATGAGACACAAATCGAGAGGTGGTTTGCTCAGTGGTTTGTTTGCCCACGTCTTACGCAATTTTAACTGCAAACATTGGGATGTAAGATGATGTAAGCAACATTTTTTTGTTTTGACAAGTGCTAAGCAACAAAAAAAGTTTAAGAAACAACAAATATGTTGGTTTTTACCCGACAAAAAATGGGACATGAACCGACCGAAAGATTGTGATTATATGGTTGTGGTATGTTGTGGGTAAAAGCCCTAAACCCCTGCGCATTGCACATTCCCAAAAACGTGTTGCCAGAAAATGTTTCGTCGGTATGAAATTCTGCTTGCTTCAAATATACTAAACAAACTGTAGATCTCTATCATTGGCAATCCTGGATGATAAACCATCACCATTGCGAAACGATATCCTTTGTTTGGGGATATTAAAATATATTAAACTTGTTTTTTTCACCCTGGATTAAGTCTTCCTCCAACGTCGAAAACTGTCCTTTCAGAAGACCCCCACTGCAAGGGCCCGCGCCTGGTTCGCATTCCTCGCATTGACTGCTGTTCTCCAAAGAGAAACGCCCTGGAATGCAATCCTGGCAGGCCTCTGCTGTGCAGGGCTGATCCAGTCAAAGTTTTGTAAAATCTGCGGTAAGATCCCTAATTCTCATCTTCATTCGCCATATCTCTTCTTCGATTGTAGTACTTACATCACCATTCTTGGTGGTTACCCTCTGGTAAACTAACATAACTATGGAAAATCACCATGTTCAATGGGTAAATCCACTATAAATCATCATTTTCAATAGCTATGTTAGTTTACCAGAGGGTAATTCACCAATTTTCTGTGGCTACATCACCCTGTTTGCCAATCCCGATTTTGCCCACCTCAGGTGCCCCTTTTATGGCATTCGGAAAGCGATACCCGGGTCTCTGTCCATGAAAAATGGGTTTGTTCTCTGGGGACATCAACCCCCATTACCAGCAGAAGTGGTGGCAAATTGCAGTGAAACTTGGATGATGCGATACTAACTGGGGTTTACCAGTTAAAACCCTATGTACCCTCTGGTACTCACACATGGCTTGCTGGAAAATCCACCATGTGTTCGGTGATTTTCCATGAAAACCCCAATTTCCGTAGATTTTAGATTGCCATGTTTGACTACCAGGTACCCTTCAGTACACTAACATAGCTATATCTATATAAAATCCACCATGTGTACCCTCTGGTAATTTAACATAGCTATGGAAAATGGTCCATAGATGATTTCCCTCCATATTTACGAAAAAAATGTTATTTCTTCAGTTCGCTATGTTAAATCACCAGAGGCTAGATCTTGTGAATATCCCCCAAATCACCATTTGGGCTGGTGAAATCACATTTGCTTAAATTCCATCCATTATACCCCAATTATATCCACATTACTCTCTGGTAATTTAACATAGCTATTGAAAATGGCCATTTATAGTGGATTTCCCATTGAAAATGGTGATTTTCCATAGTTATGTTAGTTTACCAGAGGGTACACCAGCCATTTTGCCAGGCTTGTTGGGAGTCGACTGCGCCTCGCCGTTACTGGCACCAGGCTGGCTGCTAAAACGCCCAGCAGCACAGGAGATGCAGCTGCTGCTCAGGGCCTCCTGAGGTGCCCCTTTTTTAATAGGCTGTATGCTGTGACTCTATATATACCCTCTGGTAATTTAACATAGCTATGGAAAATTGCCATTTATAGTGAGTTTTCCCATTAAACATGGTGATGTTCTATAGCTACGTTAGTTTACCAGAGGGTGTATATATATATATTAGCATAGGGTGTATTAACTATATATATATATACTTAATGGTGTTTATATATATATATACTATAGAGTTATGTTATATTCATATAATGTTGTATGTACCCGTATGTATATTAATAGAGATATTACATGATATTACTTAATGAAGGTCATAAATCAACGAACACCACTTGCCTCAGGGTATAAGTCCCACCTTGCAGCCATCCCATGGATGGATATCCCCCGATATTTCTTGCTGCATTTGCTACTGAAATGCTTCATGTTTGTTGGATAAATCTCATGTAAATGTGACTTGTTTATACCATTTTATACCTGTGTACACTGTGTTCACTGGTCAACTCTCAATATTTCTTGGCACTAGTAGGATAGTTTCTTCCCCTGATATTGTTGATGGAAAAAACCCATTCTATTGCCATGCTACTGCCATTGCAATTAGTTCCCACATGTTCCCACTGCCATTGCTTTAAAAAAAATACTTTACTTCGTGTGATCCCCACCATGACATTTATACATTTTCTATCTGGCATATCTTCTGGCATATGATCTGGCATATCTTCTGGCATATCTTCTGGCATTCTATCTGGCAAATTTTCTGGCATTCTATCTGGCATATCTTCTGGCACTCTATCTGACATAT
>Ga0126342_10009849_pt1 | contig 17113 bp, 21 predicted proteins | sample Cyp1metagenome_FD_92528 | JGI IMG/M metagenome (GOLD analysis project Ga0126342, IMG submission 92528) | Coral microbial communities from Lord Howe Island, Old Settlement Bay, Australia - Cyphastrea 1 metagenome | ecosystem: Host-associated > Invertebrates > Cnidaria > Coral ... | reverse complement strand
GTGGGTCTTCGAGCCGCCAAGGTGCGCTAGTGGTGCTTGGTGGTTGCGTTTTCTTTTGAACCACACATACTATTATACATATATATATATATACACATATGAGTAGTGCATAATATATATATACAATGTATATAGAAAATATAATATGTCTATACATACTTTACATCCACATATACACATACACTTTGCACTTTGTATCTATATTTTTATTACGTGTGTATATATATATATATGTTTTTTTTTTTTTATTGTACTTATATACTACCGATGCAAACGATGATTTCACCGTATGGTGAACTATATACCTGATTTGTGATTGCTATAGGTGAAAATGGCCGATCTTGTGCATGACTTGCCGTATATCGTATGGTACACAAAATATGTTTCCAATTTACCCTCTGGTTATTTAACATAGCCATGGAAAATGGACCATTTATAGATGGTTTACCTATTAAAAATGGTGATTTTCCATGGCTGTGTTAGTCATAACCAGATGGTATTTTATGAATAAACGATCACATTATTTTGTGAATGGCACGCATGTATCGATATGTATAGTATTGTTTCTAATTTTCGGACGTCAAATTGAAGTGTTGGTACCCAAGAAGTGTTGGTAATCTCCCAAGTGCCATCCCTCCATGATTCATGATTCGATCCTCGCAAAAATAGTGGTTATAATTGGTTGACATGGAGGGATATGGTATCATCATACATAGTGGTTATATCCCCATCAGTCGATGGATTTTTGATGACCAGCCTGGACACCGAATGAGATGGGACTCTTGAGGTGTGGCCATGGTTCATATTCAAATCCGGCTGAACATGGGGAAATCCAAGGAACAATTTTTGGAGCCATGTTCCCTTCAACGGACCACGACAATGACAACGACAACGACAAACCAGGACATACCAGGACCCTTCAAACTGGAGCCCCCGTTGTGCATGTTGCTTTGGTTTTACCCTGTCAACTGTAGAATTGTAGAATATTGTAGATGCTTCGAAGAAGAATAACTTACAATTTTTGGAGTTGCAAACCACTTCGCTTGTCATAAATGATCAACTCGCAAGCCGTATATATTTATGTTGAGTCATTCTACATCCTAATTTGGTCACTTTGGGTCAAAACCTGTTAATCAAGTATGTCCATTTCCTGGGGGAATAAGCATTCAGCTATACCACAAATTTGGATACCTCGGGTATTGGTGAATGGATGTTTATTCCCCCAAATCTGGACGTATTCCCACGTACCCAAATAGACATCCATGAACCAACTCTGGTTGGTGGTTTGGAACATGAATTTGGTTTTTCCATATATTGGAAATAGTAACCCCGACTGACTTTCATATTTTTAAGAGGGGTAGGTATACCACCAACCAGATTATTTCGGGATTCAACCCATGAAAATTCATGAAACATAAGCGTTTTGTTATGGCTAAGTCCCAATAGCAGCTTCTAACTGTTATAACCACAGTCTGGATGTCGTAACCACAGTCTGGATATGTTGCTGTTTGGTCAAATCCCTTTGTTTTGATGGTTCAATCCCCATTTTAGGTTGATGAAAATACAAGTACATTTCAACTTCTTCGCTTAAAATCTTTTATGAGGCACTTAAACCCAACCCTGGATCCTTTGAAGCCTTCGCCTGCCAAGGCTTCTCACTTAGAAACCACAAGGCGGTCCCTGGGGCAAGAACTCTTGGCGCGGGCGCCTGATTGGTGAACTTCTTGGGACGTATACTACCTCATTTATTATGGATATCTATGGATTATGATAAGCCATAGGATTGAGAAACTGTTTTCAACCAACTAGTATGTCATGAGCTGAGAAAACAGGGATCTTTTTATGGTTCATATGGATCCTCTGGTATTCGAACGTACAAGATGAGACCCCAACCGATAGCTAAGTTGACGCACATCTATAACTTGGTTAAGTTGACGCGCGCAAGTTGGTTAATGGCTGGGTTGATGAAGGGGGGACTTTAACATGATATAACGAGCTAGTTTTCATGGGTCTTTTCCAGCCAATTTATCACTCGGGGGCCTCACTACGTCAATTTGCCGGGCAAATGAACAGAGATGGGGATACGCAGATGAGTTATAAGGGTGCCCTCATTGAAATCCAGGATTTTGCTAAGCCGAAATTACTGGGCTTTCTTCGGTTGTGATCCCCAGTAACCGGCATTCTATCTGACATAATATTCTGGCGTCTATGTTGAAATTTTATCTGACATTCTAAGTGACATTTCATTCGGCATTCCATCTGACAACGATTCTGACATATAGATGAACATTTTATTTTATTTTGACATTCTACTTGACAGACATATATTCTGGCAGGCATTCCGACATTTTATCAGACATGTATTCTGACATCTTGCCTGGCGGAAATCTATCTGACATAATATTGTGACAGTCTGAAATGACATATATTCTAACAGTCTACTGAATATACATTCTGACATTTTAGTTGGTCTTGTCCAAATCCAGAGACCCTGCTGGTAGGTGCGGGAAAAATCACCAGCCAAAACGGGGATTACACCATCAAAAAGAAGGAACTTCACAAATTCTGGATCATATGGTTGTTTCCCGTCCAGCATGGAACAACCAGAAAAGATATCCACACTTTGCTTTTATCACTCCAGGAAGGAGATTCCGCAATAACAAATTTCACCACAATATCCCACTTGGCTCCTTGTACACGTCCAAATGTGAATGAAATCATTGTACCATTCGAGAAGCGAATGCCATTGTTCATGGAGAATATGCAACTTTGACCCATGTATGTTGGCCTCGTCCCTCAAATTTAACATACATACATACATACATACATACATACATACATTCATACATACATACATACATACATACAAATAGTGTGTGTATATATCTATATTTATACACACATATTTCCATATAGATACCAAAGAGATTGAAGTTGAGCGTCGTGACAGCTGGAAAGCTGTGAAGGTCAAGATTTTGTCAGAGTTTGCCATTCGTCCAACAGAAGGTGCCATCCAAAGGCACATCTTCACTGATAATGCAACTGTGATTGACAAGAGCTACCACCGCAAGAAGGTCAGCACTCGCTTCATTTTAGAATTGAAGACCTCACTCCAGAGCCAAAAGGATGCAGGTGGTCTTGAGGTGATGTATATGTATGTATATAATCATAATACTTAATGTATTCTTAACATGATACTCGTAACAATAGTATCGTAGTAAGAATGGTAGTACTGATGATGGTAATCATGATCATCGTGATCACCAGGATGGTGTATTAACATTAATATTAATCACGATAACAATACAGGCAATTCAAATACCAATATAATCCTAATGATAGGAATAATACACACGTATATACAATGGCAGTAGTATATAGTAAACAACAAAAGTGTATATATATATATATTATCTGTTTGGTGGTTTCAAACATTTGGATTATTTTCCATAATATATGGGATGTCATCCTCCCCATTGACGAACTCCATCATTTTTCAAGATGGTTGTTGCACCACCAACCAGTTTAATGGTGATTAATATGATAATATATGGTATCAAATATGATAATATGATGATTATATAATATGGTTAAAACAATGCCATAAACCAATCAGTTACCCTCTGGTAAACTAACATAACTATGGAAACTCACCATTTTTCATGGGAAAATCCACTATAACTGGCAATTTTCAATAGCTTTTTGTATGTTTACCAGAGGGTATGTATATATGGAGATTCCATCACCAACATCCTTTCAAGGTCAGAAGCTATCCAGCCGAGCTGCAGGTTGAAACGGGTCGGTCCGATTTCTTTTTGGGCTTTCTCGGGTCACGGCGACGGTCGACGGGTAGATGTTACCTTTAAAATCCCTTAGAATATATATATATATATGATATATAAGTTAAAATCCTTTGGAAATAGATTACCCTCTGGTAAATTAACATAGACCCTTAAAATCACCAATTTTTAATGGAAACTAGTCTTCCAACCCCTATCTGCCAGGGTCTATGTTAATTTACCAGAGGGTAGTTCATAGAGATTTCACATAAGTTAGAATTAAACCCTCTAATGCACAATCGTATGTTCATTCATTTTCATATTTTTAACACCAGAAATGGGGAATAATTTATGTCTCGACCGAAAATCAATTTGTTTGGAGGGTTTCTAAGGTTGGCCATGGTGGAAGATTGGTTCAGTAGGCGCTAGTCCTGGCGGATGCTTATGTTTGTATTCACCTATGTGCTGGTTCAAGTTCAGATTGTTCAGATTGTTGTTGAGTTGCGGGGTAGCCTCGGAGTCTGGATAGTTTAACATATGTTGATATCGTTTCCCTATGAATAAATATAGTTAAACAACTTGAGTGTACCTCATGCAAGGTTGACCATGGATTATATTATATCCAGATCCAATTTTGGTTGGACATATCCCCACTTCGCGTCGCTGCGTCACATTCTCGCCTTGTTTTGGCCTCAGCTTTGAGCATCGCCAAAGAGCGACCGCTACACTGCCCAAATGGGGGGTTCCATGGGTTGCCTAAGTCATTGGGGCACCCCCAATTCATCATCAAACAAAGTCGACCATGACATAGTATGAAAAAAAGCCATGGTGACTTGGGGATCCACCATTCTTTTAAATACCCGCGACTATGGCTATGGGTAATACGAACCATTCTCCCAACGAAAAAAAAAAAAACATCCTTTGAAAAAACAAAATTTTCAACCTCTCGAAATGATGAAACATAACAATATAAACATGTGAAACCTTGTGTCCAAACTCAAGGTCCTGATTCATGTTGTGGGTCTCAACAGCTTTGAACCTGTCATGTTCCAATGTGTGTTTCTTCCTTGAACCATTTTCCAACAGTCCTATTCCTGTGAACAATCAATGGCATCTCCCAGATACGGATGTTCAATGGATTTAAGGGAAAATCTACATTCGAAACCTCGGGAAACCATGGTTTTTTTCCCCATCCCATATGCGAACCATGGTGCTGGTATATAAAAACCTACATGACTGGGTGATTTTGGGATTTTGGGCAAATGTTGCTGTGCATATTCCAGCACCATGCTTCGCATAGCCATGGAAATCTAGCAGTTTCCTGCATTTTTTCCGCCTGGTTGGTTTCCTTCACGAAGATCCTCGCGCCCATGGACGTGCTATGGCCACTGCATCAACCTCGGAGGTCAACGCGGAGCTGTTGGAGAAGTCGGACGGGGTCAAGGTCGAACGGGCGAAGAAGCGTGGAAGTTACTGGAGTCTGTTTTAAATATGCAAACATTTGGATACCCTATAAAAATCTAGATGGAAACGTTTTATGGAGGATTCATATTTTCTATACAGGAAAACATTTTTTATAAATACCCTAGATGGATGTTACTTTTTCCTCTATAAAATGGCAGGGGTCAACCCCCTCCATAAAACGTTTTATGTTATGGTTTTGTGGGGGTATAGCCCTGCCATTTTGTATACTTATTGAGTCATTCTACATCCTAATTTGGACAGTTTGGGTCAAAACCTATTAATCAATTATGTCCATTTCCTGGGGGGAATAAGCATCCAGCTATACCAATACCTAGGGTATTGGTGAATGGATGTTTATTCCCCCAAATATGGACATATTCCGAAGTGCCCAAATAATTAGACATCCATGAACCAACTCTGGTTAGTGGTTTGGAACATGAAGTTTATTTTTCCATAATATATGTAACCCCATCTGACTTTCATATTTTTCAGAGGGGTTGAAACCGCCAACCCGCCATATGTGGGTTGTAAAATGTTGTAAATATCACCCCAACTGGTATGCTTATGAATTGTTCGGTTTACCACATGAATTTGATAGTCCGAGTTTTGGGCATGGAGATCACATATTGTGTATACTTCCCAGCTAAGCAAAACCAATTTTGCCCTTTGCTCGGTATCCAAGACTAGCCAGGTTCAAAAACGGCTCACTGAGTGGTTTCAAACATATTATTGTCGGGGAACACCCCGGGGCTTAACAAGGTGATAGAACTGGTCGGTGGTGTCCAGTAGTTTAGTGTGTCAACCCAAAAAATGGTAATTACCAATTATGTTGTTTTGGTGCGACGGTCCAAAAAACATCCGACAAGATAGGGGACGAACAGCACCAACAACGACAACGACAACGACGACAACAACAACAACAACAACAACAACAACAACCACGACCACGACCACGACCACGACCACGACCACGACAACGACAACGACAACGACAACGACGACAACGGCAACGACAATGACAGCTGCAACGGCAACAGCAACAACAGACAGCAACAACAGCAACAGCATTTGTTGGAAAACACAATTGCAATCTCACTTGCTTAAATTGACATTTCACGAGCAAGGTGGGAATTTCCAGTCGAACCAGCCAGTGTTTCTTTATCGAATCCTACTATGACATACCAGGACCCTTCAAACTGGAGCCCCCGTTGTGCATGTTGCTTTGGTTTTACCCTGTCAACTGTAGAATTGTAGAATATAGTAGATGCTTCGAAGAAGAATAACTTACAATTTTTGGAGTTGCAAACCACTTCACTGGTCATAAATAAATGATCAACCCGTAACCCGTATATATTTATGTTGAGTCATTCTACATCCTAATTTGGACAGTTTGGATCAAACCTATTAATTAATTAATTAATTAATTAATTATGTCCATTTCCCCCCAGCATCCAGCTATACCACAAATTTGGATACCTAGGGTATTGGTGAATGGATGTTTATTCCCGCAAATATGGACATATTCCGAAGTGCCCAAATAGACATCCATTAACCAACTCTGGTTGGTGGTTTGGAAATGTTTGGAACATGAATTTTATTTTTCCATATATTGGGAGTAATCATCATCCCAACTGACTTTCACTCCATCATTTTTCAGAGGGGTAGGGCTCAAAACCACCAACCAGAAATTTTCTAGAAATCCATAGGGTTTTCCCTATTTTTTGGGGTGATTTATAGGGGTAAAATCCATGAACCAACTAGGAATTTGACTCGTCGACGGGTCAACCCGCAGGAGTCCATCGTGCCACGGCTGCCACGACGCCTGAAATCCCTGGCGCTGCTGGCAGTGACGCTGCTAGTGCTGGGGGACGGCCATTTCCTGGCACCTTGGCTAGGTCAATCTTACATGGATACCATGGGAATATGGTGATTATATGGCATTATATGGTGATTATATGATGATTAGTGATGATTAATGATTATGAATGGTGATTAATGGAAAATGATCTACAAATCTAGGTCAATCAACTGGATGGGTAGAAACTAATCCTAACTAGTCTTTTGGTGCTGGGAATATCTACGTTCACCAGCAAAGAATTTGTCATTTTTTGCAGGGTATCTAAGATTGGCAATGTTGGCGTAGTCGTCATAGATGTCCCAAATTCCCATTGGTTGGTTGTTGAATGGGGTTTGAAGAAACCCCCGAATAACAACAGGTTTCTATGATGATAGATGGTATACCAGCTCCCGGCCCATCTATTTTTACCAAAAGGACATTATTGGTAGTCGTAGTCATGGGGATGGACCTGGCTTTGCGTTGATTTGGCTGATGTTCATTTACTTTCCCAATGGGAAATCCAAGAAATATGGGGATTTTTTTTCGTGTTTTTTGTTGTTGGGCCGTCCAGAAATCCAAGTGGACCCAAGACATATGTGTGGTTGTCTGAAAAGTGAGGATACACATTGATCATTTTATGGGACATTTATCATTTTATGGGACATTTATCATTTTATGGGATTTTAACCCAGGTTAATATATGCTCTAATGGCTTTAATAAGTCGGGATTGAAGCAACTTTCACCTTAACTAAGTTACGCGGATTCGACCCATTTTGTACTTTACTGATGAATTTCATAGGGATTCACCCACAACAATAGGGCATCAAATTACAAGGAATTCATGATGATTAACCATTAACCTATGGATCTGAGCCCTATTTCTGGCCATATCTTGCCATGTTTGGTTGCCTTTTGTGGCTACCAGTCCCCAATTTCTTGCTGGTTAACTCCCAGTACTTTGAACCAGGTCTGGTTGGTTCACTCAAGTTCACTATGTTTGACTACCAGCCTCAATTCGTTTTGCTGAAATCAACTCATTTATTTGTTTCTAGTTGTTTCTTGATCACATAACATTAAGTTCGCTTTTTGGTTTCCGTTGGTTTAATTCAGCACCAAACAACCCCTACTTGGAGGATCATGCTATTTAGTAACTGGTGAAGAAGCCTGGTTACTAAGTCCCAATTCAGTAGGTTATCCCAATGTATTACTGTACTAACCACTAAGTGGGATGATCACGCAACCATTCATCACCATTACTAACCGTTATAGGACGCATTAACCATGATTAATAACCATTGCTAACCATCATTAATCCCATCGTATTCCCGATTATTGTTGATGATTCCCATCATGTTCATTCATTTTCACTAAATGAATCACCATCAAAATTCCCATTAATAGGTGGTATAAACCATTCCCATGGGTGGTTTATGACATTGTTTTAACCACATTAGAAACCATCAAAAATCCATAAAACCATCGAAAATCCCATTAACCCATGGATTTAATGGTGTTTAATATCCCATTAAACAACATGAAATCCTATTTTTCATAGGCAACCTACAAATCCCCAGCCCATCCGAACCGAGGTCCTGGCCCCCCGGGACCGGCTCCGTTGGACGCGTGGCCGCGCGCTCCAACGTGGCATGCTGCAGCTGGCGGCCCCGGGGCCTGAACGGTCCCAAGCCCTGTGTGCCTTGGGACGTTTTTATTGGGATGATTAGTTCAATGGAAATTTATGTTGGGGTAGCTATACCACCAACCAGACTGATTTGTTTACCCACTACCCTCTGGTAATGACTGTTACATAGCTATTGAACATGGCCCAGTCGAAATAGTGGATTTACCCATCACAAATGGGTGGATTTTCTAGTTCGTTATGTGAACGTTTACCAGAGGGTAAGGGAATATGTATACAGAATATCCCAACAACATATGGTCTAAAAAATGGTACTGACGTACCTCCTTTTTAGGATCCTTTTTTATTCCCATTGATTAGTTGCCTGTCCCACTAAGATTTCGTGAAGTTTTTCCAGAAAAAGAAGGCCTACAGTGGGGATTTCATATAATATTTCATAGGATTTCATAGGCTTCTACGGCCTTTTGGGGGGATTACTGTTCTGCGTAATGCCTTTGCTGGGCCGAAAAACAAACACCCTGGTGCAATCTTGGGTGAAGTCTATGGATCCTGCGGCTTGATCTTCGCTACGAAGATTGATTTAAGATTAAAACTTGGTTTAACAAATTGCCTTCAATATTTTTAAATCTGTCTTAAAATCTTGAAATGGTGATTTTAAGATATTTTAAGATTAAACACATGGATTTAAGCATATTTAAGCAATGCAGGATGGATGTGGGTCCAAGAATGGACTTGAAAAACATGTTCTCATTCTCAGGTGTGGTGAACGTGGCCCAGATTGTGGGCCGCCTATCGAATCAGGCCCGTAGCTGCTTTGGGCTGGTCATGGGCTCAGCCGATTCGAATGGAATATGTTTGAAAAATAGTTGGGGATTACATAAATCTTATCTGACAGTTACCCTCTGGTAATTTAACATAGCTATTGAAAATGGCCAGTTATAGTGGATTTTCCCATTAAAAATGGTGATTTTCCATAGTTATGTAAACGTTTACCAGAGGGTATGTGTTATGTGTGTAATTAATAGTAGTTTTCAATGCTTTGGGAACGAAATCTTCGGGGTATACTTAAAATGAATAGATCGATCAAACCAATCGGTTTAGGGTTGAACATGAACCCAGCAAAACAAAAAAGGTTCCATTTTGGAGTGTGATCAGTTTGATCCATGCCACACCCATCTCTAGATATTCTTAAGTTTCTATACCCTCCAGTAAACATCAGTAAACCAACTTCGGTGTCGAAAACTAAAAGTGGTTTCCGTCCAAAATCATCAATCACGATAAGTTATATAATTATAGTAAAAGCCCAAAAAAATATATCAAAAAAAAACTATAGGCTTTTACTATAAACATCACTTATCATGACTATAATTATTTAAATCTGGTTGGTGGTTTGGAACATTAATTTTATTTTTCCATATCATATACTGGGAATGTCATCATCCCAACTGACGAACTCCATCGTTTTTCAGAGGGGCAGCTATACCACCAACCAGTTGATTATAGTAAAAGCCTATATAATTCCCTATGAGTTTTACCGTTCAACCCATGGTTTTCCGACATGACTTGGTGAATTCTCATGGTATCCTTGGCTCGGTGGGGCGCTGTGGCGACCGCAAAGGGCGCCTTGATCAACACGGTGAGCACCGTTTGTGACTACCCAGCCCTGCGACGCCAGCGTCGCGGGCCTGTCACGGAGACTTGCGGTTCACGGTTTTTTTGGGCCATGAAAGGGCGCAGCAAGTGGGGATTGAATGGGATTTAATGGTTACCCTGTGGTAAACTAACATAGCTATGGAAAATCACCATCTTGAATAGGAACATCAACTATAAATGATTGGCCATTTTCAATAGCTATGTAACAAATTACCAGAGGGTATAGCCCGGGGTGATCATTTGATATAATTCGTTGGGACTTACACGACCTAGTTAGACCTAATTTAATGTACTTAATTCGGGATTATGATAAGCCACCATAGGATTGGAAAACCATTTTTACGCAACTTGTATTTCATGAGATGAGAAAACAGGGTATATGTTGATGGCTCAAATGCTGATTTAACGTGGTTTGAACATAGGATAATCCATAGATAATCCATTGGTTCATCAACTAATCATCATCTTATGTAAATGGCCATGGCCATGGCTGAGGGGTAGCCAACCAGTTTTCAGAAACTCTCGTAATCACCTGAGAAGCCTATCAGTCGAAATCCCAGCGCTGTACTGTGCCAGCACTTCTAAGTCTCTGAAAACAAAAGTGTGAGAGCTTGAAGTTCGATGACGCAATGATGTGTACATGAATTACATATATATATACATAATATATAATATATTATAGTTATATTATATATATTATATATACAGTATTATCATTATATTATATATATATATATATATATATATTATAATTATATTATATATATACATTATGTACATACACACTACACACATATACTGTAAATGTTGCATCAACATTCACATGCCCAGAAAATGAGCACAATATCACCCATCGCGTTCCAGCTCTATGAATCGTTCCCGAGGAAGAGGAAAAACAACGCTGCGCCAATTTCTTGATGCTGACGATCATCAACACGGTGGGCGGCCCAGAGTTTGGGATGGCTGGTCAGTCGAGGGAACGCCAAAATGTTTTATTTTGAAAAACCCAAACTGAATCAGTTAAACTTTTTGGATTTACACAGTTAAACTGAAATTCAACTTCAGATTTTGGATGTTTTTGGTTTGTGTAGAAGTAGGGAGTTCGTTCGATCTCTGTCACTATATTTCAGCCCTTAATGTTTCATGGAGGTTCCCACTCCCTTCCGCAAAAGTGTTCCCAAGAGTCGAGAAAAGTTTGTGGCGAAATCCTGACTGATGGCGAGTATTTTTAGCTGAATCCCAATATCATAAATCCCCCAATGGTAGCATCACAGTCCAACACTTATTGAGATAGAAGTCAGGTTGAATGAATTGGACATGAGTTGGACATGAGTTGGTTAGTTGTCAAAGATTTCTTTCGGAAACCTCTTTTGTCATACCTGGAATATCCTGTCGACATCCCTACAAGACCCAACACTCTCCTACGTATAATCTTTATCAAGTTGTCTTTCCTACTTAATTTTACCAAGTTGCCCTGGGGTAGCAGAGATGTGGATAAATCAACCATAAAATGCTAGATTTTACCACTTTTCCACGCTAGTTTACTATATAAGTTCTCCAGTTTTTTAAGCGAATTCCACGCAGCAAATAGCCATTGGGGTAGCTGTTCTCGTGAGGATTTAATCGTTGGCCTCGTTACTGGATCTTTGACGGCTTGCTCTCAGTCCTTGAATGTGCCTTTGGAAGATTTGGGGATGTCTTGTTGGAAAATTTACCCTCCAGTAAACTAACATAGACCCTGAAAATAGGCTAGTTTTAATGGAAACTAATCTTCCAACCCCGACAACTGCCAGGGTCGAACTGTTAGTTAATTTACCAGAGGGAAAGACCTGGGGTACCATTGGAATGTCGGAATGTTTCGTCTGTTTAGTGTTAACCATCCAAGGACTGTACCCAATGTTTAGCAATGTTTGTCGTCTTTTTTGCCGGTTTTCAGCTGTGACTTGGGTCATCAAAGGATGGGGAGTCAACGGAAATCAAAGGAATTTTATCCAAATCTCCCTGAAATCTAGTTTGAAGTTGAATTTGAACTGTTCAGACCATGTGAAAACAGGTGTAGGAATGCTTGACATCGTTACTATCCACACCAGGAGTGGAAAAAGCCGGGGATATAGCCCTTTGGTTGTCCAAGAAGTCAATGGTATCTCGCGTCGAACTATAGACTATAGTTCCTTTATTTTCCTGTCCAAAAATGATGATATTTGATCTCCAGGACTAAATGATAATTTGGTGTCACTCAACAGGCCAGTATTGTCACCTTGAATGTCAAGGAAGAGTCTTCTTGCTTTTTGGAAGGTGCGTTTTTGGATAACTTCAAGTTCTACCCACATTGTTTCAATGGCAAAGTTTGGGCAGTCCTTTACCGCCAGCTGGGTCCCGCAGTGACGGTTGTTGTTTTGCGAATCCCATGATATAACCATCATTTCAATTAACCTAATTACTGAACTACTAAGTCAACTTAGATGACTTAGCCAGTATCAGATATGAACTAAGTCAACTTAGATCAACTTAGCCAGTATCACATCCACCCCTCCATATTTGCTGCCCAAGAATCACCGTTTGTTCACAGCATATCCCCAGATCAGTGGCCAGCACCCCCAGCACCCCCAGCAGGTGCCGGCCAACTGTGCAACGAACATCGCGTCCATGCTGGGCATGATCGTCTTAATGGCTCAAGCAGGTGTGCAAATCCAGTTGGACGCCTGGTCCATGGTCCTGGGTTTTGAGACGGTTGTGAACAAAGGGCGATGATCAGCTTTTGAAGTCATGATATCAACAGAGGTTCACATTCTAAATTCTAAATCAATTCATGTTTATGTGTATGTATATATATACATATCTAAAGTAGATACATAGGGTATGATTGAATGGGGTTGGGCATTGAATATGCACGTTGATTCTTTAATATTCATAGGGGTTTTTCTTCCAATTTTGCGGTGGCACCCGTCCCGTAGTGACTGGATGACCAGTCTCTGACCGGCCTGACCGGCCGGAAGCTGAAGGTTGAGGGTTGGTAGGGTACCCTCCAATAAACCAACCACTTTATTGGAGGTTTCGAGGGAGGAAACAACATCTTGAAATGGGCGGAATCTTTCCATTGCTATGTTTGATTACTGGAGTTTAAAACTGAAGATAAATGTCTCCAGTAAATTAACATAGATGTGGAGCAGCCAGCAGAAATTGAGATACTTCCGAACGGGAAACCATGGGTTCTTCATACCCAGATTTACCTGCACAAGCAGGGACAAGAACCACAAAGAAGATGCAACTATATAATTTCAGAGATCATCACATGATATCACGATGGGAAACATGGTAATACATGGTAGTACTACCCATTCATTACATTTAATTTATCGATGCTGATAACTATGTGGGGAACTGCAAATGAAGTTGTTCTCACTTTTTTGGAGTTTATGGGTTACCAATGTGTGTGTGATTCTTTTTAAATGTCTAAGTGAGCCTAAGTGAGTTGTCAGTCTCAGAACTGGTTTTGAACAAATCTGCAGGAAAATCCAACAAAATTTGGTAACAATCAGTGTTTCCAGCTAATATGTTGTTACACCCAAAACGATTGAACCATAATGTATCACTATGTTATATGTTAGTATGATTCTACTTTTCTATCTTTGGGGGTTGCTAGATGCGGTATCCATATTTTGAGCATGTATTTTTCACATTTGGAGTTTGTTACTCTGTCAGAGCACGAGATAATGATGATAATGGAAACAAAATCCCGTTTAACCGTTAAATGCTCTCGAATCCGGTTGTTTGAGTCATACCATAGACTTCCAAACGCCTCCTTCTCCAAACTGATTTAGGATGAATTAGGTATATTTAGATAGCTGGTGGTTTGGAACATGAATTATATTTTTCCCATCATATTGGGCATGTCATCATCCCAACTGACTTTCAGTCCATCATTTTTCAGAGGGATAGGTATACGACCGGAATAATCATCCCAACTGACTTTCATATTTTTCAGAGGGATTGAAACCACCAATCAGATAGGTTTTGAAGGAGCTCTTGACATATCTCAATGTTGTGTTTGGAAGTCATGCCGGAAAAAAAGGCCATGGAAACTTCCATGGTGTGATCAAGGCACTGCCGACATTCCGCCGTTTCGAAATAGAACACCTTGGTAGCGCAACGAATACTATACCCTCTGGTTATGACTAACATAGCCATGGGAAATGGCCCATAGAAATAGATGGTTTACCTATATTAAAAATGGTGATTTTCCATGGCTATTTTAGTCATAACCAGATGGTAGTTCTTACTTGTATTTACTTGTATGATTGTTTCAATCATGTTGTATCCTCCAATCCCATCGAATTGGTCATTTGTCCCAGATGTTTTTTTTTAGACGACAGCACGTTGTTTGTTTCTCCCCAGGGTAGTTGATCTCAGCCATGTTTTTCACCAGCCGAGGATTGCATCGATGACCGAAACATCACCCAAAAACGAGATGCGGCCGTGGCCAAGGCCGAAGAGATCAAGGCAGACGTTGCCTGGCTGAGTCACTGAGCCTGGCTGCGCCACGAAAAAACCATGAAGCCAACATCACTTGCTTAGCATGACTGAGTTTTAGCAATTTTTTATCCCCATGACTCAGGAAATGATAAAGGTTGAAGATGTTAGTTATGTATTGATGAGACACACTACAAAGGTTATTTTATGACAGAGTCAATGTAGTAGTGCTATTTATTTAACCTTCCCATGATAAAAGAACTTGTTGTGACAGGATTCAATTAGTCGTAGTGCAATTTAGAAGCCAAACGTTCGATCCCTTTCAGACCAGGATTGCGTATTGCTGTATTTCACGAATACCCAAGCAAGATTTATCAATGATACCCTCTGGTAAACTAACATAGCTATGGAAAATCACCATGTTTAAATGGGCCATTTACAATAGCTATGTTAGTTTAGCAGAGGGTATCCCAGTCCCCTGACTATTCGTGGTTAAACCTGAACTATTCGCTTGTCAAATCTCCATATTTTGAGTGAAACTCCCAAAAATGACCGCCTTTCATGGTTGGTTCATGGGCATATCCACATGTTATATCATCGCAACTTTGGTCAACTTGTGATTTCCATAGTGTTGTACCAGATGATGATCATAAACCCATTGTCATAAAGCTGTGTGAAACCTACTGACCGAGGATGCTTTGGAGTTTTTGTTTACACCACATTAACCAATCAATTATCATGTATTATATAGTGATATCCCTATTATTGGTGGTCTAAACTCCCATGCGTGGTTAATTTTCGCTACAATTCAATGGCTCACATGAGGTCCAACGCAGTGTTCAGAAGTTCCTGAAGGACCATGGGCGTGATGGGCTGGCGCTGCTGCCAGCAAATCCGGCAGTGCCCAAGAACACGGTGTATTCCAATGGCGTGCCTACGTCTGCATGAAACACTGGGGCCAGCATGTTTGATTGGTACAGTAATCATAGCATATACACAATTTCATGGATTAATGCACATGTTTCGTGCCTGAATCCCAATCCCTTAATTTTGAAAGCATAGAACACCTGTGTGTGGTTATGCATGAGTAAATCCGCCATTTGTAAGGACTACAATCGAATAGATTAAATCATGTCATCTTATCTCAATGATATCTCAACTGGTTGGTGGTTTGGAACATGAATTTTATGACTTTCCATATATTGGGAATGTCATCATCCCAACTGACTTTCAGTCCATCATTTTTCAGAGGGGTTGGGTTTTCCAGTCAACTCCAGGGCGTGATCGTCATATTTCTTTCTGTCAAAAACCAACCTGAGCTGTTTTAATACCTTGGTGGATTGTGTGAATTATAATACTACTTGGGTTAAACTGGTGATTATGAACTACCCCATAGTAGGGAAAGTATCTTCAACCAACTAGTAGTTTCATGAGATAGGAACTAACATAGGGTATTGATAATGCCTCAATTACTATGATTTATCCACATTTATCCAGTGAGATTTTTATAAAGGGAATATAATCAGTGTACCTAGAACAAATGTGGATATATCAATAGATATAAGGTGGATATCCCCATGCTTGTTTCCATACTAAGATAGTCATCCATGACGACTGGATGATGCCAGGGGGTACCCCCATGACAAAAAGGAAACCTCCAAATCATCACAAACCATCATCATCGAACTAGCTATGGGCCATCGGCTGATGGATATTGCCCAACTTTTCTAACAAATGTCCCAACTTTTCTTGCCCAAAAAAAGAACTAAATCCACATCAGGGTGGATATTAGGTGGATATCCTCTGGTAAACGTTGACATAACTATGGAAAATCCATGAAAATCCCTCATTTTTATTGGGTAAATCAACTATTTCTATGGTTACCATCTGGTAAACAACTATGGAAAATCACCATTTATGGGAAAATCCACTATAAATGGCCATTTTCAATAGCTATGTTAGTTTACCAGAGGGTATGGCTTCAATAGCACCCAATTCTCAGGCGCTCTGCTTCGGTGTCATCACTCTCGTGGCCAGCTTCACCATGCGCCTGGGGGTGGTGCTGGCAGATGCCGCCTTCACGTGTCCGTACGAGCAGGACACGGAGCTTGGAAGAAGGGACTGTGCCCTGGCGAATGCTGTCCCCGCTACAGGATGGTGCCCCCCAGTTATAAGTTGGTTTATAAACCCCATTAACTATAGTTATATCTGCCATAAACCATAGTTATTGGAGTTATAAACCAACTTAGCTAACTATGGGGCACCATCCT
>Ga0126342_10009848_pt1 | contig 17114 bp, 22 predicted proteins | sample Cyp1metagenome_FD_92528 | JGI IMG/M metagenome (GOLD analysis project Ga0126342, IMG submission 92528) | Coral microbial communities from Lord Howe Island, Old Settlement Bay, Australia - Cyphastrea 1 metagenome | ecosystem: Host-associated > Invertebrates > Cnidaria > Coral ... | reverse complement strand
TGTTTCTTTGCTAACTCTTTCTTTGACTAACTCTTTCCCTCACTAACTCTTTCTTTGACTAACTCTTTCCCTGACTAACTCTTTCTTTGACTAACTCTTTCCCTGACTAACTCTTTCCCTGACATTCTAAAAGTCCGTAACACGGAAGTTTCTCCCCCTAAACTTCCTTTGACTAGTAAACAATCCAAGTAAAGTGAATCATCAAAACAACTAAAAACACTAGATTTCGAGACTCAGGGTACCAGTTATATCCAAAAATATTCATAATATATTCCTCTGTATTAAATATTTCCCAATTTATAGCCATCATATGATATAATGAATATAATTATGGACACTAGTGAAATATGGGAATAAACTGGGTATAACAGCTTTACCCATACTAAAAATAGTCAATGTGATAATCCAAAAAAGAAAGAACACATGCTTCCGGGAATGTTATATATATATGATGCGTTATAGATTTTAGATGATGTTATCCACATTGTTCATCATTTTTCCAGGTGCCCATGTTTCCACTTTTTCAAATTTTCCAACCCTGTGTCGTCCCTTTTCCGTTTCGCGCCAACAGAGGGTCACACGTTGGGTGAACAATCGTGCGGCTGTTGGCACGTTTAGGCTATAACCATCCTCTCGACGGTTGGAGACGACCCATCGGCTCCTTCACTTTCTTTGTGCCAGAAGCCCCTTGGTCTCTGAAATATCGATACATAGCCCCAAATTCCGCTGGTGACGCACGAAGGTGGAGACATCTCTGCCACGACCTGATCGCCCCACCCCACGGCTGTCGGGGATGTGCTTCTGCATGAAGATTCATCGTCTTGGCATACTGCTTGATAATGGCTTGTAGCCACCCAGCTAGCTTAGGAAAATCAAAACCTTGGCTGTGAACATATGTGTCCGCTAAGACCCATGTTCGATCCTTTCTGACGTACTGAAAGCCCCACCCTGATGTGACAGCTTGAAAATGTGCATAAAGTTGATAACTGGACAACCACAACGGCTGTCCATCGCCAGTTGAAGTCAACCTGTGTAGCCACTGGTGAAGTGGCTGGAGACATTCCCCCATTGGGTGGTGTTCCGGCGCCTGCAACACTCTGGGAATCCCTTCCAGACTGACACAATCTTCCGTAACATCCCTGGGTGGTGCAGCCTCATCCCGGGCTGATTCAGATACCCCCCAGATTGTGGGCTCCAGTGGGTCTGTCAAAATTGAGTCATAGAGTGGTGCCTTCCCCAAGGGCCCTGTAGGATTGGAAGTACCCAGGACTGGCCCTGGATTCTTGGCTTCACCATCACGCACAAAACTCATCAGGATGATGCAGTAAAGGAAGCATGCCAAGGATCTGTTGCTCTGTTGCTGGTCGGATGCTTTGGACGGTGGCAACTTCGGCTACTATCTTGAGGCACCAGTCTGCAAGCTTTCACAAAATTGATTGGCTTGGAAAGGGCAGTGACAAAATTGGTCAGCATCAGCACTGCGAACTGCAGTGCCCGCTGGAATAGTCATTCCATTCTCTGTTCTTGTGCCAATCAGCAACCTTTCGATGTGAGCAAGCTGCTCATTCATCTTGGTGTCCAGATGCTCCTTCATCGTGATTGACTGCTGGTCAACCTGTGCCTGGATCTGCGTGATCTGACCTGCGACTTCTGCATTGTGTGTCTGCTGCTGGTGGTGCTGTGTTTGGAGAGTGTTCTCCAGTTGTTGCAAGCGGTATTCAACATCTCGCAGCCTCTCTTCATTGGCCATGGGGGTGTCCCCATCATCCAGGGCAATGCTCGGAATTTCCGGCTGTTGTTGGATCTTGGTCATGACCTTCTCCGCAATGAGGTCCAAGTGCTCTGTCCTGCTGCCTTCATGAGCCGTCTTGGCTGTCTTCTGGGGTGTCTGGTAGCTCCCCTAAGGGTCGTCTTTGATCCATGGGTCAACATGATCATTCTCAACTGGAGCAGTCAGGGCAGCTATGGTCTTGGCAGATCCTTGTATGTCCACAGTCTTTGACACCCTGGATTCTGGTAGACCTCAAACTGGGGTCGGCTGGTGGCTTGTACTTCCCAAATCACCCCTAATCCACTGGGAGCACGACTGTGTGGTTGGCATGGTCTGGCTGCCCATTGCCACTGGCCAAACAGTTTCTGGAGTGCTGCTCGGTTGGCTCCATGTGGGAAAGGACCTGCATGAAACGTCAAGATCTTGTCACTGTCGAGGAATGGCGTGTGGGGCTTGTGCTGGGTGTGCACAGTAGCTGCTGCTTCTATCTTGACCCGCAACCCAAACCTGTTGCCTGACCTGACAACACAATTCCACTGCTGGGTTGACTGTGAGGCCAAAATGGCACTTTGCTTGGTGGCTTTGGGTAACCAAATGACTCGGTACTCAGGATCTGGTGACCTACCGTCAGGAGTCCTGGGTTCAAGGTAGTGACCACCTTCGCCGGAGGTTTGCATGGCAGTCTCCAGGCCTCTGGCTTCCAATTGGAAGGTTGCCATGAAGATCGCAGCTTCGTTCGGATGCACTCGTTCCAACCTCTCACTCAAATGCTGTCGATCCCAAACATCAATGATGGGACTCTGGCCATTGGCATCTGTCTGAAGGCATGGTATACCTAGCTGATGACATGTTTGAGAGGTTTCATGTTGAATGCCTTCCAAGAGGTGCTTTCCATTTCATCCCTGAAAGTGACTGTGCGAAGCACCTGGTTGCAAACCTCATCAACCTGAGTCTTGGATTCAAGGCGTTTCGGATCACATTGGAGGATCCAAGTTGGATGATCCTGGCAGTCAGCAAAATGGGCTCCCCGGTGCGCTCACATCTGGCAGGAAACCTGATTTGTTCTCCGAAGTCTTGGATGATAGGGTCAAGGTAATCATCAATGATCATGGCCAAAGCATGCTTGGACAAAGGCTTCTGGATGCGGATGTATGGCAGTGCTTTGTCAGCGGGTGCAACGACTATGCCGTGGGCATCGGGTGCAATGCTGGCAAAGGCAGTTTGCTTGACAAGCTGTCGCTGGGCATCACAGAAAATACCATCAGGGATACTCACATCTTCGGCAAAAAGCTGGAGGAACTTCTTCGGCTGTTTGTCATGTTTGATCTTGTCCTGTCGATTTCCAATTGTGCGGCCGGAGGCAGCTCGTTGTAAGATGGCGGCTTGCATCTCACTTGGCATGATGAGCTGAAGCTTCGGCGTCAACTCGTTGGCCAAGTATTTCAGCTCTCACCAAGGGTCCTTAGCTCGTGTGGCTCGCAGAACTGCCTGTCAGCCAATCTTGTCAATGACAGTGGTGGCTCTGTCAGTAGCATTTTTGTCATCTACTCCCCAATCCTTCAGGAGTTGTGCTACTTGGGCAGTGATGTCCTGAGATCCTACTCCTCCAAACTTGAGCTGACTTGGGATGACCAATGAGTGGTTCATTGCCTGGGGATGAATGTGTTGTTCGAAAAGGCATCTCCATGTGATGGCATCTTTGGGCATGAAAGGTCGCATTCGGTGACCTGGTGTCGCAAATTCTACATCAAACGTAGCACTCATGATCCATGCAAGGGCTTGGAACCCACAGTCATTGTTGAAAACTCGGTGGATTTGGACAGTGTTGACTCCCATGTGGTCCCCAAGCCCTCTCGTGGCAATAAGGAGCCAATCAGCTCCTTCAGGCGTGGTGGTGACTTGGACTCGTCCTGCATGGAGTTTGATGGCAACTGGGAACCAATGGTGTGCAACCCAAATCATGGTGATGATAAACCCTGGCATTGCGTCAGCTGGGGCAAGCTTGCAAATCCACCTCTGCAGGAGCGGTTCAACCTCATCGGCATGTACATGATCTCACCAACCTTAGCCATGCTGGCAACACCAATCATACGCAAGTAGTATTCCATTTCGTCAGATGCAACCCATGCTTCCTGGCTATGCAGCAACTGAGCTCTTGGGATGGCATGTGCGAAGGAAAAGCAGTCAGGCAAAAACCCTGCCTCCCCTGTGTGTGGGCTGTGGCTCCCTTTCATTTCCCGCAAGAACACTGCTCCTGATCATAGTTCCAATGCTTGTGTTGGCACGGACTGGTCTGGTGAGTCCCGCAATTTTGGACTCCGCAACAACGATTGACCCTACAGTGGCACTTTGGGGGACTCGGATGACAACAGGGCACATGGTGTCCTCATGAATGACATGAATGGTGTGTGTGGCTGCGAGATTCACATGATCACTGGATTCCTCAAGTTTCTCCACATGAGCTAGCATTTCCTGAGAAAACCCTTCCATGTCATGGTCACCCGGTGGGTCACGCATTGGTGAGGCAGCCATATGTACATCTCCGGAAGTCGGCAGGGCTGCAATAGCATTGGCATTGCACTCTGTTGTCATGGCTGACATTGCAGGGAACAGGTTCCTGTGGGCAAGTTTCTACATGCTCAACAGCAGGTTCAACTGATCCATGTGCATGGCAAAGTTGGTTGGAAGTGGACCCTGCTATGTCATGCGTGTGAGTACTGTCATCATGTTCATGTCAATGCTCATGAGTTGAGTCATTGGTCGGTTCCTCATGGTCACGATCTCCATTGCTCTCATGGGTATCCAGCACTCTCATTGATGAGTCCAAGATGGGTGCATTGATTTTGTCCAATGGCACTGGTGTGTCATCAGGCTTGGTCAGGTTTGGCAAAACCTGGGCATCCAAAATTGGCAGTGCATGGCTTCCATGTGCATCATGTTCATGCTTACCAGCGGCTAGGCTGGCCGGCTGAGTTCTGCGGTTTCGGAAAGCTTCAATCCCATCTCCAACATGGGTCGGGGTGTGGGAGGGGCCAGTAGTGTCTGGACCACTGCCTGGCATGGCCTGAAAAGACATGGGAAGGTGGAGTTTTGTTCCCATTGCTTGCGTTGGGTCCGCTGGCTGTTTCTCAATCTCTTCTGGGTTCTCCCGTCCCGTCCGGTGGCTGGTTGTTTCTTCAGGGTTCTCCCGTCCCTCTCGGTGGCTGGTTGTGATCTCTTTGTCATTTTCACCAGTGGATCCTACAGGCCAGGCTGGCCCTGCCACTTGTTGGGCAGATCTCTGCAATGCTTCATGAGTCCTACTGACAAAAGCCTTGAACCTGGGATGGTCTGAAATGGTCGGATGCTCGGATGCCACAGCTTTGTACAAACGTTGCATGTGATTCCACAGGACTTGCTCGGGTGAAACAAACGGGTTCTCAAGTCCTTGCATCAAAAGCTGCAAGATGATCCAGCATGTCTGTACAGGGCTGGCCATTTGGCCTAAGCCTGCGATTCCCATTCTTTATTGGGGCATCCAAACTTTGTTGGGCCCAGCTCCGTGAATCAGTGCCATTTCCCAAGGGTGCATATGATACAAGTTTGGCAAAGTGCCAAGGTATGTCTTCTGGTCTCCTCCAGTAGGGATCAGGGCTCCAAATAGCCCTTCTGCTTCAGGCGAACTTCGGAAAAGGGATGCTGTCTGCAGCCACAAGGGCATCCCGTCAGCTGGTTGGCACAGCCGTGCAATGCTGCACGGACTGGCTCTTCAGAATTGGCAATGTTGGGAAAAAGGCTGTTAAACTCCCCAAACTTATTCAACTCATACAAATCCAAAACCAGTTGATCCAAATGACTTGGGTCCCATTGTGGCAAAATCGGAAGCATGTCTCCAAGTACTGGCGGGATGCTCAAACTGGGCAATGGTCGCAAGTGGACCTTTGGCATGGTCGGATTGGTGAGTAGGCACCACCATCGGTTTCTACGTGCAGGCATGAGGTCATGTAGTTTCAAACAAACTTGGGCTATGTTGAAACGAGTCTTGGCACAAAACCCTTGGATGATCCTCTGCACTTCAGGATCTTGCCCTGCTCCTTCGACACACTCCAACAAAATTGAATGAGCTCGTAGCCAGTAGCTAGCTTCAAGGACCTTGCCTAGGGAACCAGACCTAACATCTTGTGATTTAAGGCCATCTCCTAGTGCAGACCATGGCTGACAACTGAACCCTGACAAGACCAAAGACGGAGCGGGCAGGCTGAATGGATGCCTGCAATCACGGATGCTTGACCAATGTCACGAGGAAAGACTTGGCTCTGACCCTGCCTCAACTGAAACTGACAATTCTCACTGCGGAGGTCGTTGACAGCCTTGATGGTCAATCCACACGACCCGGCCCCCTCTCCCATGATACCAATCCCAGCACAAAGTTCGTAGGTGTGCTATGCCCCAAACAGTAACCTTTGCTGACATCCAAATGAAACCGTGGAGTAACTTGCATGACCTGTGCTTCCAAGAAAGAGAACATGGGTAGGTTAGCGAGTTTCCCTGTTGCAGTAAAAAGTTGGCTATCAACCCCAGACCGACAAAGGTGTTTCATCCCTGTGTTGTCATAGACGATGACATTGCATTGACCGTTAATTGAATCACCAACCTGTAGCTTTGACCAGTTGGGTTCAATCCTCACAGCAGGCAGTCCCATTGCTCAGACTACCATCCCAAGCGCTTGGCCCGCACCGATGTACCTCTGGTAGGTGCTTGGGCCACATCTCTGTGTCGTCCCTTTAAATTGGTAGATAGGGTTTCCCTTAGTGGATTGTGAGATTCACCATCGTCAACAGTGGTTTCGAGTCATCAAATCTGTATATTGGTTGGTATTAAAATCCCCTATAACATATTGGTTCGTATTAAAATCCCCCTATATACGGGACTTCTAATCCCCTATATGGGGGATTATAGGTTCAATAATTGATTCTTGACATATTGGTATGTTATATTGCTGGTAACTATTGGTTCTTCTAATCCCCTATAGTCCCCTGTATTGGTTTTGAACACGGTTCGCTTACCCTCATGATTCGCATGTTCCTTCCAAAGCACAACGGAAATATGATGGGGAGAATTGGGATGGTTTGTGGCATTGGGCGTGCCACATTACCCATACGAATTGGGTTTAGTATTGGTAGATGGGTATGAACTGATTATACCAGTTTTACCCATACTAAGAATGGTCATGCCCAAAATATAACAGTAAGAATTACCAATATCAACAACAGTTATAGTTATACCCAATTGTAGTGATTTACGGGATAGATAAGCTAGCAGCTAGCAGTTTTAGCGATTGATGGTGATTTATGATGATACTATACCACAATAATGTGACAATATTATTTCATTGTACACAACTCATCATACTCCTCAATAAATTGGGTAGCATTGGTCCTTATAATGACCCACTAACCAACATTACATCACCATGATGACTCATTACAGTTAAAATAGGTCAGAACTTTACCATGATTGCGGTCACTATTATACAATTTATAATGGATTATTGGTTGATTAATATTGAACAATGAATTACCATTGATTCAATATCACCATGGAATCATTAATATTACAACTATTATATATTCCCAATGGAATATGACAATCCCAAGTTTCATGCCGCAATAGGAATCCGTACAATCGCCGACAGGAACAAAAAATGTTGTAGCAAAATAATAGTTGCTTATAATCGAAAACATGATGTGCTATAACATATATCTCAATATACCACAATATTATGGTACATATGCATATGTAAATAATTAAATCTACATGTATATATATATATATATATGTAATGAATTAAACCAAACAAGAAACAAACAAATAGATAGTTGTTACCACTATGAATGCTTAGAAGAAATATCACGAATGATTACTATTGTATATTATAGTGATACCTCCATTAGTTAACCACTAGTGGTGCTTATTCTCTATTTTTGTGAAATCTCCATTAGCGATATCGCTATTAGTAATAGGTAATGTAATGAATGATTAGACACAATATACAAATATTAAATATTGCCATCATTAATGTTTAAAAGAAATATCATGAATGATTACCCTCATCATTAATATTGGTAATGTCTACTATAATTAAGAGTAACACTTTTTTCTGATCATTACTATGTAGCAAATCAATAGGGATGGTAGTACTGACTAGTGATGTATAAGTAGTGAGTACCATGGACTTAAAGAAATTCCATGGATTGGTGATTTATGATTACTACTGCCATTTAACGATTAAATCACCTATCATAAACTACAAGGATTAATTCAGATTGCCATTACTGACGTGGTGATTAGTGAATTAACAATGGTGAATTAACCATTAGCATTGCCATTTAGTGATTACTGCAAATAGACACTGGATCATTAGGTCATGAATGTTGAATAAACTGTATAATATTATCTGATATGTTGGAATAATCATTAGTATATTACATTACTGAAATGTACAAGAATATCTACTAACATGGTGATTAGCAACTAATGATTAAGATGACTATATTCCAGTGTATTAAAAAAGTCATTAGTAATTAGTGACTAATGTGTAACTAATAACGATTAGTGATATTAACATCAGTTACTGGTGAAAATAGTGGTATTAAAATCATTTTCACTATCATTAGTTACTAATAATGGTTAAACAATGGCTGGTTGGTGGTTTCAACCCCTCTGAAAAATATCAAAGTCAGTTGGGGTGATTGTTCCCAATATATGTAAAAATGGTTAATTCTACCTAATTGTAGTATATTGTAGTGATTTATGGGATTAATAACCCTAAAATCATTGTTCAATAATGATGACTAGTGATTCACCATGTCTCCATCAAGCCGCCTCCGGCAACTCGGCCGCATAGCGCTCCACCGCGCCCAGCACGCGCTCGATCTGCGCCGTGGCGTCATGGACGTTCGCCAGGTCCTTAAAAGGGCGGAATCCCTCGTGACAACCGGGTGAAAAACGGTGGAAAACGATGGGAAAATGATGGGAAAATGATGGGAAAATGATGGGATTTCATATGGAAAACATAGGAAAACATGAGGAGAGATGATGATTTCCATGTGGAAAAATGGGGAACAATGGTGAAAAGGAGTGAAAGTAATGAAAAACAAATGATGGACACATGGTGAAACATGATGGACAAATCCATTTCATGGGGAAAATTGATGGTGGTTTCATATGGACAGATCTGAAACAATAGGAGGTTCAGATGGAAACTTGATGGTTCACCGGTGAACATTGGGAAAAGTACTGGGAAATAATGAAGAGACAGGGATTGCATATGGAGAAATAATGGTCATATGTAGGAACATATGGCTCTTGTATGGATAACTGTGGATTCAACATGGCTTTGGTACTCCATCATTTTTTGAATCCCAGTAAAAACCAGTATGAGCGTATGCCTCTACATGGCAGCCGACCAACTGAAAAGGTCAGGATGAAACATTCCCAAGCATGTCTGCAGGCCCCGTAGAAAGCGGTTTGGCCAAAGGCATCATTCAGCCAGCCGAATCGCCTCCCAAATACCGACCACTGGAGCACCGCAGTCCGTGGCCATGGCGTTCATGCTCCGATACGAGCACACAGCGTGCAGTCTGGTTAGGAAGAACACCCCACAGGGATCCTTGCCGTTGGCCAAGCACCTCGTTGCAGCCATCCTCCATTGATCCAATTATCATGTTACTATCCAAACAAAACATACAAGTGAAAACAATATCACAGAAAATAACATTATAGAATCATCCCATGATCAACCCATAACCCTAATAGACAACCCCATGAATTCCATTTTTGAGTGCTTAAATTAACCATAATTACTAGTTCATATCCCTTTAGCCTTTAACTATATATATACATATATACATCGTTTATATAGTTTTTAATATAGTTTATATCTAGTCCAAAAAACATATAAACTATATATCCTGATATTGTTAATATACACTATATATAGTGAATAAAACTTTAAATAGTTTATATAGATAATATGTTCAATAAATGTGTATATTCACTATAGTTACCTATAGATATTCCTTGATGACCATGGCTCAGAACTACTGATCCACTGGAGCTACTGTACAAGTAGATGATTTTCAACATGTTAGTTTACCCCATAGCAATCACCCTTAATCACTCTTAATCACCATGATCTGTTCCATTAATGACCATTCAAAAAACCATCAATAATCCATAAATCACTCATTAATCACCATAGATCGCCATTAAATCACTAATAATTGTTGGTTCAACCATCATTCACCCACCATTTCCCACGTCGTTTCCACCGTTGTTTTTGTCGTTTCCACCGCGGCGCTCGTCCCCCAGGCAGCACCAGCTGCAGGCTGCGGATGTCGCGTTCCAAGGTGCGGATGGCCACGTCCGGGACCTGCGCCACTTTCCAAGGTACGCTATAGCTATAGCTATAACAATTATAGTTATAATATGGTATATACCATTGTATTAGCTATTGGCCAGTATATAATGGTATATATACAATTATACTGGCTAATTGGTTGATAATGATCAATAATGGTGATTCAATATTGATCAATAATAGTGATATTAACTATATAGATACTGTTATCTAAAGGCTATCTATATATATTCACTTATATCTATATTCACTTATTTATCTATGAGGAGATAATGTTGATTATGTTAAACCCAAATATATCTTAAACTCAATGGTTTAAAACAAATCCCATACTGAAAAATCCCACCGGTTACTTAAATCCCAATGGTTCATATTCCATCATAAACATGAGCGCCTGACTGCCCACAGATCCAGGCTCCAGGCCTTATAATATGTCAATGTATCGACCATTATGTTTTATTACAACATGTAATAAGGTACAATCATGAATCATATGGTGATTACAAAACGTTCTATACTAGTATAGAACTAGAAATATGTCAATGTAAAGAACCATATCACATTGAAAGCCTTCTCCAGACAAAGCCATTTCAACAATCGTGTAATATCACGTTGTAATATACTACATAGTATATAACATAAACTACAGGAATTACATCTACATGCATAGAAGATCTCCATCACCGCTGGCCCTGGCGCCTTATTGACGCCCGTTTTGGATCGGAAGATCTCCAGCGCCTTTCGACTTCGCTCCACCAGCCGCGAGGCGCCCGAGACCACTTTCTCCAGGCCCTCCGCCTGCCGCACCTGGTGGGAAATGGTGAGTTTTACATGGTGAATCATGATGATTAATGTTAGTTTTAGATGAAAACGACTAATATGTTAGTTGAATACATGATTAGTTTTATAGGGTATATCATGATTAAACAATGGTTAACCATGGCTAATAATGATCATAAAAATGGTGATTCATGATGATTAATGATGATCTGGTTGGTGGTTTCAACCTACCCCTCTGAAAAAAAATCAGTGAAATTCAGTTGGGATGATGAAATTCCCAACTGAATGGAACAATGAAATTCATGTTCCGAACCACCAACCAGTGTTGTGGATGATATAGGGGGATTTTCTACTTCAATCATCCATTGTAATAGGATGTTCCATTAAAAACTGGCAGGTTCATGGATTTTCTGGGAATTTGATGGGATTTTTGGGATTGCGAAGAAAGGATGTCATATGGTTGATAGGTTTCCCTACTATGGGTTGTCGTAGTCTCAATAAATTAGCTAGTATAAATCCCACCAATCAACCATCATTGTTCGGTTATATCATCCTATATCTCCATGTTTCATGCTTAAGCCCCATTTAAATCCCAAGAAATTCACCAATGAACCAGGATATAAATCCCCAAGATGCTCTTTTCTCATATCTAATCATCAAGAATCACAATAAATTCCTATATTTCCTCGTGAATTACATCCATAGATCCATTAAACATCATGAATCACCTAATAAATAATCATGAATCAAATTAATAGATCCTTTACTGACCACACATAATTGTGATGGATAATATTCATCACCGTATAGATTACACAATTCCTATAGGGATTTAGAAGAATAGGAATTAATAATCACCATTAATCATCATGAATCACCATCAAACATAATTAATAGATCCATTACTAGTTCACTTAATCACCATTGACACATATTTTTTGGTTATAATCACCATTCATCATCAATCACCATGAATAATCCATCCCAGGTGGTACAGGATTTCGCAACCATCCACAGTATCCCTATTGTTCAATTTGTTAATTTCACGAATAATTCCATTCATACAGTAGTTCCATTCATCCATCAATTTCATGATTAATCACCATTAACACATAATTGTTGGTTGTAATCACCATTCATCAATGCATAAATTTCATGATTAATCACCATTAACACATAATTTTTGGTTATAATCACCATTCATCAATGCCTCCTTTTTCATGATTAATCACCATTAACACATAATTCTTCGTTATAATCACCATTCATCAATGCATCAATTTCATGATTAATCACCATTAACACATAATTTTTGGTTATAATCACCATTCATCAATGCCTCCTTATGCATGATTTATCACCATTAACACATCATTTTTGGTTATAATCACCATTCATCAATGCCTCCTTTTTCATGATTATTCACCATTAACACATAATTCTTCGTTATAATCACCATTCATCAATGCATCAATTTCATGATTAATCACCATTAACACATATTTTTTGGTTATAATCACCATTCATCAATGCCTCCTTATGCATGATTTATCACCATTAATACATAATTTTTGGTTATAATCACCATTCATCAATGCCTCCTTTTTTATGATTAATCACCATTAACACATAATTTTTGGTTATAATCACCATTCATCAATGCATCAATTTCATGATTAATCACTATTAACACATAATTTTTGGTTATAATCACCATTCATCAATGCATCAATTTCATCATTAATCACCATTAACGCATAATTTTTGGTTATAATCACCATTCATCAATGCATCAATTTCATGATTAATCACCATTAACACATAATTTTTGGTTATAATCACTATTCATCAATGCATCAATTTCATGATTAATCACCATGTTCTAAGGGAATTATTAACTATTCTAAACCACCATGTTGAAATATCCCCATTGTTCTTGCTTAAACCACCATGAAAAAAATCGCGCCTGCACGGCTGCCTGAATCTCCTTGGCCCAGAAGCGTAGCCGCGCCTGGAAAAAAAACTGCTGGGAAAACACAGGGAAAAATGGAGGGAAAATGAACATGTAGAAAAAACATAGGGAAAACCACTATATCGAAAATTATTGGTAATTATTATCTATAATATATATATATCGAGAACTATATCGAAAACATAGGGAAAAATGTTCCATAGAAAACATGTTTCTTATCGAAATTATGGACAATCTACAGGGAAACACCCAAAATATTCTCAAACATGATGGGAAAACGATCGGGACAAATCATGAAACATCTGGAGAAACAGTGGGGAATAGCTCTCCAATTCTTTGCAATCCTGATGAGATGTAATTGGGAAAAAAAACGTGAAACACTGGAATTTACCATCTGGTTGTGTCAAAATAGCTATGGAAAATCACCAGTTTTAATAGGTAAACCATCTGTAAATGGGCCATTTTCCATAGCTTTTTGTATGTTTACCAGAGGGTATCATCAAAGAAATCGAATCATCAAACAAAAATGCCACAGAAATCCAGTAGGATTAGCCTAACAATCCAACATAGCTACGGGCAATGGCCCATCTATAGATGATTTACCTCTAAGAAAAGAATGTTTCCATAGCATGATTAACTATAGCTATTTGCCAAAAGACTTCAGATTTACCTAGATGATTTAATGGCCATTGCCTAGATGATAAAAAATTACCTCCATTAACCTCAGATTTATAGACAGAGTTCCATTAACCTATGGCCATTTGCTGATGATTTACCCCAATCTGTAGCGATTCTCCAAGGGAGGGTCATCCCATAGCTTGGAGTTGCGAAACTTGTTGGAAACTTCAGAAACACCAAAAAAACCTGTTGAAAAACACATCAAGTAATGGATTTCCCATTGGGAACTAACATAATCCCATATAATCCCATATTTTCCCATTAGGATCATCTTCATTTTTTTTGAAAAATACCCCCTTAACATATGGGACAGCGGTGAAACATTGAGGCCAGCGACTCGGTACCAACAATCAAAAACGGGTCGACCAAAACGAGGACGGTGGGTCACTGGCGACGCTATGTTTGAATGCTCCGAATTTGGAGATTTCCTGAAAAGGGGGTACCCCCAAATCATCCATTTATATATATATACTGTATTACATATATATATATATATGGATTTTCCATGATCAACCATCCAACTTTTGGGATACGCCCATTTATGGAAACCCCTATTTCCAAGTGTTGTTCTTCTGTATGTTTACTGTGTCCGCATGAAATTTGAGTTGATAGATGTTGATAGTTCAAAAATGCTTCGAAACATTTTGATGTTTACCCTTGGAGCATCAAAACCATATATATACATATGTTTATATATATATATATATTATATGTGTATATATATATTATGTACAGGTTTTAAGCAATTTCACTTGGGAAAAGACATGGGATCCTCCAAATAAAACGGCTGATTTTGAGTGATAAAAAACCACATAGTTTCAGCATCAAATCCGCAGAAACGGCACCTGTAAGGAACCAGACCACAGCATATCCATCTCCTGGAGCCGAGCCGAAGGCAAAACACCATGCTCAGCTGAAGGTCTATAGATCTTATATATAAAATGGGGATAATCCATACATATATATATACACATAATATGTTTGGTTTTAAAAAAACTTGGTAAAAAAAGAGAACAACTAGTTGATGTTCCTTCCATGGTTTCAAATGCCTGACGTTCTTGTCAGATGCGTCACCGAAATTCACGCTGTGATTTCGTAAATCCACTGACCATGGTCAGGGTGGAACGGAAGCCCCACTCATAGTGTCACGAGTGCATTTGCCTGCGTGTATCTTTGTAAATCCATGTGCGGTTTTCTATTAAATAAACATATACGTTCTATGTGTGTATTTAACTATATACATATACATATGTATACATGTGCGTGTATGTATATCTATCTATATATATATATATATCCAGTACATAATGGAGAAACATGTCATTGTCATAGAAATGTCGGTTGTACTGTGACCATGATGTAGGTTGGAGCCTTCAACATTTTGCAACCCTTTATTATGTACCCATATCATCCATACATATCACATAATCTGTAACAACAAATCCATTTTTACCCTCTGGTAAACTAACATAACTATGGAAAATCATACTTTTTTAATGGCTAAACTCACTATAAATGGCCATTGTCAAAAGCTTTTTGTATGTTTACCAGGCCGGGTTTTTCTGGATTTCTGGTGGGTTTAGAGAGATTGATCAGGATTTGCAGGGGTTTTATATATTTTAGATGGATTTTTGTGATTCTCCAGGATACATCACAATTCACAGGGATTGAAAACAAGGCATCCCCAATTCCTCTGAATCACCATTAATGATGATTAGTGATTTAAAGTGGGTCGTTCCATTTGCTTTATAGTGATTTATGTCCATTAATAGTGATTTATAGTGATTTAATGATTATTAATAATGATTAATGTTGTATACCGATTAGTGTCCTGGGACTGTACTGTGAAAAAAATAATTGAGTATCTTGTGAATGGGGGGGGTGGACCTCTATTGTGAAAAGTTTTTTCTCAGATCATTTTTTTCAGCAGGAGCTTTATCCACCTTTATACACCTTTCTTTGGGTAAAGCTGGTCCATTTACTTTAGACAGCCATATCCATGTTAAAGCCTTGAAAATGCAAGGTTTCCCAAATAATTAGATGCCTCATTAAACCCTCATTTCAAAAACAGCACCCAAACAATTTTTCAAGGGGGTACCCCATGAGTGACCCAGATCCTCAATAATGTAATTGTTTCGATGGTGCCCTATTGTGCACAAAAACTGTTGGGGCAAATGTTTGGGGATTTAAAAGGAAAATCATTTGAAAGTAGATTGATGTCAATTGAAATCCTTACTTCAGTTGACTATCCTAAAAATTGTTGGGGGGGGGGGCAGAAAATGCCGAGTTATTGAGTAGCCTAAAATGTTGCGGGGGGGGAGGCACACTAATCAGTATCCAACATTAATAATGATTAAACGAATTCCTCAACGTGCTTCGTTTCTTCAAAATTCTTGCGTGGGAAAAAAACAACAGCATCTTCGAACACTTTTTTCACAGGATGCAATACTATAGAATATGTATGCATACCATCCTGTAATCAAACTTGGCAATGGAAAATCTCACATTTATAGATTAATTTCCCATAATTCTAGTTCAGGGAGTACAAACCATCGCTTCCCTGGCCAATCTGCAGCTGCAAATAAATGCATTTCTTTTTTCAGAGAGGGACGTCGCCACATCTCAACACTGGTTTGACTTTAATGAATGGGAATTTCAGGATCCTAAATTGGAGGTACCTACCATATATAAGGCCTATATAAGGCCTATGTAAGTGAATATCCCCACAAAATATGCCCTTATATGTGGTACAGTACCTCCATTTTAGGATCCTGGAATTCCCATTGATTTGATGAACAAATATTGTATGTCAGAAGAAAGATGACATATGTTGCTTCAGAAAACAGCTGTCAGCTTGATGACTTTATCAGCATTCTTTCCCAACATGTCACGGCCGCGCATCGCCACTGTGGGAACTGTTCCCATGGAATTGATTGCTTCCCCATGTTTCTTGCCCATTGGAAACTTGCTTGAGACTTCTTCCTTGATTGTTTCTCGCCCATATCTTATCTTCTAGTCAATAACAATCTAGATAATTAATCTACAAGTGGTTTAATACTCTAATATATTATAGAACATATCTTTCTACAATAATATATTATAGAACATATCTTTTTCTTGCTTCAATACCCCCTTTGTTCTCGTTGAATATTCCCAAGTTCACAAGCGTTCCGGGACGATCAGGTTCGCAGATTTGGGGAATCCCGTCGTCATTTTGGGCTGAAAAACCTTTAAAAACATATAGTTTTATATGAATATATAACTGATTTACATGGTGAATCATGATGATTAATGTTAGTTTTAGATGAAAACAACAAATATGTTAGTTGAATAACTGATTAATTTTACAGGGTATATCATGATTAAACAATGGTTAATTATGGTTGATAAAGTCAAACAGGGGGACGAACCAGGCACCCACAAAAAGGAGGAAACCCAATCCGGTAAACCCTGCATGAAACAATCAACAAGTACGGACGCTATTTTCCGCACTTGAGCCATGACATCGGGTA
>Ga0126342_10009847_pt1 | contig 17115 bp, 12 predicted proteins | sample Cyp1metagenome_FD_92528 | JGI IMG/M metagenome (GOLD analysis project Ga0126342, IMG submission 92528) | Coral microbial communities from Lord Howe Island, Old Settlement Bay, Australia - Cyphastrea 1 metagenome | ecosystem: Host-associated > Invertebrates > Cnidaria > Coral ... | reverse complement strand
CGCAAGACACGTGCCGCTTCTGGATCTGTGGATGATAATTAGGTGCATGCATGTCTCTAATTAAAATTGTGAGATTTTCTTTCATACCCGCCACCAGTGCATGGGGTGAGAGATAGTGCAGTGGATCTGACACATGCCTCGCGTCAAGAGTTGAATTGTATAATCATGTGTAATCCCATTCCAGAAATATGGAACACTCCCCAGAAACCATAAACTTCAGTAGGGCTTTACACTTGTTTGATAGTAGTACTTTAATTGGTGTTGGCTTATCGTGTTTCCAATGTAATAGAATATTGTTTCATATATGAACTATGAACTGTGTTTCACTAAAAATGTGTACTTTACCATTGTATATATTTACATTTGACAGCATTTGGGGGTGTTTCATACCCAGTTACTTACTGTATATCCAGATATGCCTAACTTGTATAAACAAAATAACTATAATACTTGTATATATATAAATAACAGGGTATTTACTGTATATATAATTAGATATATCAATTTATCTGGGTAAATTATAAGGACCTTACTGCGACCGAAGCCTGGAGAGCACGACATGACATTAAGCCCCCGCACACAGGGAATGAGCACGAGGAAGACCTTGTTTCATGGAGGGAAAATCAATGTTGGCCCAGTAATGGCCCTAGAAAATGACCCATTGAATCATTCATAGAACTATTAATGGATAGTTGATGGCCAGTAATGGGTAGTTGATGATCCTAATAAAAAAAAAAAAAAACTAGCCATTAAAATGGTAGTTGATGTCCATGATTTACCGAAGGTGATCGTCCATATAATCAACTGACGTGATAAGCTGAGCTTCCCGCGCGCTATCAGTTCTACTTCCCGCTGTGACCTTAAAATAGGGGACATCCCTACTTGGAAGTACCTGATTCACTAAAAAAGTCCATCTCAAATAGGTTAATAAATACCGACATTTGTAGCAGCATATAAATCAGTACATTCAACTACCTATTCAATTGGTTTTCCCAACTATTTATTGCCCATTCCTAGAAACTATCCATAAGGTTAACGAGTTGGTTGATGTTGTAGCCCATTCCTTCAAACATTTTTGTTGTAGCCCATTCCTTGTTGTAGCCCATCACAAGCTGGTTGATGTTTGATGGTTAACTCCCCATATTCTATGGGTTGTACCTTCACTTTTTTAACACATCCAGCCGGTCGACCCTCTACTATAAACTGGTATATTCCCCCGTTGAAAACTATACTTAGAATCACCATAAACCCGTTCCGCCCTAGTTGAGCTAGTTGCGTTTACCAACTTAGCTACTGTAAGTGTGGAGCACGGGGTTAATTAACTGGCTGGTAACCCCTGAAACAGGATAGATCACGGGCTATGACAAAAACAGATCATCTCAGTATCGTCCAGTGAAAATTATCAAACTGTTGATGATGTATATACTTATATCTCTGAAAAACATTAGTCAGTTGAGTCAGTTGGGATTATTATTCCCAATATATGGAAAAATAAAACATGTTCCAAACCACCAACTAACCAGTATACTTACATAAATATAACTGTATATATCTTAAACCACATGATAAATATGTCTTAAACCATCACATATCCTATCAAATATACCCTTCATTTTGTTTATACCAACTCATTATTCAGACAAAGTGGGTAAAACGCTTCCATTGACGCGGAATCCAAACCATCACAAATTAAGAAAACACTATGGAGTTTCAATATGTTACAAGGTGGTGCCCCCCAGTTATAAGTTGGTTTTTATAATCCCATTAAGTAGTTCGATATATCTACCATAAGTCCTAGTTATTCTACTTATAAACCAACTTAGCTATCTTGGGGGCACCACATTGTACTGGAAACATAGAATATATGTTTGCGACGCAACGCTCAGCGGATGCTTCTCTCGAGTCGTCACCATGGTCGTCAGTGCCTGCGCCCAGGGCCCCGCCTGTTGTCGCCGGGGCCCCTGTTCACCATCTACTTTCATAGGATTTTCCACGATATACCATCCATTTGGGGGTACCCCCGTGACTATGGAACATGTTGGGGGATTGTGTGGTGTGTTCAACGCAGCTCCGCGGTGTCGAAACGGCCGCACAAAGCACGGGCGTCACCGGCGGTCCGCTCTGCATGGTGCGTTGACTGCTTGGGACCATGGGATAACCACTGCAATGTGGGATCCTGGCTGCCAGTTATAAGTTGGTTGGTTTAGATTCGCCCCAGTAACTAGTTCGTTATTTGCGTACCATAAACCAGTTCGTGACATTGGATTATGTGAACCCCAACTGAATGCGTTCTCGTGGCCGGGGTCTTCACGACTTGTACCATGCCATTTGAGGATGGTTGGAATCCCAACTGGAAACGAGGCTGATTTGGGGTGTTGAAATTGTACAGATCTGGCGTCACAACTGGAAATCACCAACGCATTTTCTCTTGGTTTACTGCTTTAAGGGAAAATCATGGAATATCTACAAGAATCCCCTATCATTGGTGGTAAACAATCACCGTTTCCCGTGAAGATTTTCCCAACAAAACGATCTCGAACTGGGTGAACTGGATGACATCTGCACCATTCCAGTAACCAACCATGACTGGGCGTCATGTAAATTACATCATCCCAGTCTTGGGGGTACCATCTGGTTATTTAACATAGCCATGGAAAATCACCATGCTATTAATAGGTAAACCATATATTTCTATGGGCCATCTATACCATGGCTATGTTAAATAACCAGAGGGTATACCTAGTTTCATAGGGTCATAAATTCAGGGTCTTGGTAGATCATGAGAGGCCCTTTATTTAACAATACCTAATAATATCCAATAATCATATGGAGGTTTCCTAAAGTGGGGGTACCTCTAAGTCATTTATTTTAGTAGGATTTTCCATTATAAGCCATCCAGCTATTGGGATACCCCGTACACCCATTTAAGGAACCCCCCAAATTGTTTTAAGGTTCATTAGCGGGTTTACCAACCCGTCTGCGAAAAGGGTATGCCCCCATTTCTTTCACCGTCCCAAACAACTAATTTCCAAACATTAGGTGCATTTTTGGGTAATCATTCCCAATACAGATAATATCATGCCAATAATGGTAATTCCCAATACCAATATCCACCATGTCATTCCCAACAATAATATTTTCCATTGTCATAATTCACCGATAACGACGACCAGTCATTACTACCAAAACATGCAAATATACAATCCATCACACAAACGAAAAATTGACCTAACCTCATGAGCAACAAAAACCTGTTGGGGTTCACTACTGATTTTACCTAACCAGACCAAACGTGATAGGCCAGTGTTTAACCATCCCCAATAATCATACCCAGCCCGATTCATTAAGTTCAATGCTGGGTTTAACTGAATTTACCAAATCAAAGACGCGAAGCCTCATTGGGTTGACTGCTGGGTTTACCAAAAACTACCCCAATACCCATAATATGACCCCAATCATCTCCAATCATATTATCGATTTACCGATTTACCTCACCTTATACACCAAAAAGAACAGATTTGGCTCATGATTGGTAAAATCCCTAAAATTACCAAGCAAAAAAAATATATCTAAAACTACCCAGAAAAAAGATGGGGTTTACCCAAGAAAAAATAGCAAAAAAAAACCGGGACCGTTTTTGTTTAAATATCAACGCCCAAGTGGCTCGCAGCGCTGCTAGCAGCCAGCCGAAGATACAGAGAGTAGGACCTGGGGCGTTGGGCACCTTTCGAGGTGCCTTTCTACTGTTGATGTAGAAAATCACAAAAAAGATGTGGTATCGAAGATTGCACAGGCAGGAGGCCCCACGGACCTGACCACCCAGAAGTCAACCTAAGAGCGATATCTCCGATCCAAGAGCCGGGATCGCACGGAACCCATGTGTGCCAGCACGGCATCATCAAAATCCTCACAAAAAAGATGTGGAAATAGCCCATTAATGGATATTACTGGAATATTCATGGTGATTTCATAGGATATTCATCGATATATCTGGTAACCCTGGGGTAAACATACAGAAACATGCGGAAAATCCATGGTTTCACGTTGGGAAAATGATCTACATTCATGGTTTTCCACATCTGTCTGTGAAGGTTTACAGGAGGGTATCCTTTTCCAGTTGTAAACCATCAAGAGAAAGTCTATGTAACATAGTGTCAAATCAACCTAGCTAGGTATGCAGTTACGGCCCTTTACCAGTTATAAGTCCGTGATAACAATTTTGGATACCTTGAAAAAACACAAATTCTTAGCTGGTGAACGTAGATAATCCCATTGATACCAAAGACTAGTTAAGATTAGTTTCTACCCATCCAGTTGATTGGCCTAGACAATTTATACAAGGTGGTGCCCAGTTATAACTGGTTTTTAACCACTACTCAATACCCAATCGCATGACCCTAGGTAAATAAATACCGGTCAGCATCCATGTTGTGCTACTTGTAGGGTCAAAACAGGTTATACGGTTTATGCATTTTTGACCATTGATGGCCCTTTAAGGGTTATAAGTCAGTAAGTCGCCCCATTTATGGAATAATAGCCCCATTTATAACTTATAGCCATTTATAATCGCTAAAGGGCTGTAACTGCAAAAACGCTTCATGGATTGATCATCCTGCCCCAAGGTTCATGTTTGATTTGTTGGTGAATGCAAGGTGGTGCCCCCCAGTTATAAGTTGGTTTATAATCCCATTAAATAAATAAATAAATATATATATATATATATCTACCATAAGTCCTAGTTATTAGAGTTATAAACCAACTTAGCTATCTTGGGGGCACCACATTGTGGTTCCATCCCAAATTTCTACATGTCCATTGGGCCTTCGTGTTTTGTTACCCAACTCTCCAGTTGGTAACCCCAAAACATACGGAAAAAAAAAAACGAGAAAAAGGAACTTGACGATCGTATTCTATTTATAAATATACCAGGAAGACGCCCCACTAATGGTACCATTTTTTGAAAAAAAAACATATTTATTGTGCATACTTCGAAAAGAAAACACACGACGTGATAACCAGCAAGAAAAACAGAAAAGTAAAACCCTAGTCTGTTTTCTTTTTTGGGGATTAGTATATTCTGGGTCCATGTTCAACCCAACACAGACTTAAGTTTTCACTGAAGGTATAGTTATAAGATTTAAGTCATGGATCCAGGATCAGGATACTTGCTGATGCATGATGAAGTGGCATTAATGACCACTAACTCCCAATATCATGTACATCAAAATAATGCTACTAGTACTATATACTATACGTCGGATGCGTATTTAATATGATTCAATATAAATGTACCACGGAGTCGTATATTTTTTGTTGGCGCAATCTGCAGCTTTGAAGCTTAGCACCTAAAAAACAGCCCTTCAATGCAGTGGTCTACTGCACGTGTCTGTGAAGAGACACAAGCGCTGGCCTTGGCACTTTCAGGATCACCCGCAGCCTCAACCGACATATCCTGCCATGTCAATCCACGAAGCCCTTGCCCCTGATCCAAAATTGCAGCTGGCTCAATTTTTCCGGCATCAAACTCAATCAAAAGCTTGAGAAACGCAGCCAAAGATCAATCCCTCCCTTTGTCTGTCCACAGAATCCAAGCCTGGACAACAAGGTCGAAGAATGGCAATGGGACATGGTGGTCCAATGGCTCACAATTTAACCAGCGCCCGTGCAGCTTTCGCAACGTTCATCCCATTGGTGCAGCTTTTCTGTAACGAGAAACCTGCCGGGCAGCTGTTTTTTTCCGAGGTCCAAACCTATTTTATCGTTATTCACATCACTATACTCACAGGTGATATTGTTAAATTACTACTGGGTACCCTCTGGTAATTTAACGTAGCTATTGAAAATGGCCATTTATAGTGAGTTTTCCCATTAAAAAATGTGATTTTCCATCGTTATGTTAGTTTACCAGAGGGTAATGAACACAAGCATACAATGGGTATCCGAAGACTATTCCTAATAGACCCACTGTTGAGCTGAAAAATCACTGAGCTGAAACTAGCTGTCATCATCTGTTATCTCACGACCATTTGGGAATGATTCCCCATAGACAGACCAATTACTCCAGTGAGGAAAAACTGTGACGTCATTACAATTCATCCAGATTCCCCATTCATATTCCATTCATCACCCATGCAAAAAAAAACACAAACTTTTATCCCCAGGATATCCCTTAAAAAAATAGGTAACATGGAGGTTTCCATGGGTAAAACACAGGAAACCGACTCGGTACCGCACCTACAATCTTCTCAGTCGCCTGGGACGGCCGCAGACTGTGCAGATTTAAGGACCGAGTTTCTGGTTTGATAAGATTTACCCTCTGGTAAACATACAAACATCGAAAAATTAGCCATTTTCGCTATGTTAGTTTACCAGGGGATATATTTTTTGTTTTTTTTTCCAGGGATAAATGCAGAGATTGGGACTAAAATTTGGGATTTCAAAAGGGATCTACCCGTTGGTTATAAGCCAGCCTTTGCCCGTTGATCGATGATTTATTGATGAGAACTACCGTTCTGATAAACATGGTGATTTTCCAGTTCGCTACGTTAAGCAAATACCTGAGGGCAATGGGATTTTGATAGTCATTTGACCCTGTGAAACTCCATAAAATGCAGTTCACTCCTGTTTTCTGTTTTTCTTTGCGCCTTGATGGACCCGTAAATGGCGTCATGTTCAGCATTGACCCATCCGCTTTACCGGGTTTATATAACGTGGTTTAACCACCCAGCTAGCGGGAATGACAATGATGAACACATACCATTGCCAATCTTAGATACCCTGCAAAAAATGACAAATTCTTTGCTGGTGAACGTAGATATTCCCATTAATACCAAAAGACTCAAGGATTCAAGTATCCATGTAAGATTGACCTAGATGATGAACACATACGACCACCTCTGAGGCTTCAGATGAATATGATGAATGGAGTCCCAGGGTTTCTCATAACTGGTTGGCCAACCATCAACCGATGGATATATTACGGTATATCTACAATGTGATGCCTCCTTATAAGTCGGTTGATTGCCCATCAACTGTAGTTATATTCACTGTCAACTTCAGTCAACATAGTTTAAACAAAAAAATAGCTACCATCTGGTTATTTGTTACATAGCTTTTTAAAAATCACCATGCTATTAATAGCAAAACCATCTATTTCGATTAGGGCCATCTATACCATGGCGAACTGTTAGTCATAACCAGAGGGTATGGGGCACCATCTTGTGGATGTTTTGATTTGAAACTGGGAATTCCTTCCCGATTCTCGGTGATGTTTTTGAACCCTCGTAGCTCCGCAATGGTGCACTCTAAGGAAAACTTGGATACTAGATACCCAAAATACATTGAACGGATGAATATCCTGCAAAGTGAGGCACATAACTCATGTGCTAAATTTAAGTTCATGCAAATTACTGATTGTCATCTGTGTTTGTGTCTGTGTTTATCAGTGTACTAGACTCAGACCTAAACTGAATCAAGAAAAACGTGTACTTGATGAAGGACAAATGGCAAAACTATACCCTCACACCAATTCCTGCTACCCTTTGGTAGTCGAACATGGTTGGCTGAGAATTTTACCATCTCTGGGAAAATGGTTTATAATTGGTGGATTATCCACCAAACATCACCAAACCATGTTTGATGACAGGCTACTGACTATCCTTTTCAGGATAGACTGGATATCAGTACCTGACTTACTGGTGCTAAACGTAGGGAATGGATGGGTTGCTGGGGGTTGCTGGGATTATTATTGATAGTTAGATCATTCCCTCATTTCCCGTTTATTCAACAACATTAGATTATCTCCAGTCCGTTTTTTGGAACCCCGTAACCCGCATCTTGCCCCCGGGCGTGCGTGGCATTGATCCTTTGAAAAAACATCTACCCGGCCTGGTAAACAAACAGTTTGCTATTGAATATGGCAATTTATAGTTGATTTACCCACTAAAAATGGTGATGTTCCATAGTCTTTTGTATGTTTACCAGAGGGTAATCCCGAAGTAAGAGACCATTCATAGCCAGTGAAACCAATTATCCAAGGTTTTGCCATGGTGATTTTCCATAGTTATGTAAACGTTTACCAGAGGGTATGGCTCACAAGCTAGGTTTGAACCATGGGATGATTCTCCCAAACTGCTAAGCATACTTTACGGTGACATGGGTAGTGAGCTGGTGTTTTTTTCTGCCCAAATATTTGGATGTGTCGTATGTACCATATGTATACAAGGTGGTGCCGTTTTGCTTGCTGGTTGATATACCCAATTAACTATACATAGATACATCATGATGATTCATGATACATCTATTTTAAATCCAATCGTGAACTGGGGCACCACAGCGAATGTCGTTGCTACAATCTTCTAATTGCACAATTTGCCTCCATTGAACAATGTAGCATACTATCAAAACCATCTTCTTATTGGATTGTTTAAGGTTTTGATAGTATACTACATTTGTTCAAATAGAAAATATGATTAATTATTGTTCAATAACTGGGTGAACGTAACTGGGCTTAGTTTCCAAAGGGGGGGTTCCATAAATGGAGGTATCCAAAATGGTTTAGAAAATATAATTGTTCAATAATTGTGCATAAAAATATCATTATACTAATGGGATGTCCTAAATGACATGCACAATCTGTCAATACCCTCTGGTAAACATACAGTTTGCTATTGAAAATGGCCATAGAAAGTTCGTTGATTTACCCAGCTACATAGCATGGTGATGCTCCATAGTTATGTAAACGCTTACCAAAGGGTAATTGTTCACCTCATTGCATGATATTCCCATTTCATCCCAAGGTTGGTCAATCCCGCTGACCCATCCATGATATCCTCATGTGTTCCACGAATTTTCGGGCTGGAACCACCATTTTTAAAGGTTTTTCATGCAAAAACTCCCCACAAAATCCAAAGAAAAACCACCCGTTTTTTGCAATTCTTCATGGTTTTTGGTGGTTCTATAGTCTATAAATCACATGTAACTACCATTTTCTACCTGTTTTTCTAGAGGTTTCTGGTGGTGACTCCCCCAATCCCCAAGTTCCCAAGCTCCGCTTCGCCGCGCTGCCTGCGGCTTCTCAGTGGCAGGCACCACAAAGCCAGCAACGACCTGGGAGATCACTCAAGAATGGATGTTTTATGATTTATGTAAAATGGTGATTTTCCATATATTGGGAATTTCATCATCCCAACTGACGAACTCCAGGATTTTTCAGAAGGGGTAGGTCAACCACCAACCAGTTACCCTCTGATTATTTAACATAGGTATTAAAAATGGTGATTTAGTTCGTGGATTTACCCAGCTACATAGCATGGTGATATTCCATAGTTTTTTGTTCACGTTTACCAGAGGGTACATATCCTCATTGGATGATAGTTAAATCCCTACTGGTTGGTGGTATACCTACCCCTCTGGAAACTATGACTTAGTCAGTTAGAATTATTATTCCCAATATAAGGAATAAAACATGTTCCAAACCACCAACCAGTTATGTAATTGTTTTACGGGATAGAATGCCAGAACAGAATGCCAGAATAGATGCCACATAGAATGCCAGAAAGAATGACATAATATCACTGGTTGGTGGTTGACCTACCCCTCTGAAAAATATGAAAGCCATTTGGGATGATGAAATTCCCATATGGAAAAATAAAAAATGTTCCAAACCACCAACCAGTAATTGTGTGATGGGATTAAACAGTTGTTTAACCATCCAACAGTAGCAAGTGTATAGGATACACTAACTCTCCAACACTTGGATTATAAAAATAAAATTTGTGTGTGATTTTATGGGGGAAATGGTGGGAAAACCGCTCAAGAATTGGATTTTATGTGGGATTTTATGACGGACATGGTGGATTCTAGGGATTTTGAAACCATCCGACATTGTCAGAATTTTCGTGGGATTCACTCCAGCAAAATGTGAAAACTGTGAGAAAACCGCGCACTGAGTCGGAAATTTCCAGGACGAAAAAGGTATACCAGCCAAGAGTAAAGTTATGGGATGTAACCAATCACCAATACAAACAGTTTTTCATGGGATTTAACTATAACTAAACAACATTGGGAACTTCATGGGATTTATATAAATATCCGTAAAAAATCGGAGATTTTGATGGGATGTGACCCAAAGAAAAACGGAATTTGATGGGATGTAAGCTATCAACAATAGAATTTTGATCGGATTTATCTCAGCACTGGGAATTTCATGGAATTGGCATTAGCTCATCAACAACGGGGGAATGGGATTAAAACTAAAACTAAGACCAGTTTCATGGGATTACCCTCTGGTAAACGTTAACAAAAAACTATGGAAAATCACCATTTTTAAGGGGCAAATCCACTGCAAATGGCAATTTTCAATAGCTATGTTTGTTTACCGGAGGGTAAGTAACCAAATACAAGGAATTTTGAAGGATTCAACTAACCAACAATACACATTTCATGGGCTTGACCTAACATTGGGATTTGAAAGCAGCAAACAAAGCAAGAGCAATGTTAGATTCAACCAATCAAAAACAGGAAATTTCATGGCACAGTCCATCCAAGTCCCTTTACCGCAGAATCTCTGTCTATTCCGGCGGAGTGAAGAAGGACTGCAGCAGCTGCCGTACGATTTCACCATGGCCAGGCCGGCGGACGACAATGAAAACGGTAGTAGGTCACGTACAATGTGAGGCCCCCGTTCGATAGCTAAGTTGGTGAACATAACTCCAGTAACTATGGTTTATGGTAATTACGCAAATAACTATAGTTACTGGGGCGAATCTAAACCAACTTATAACATCTTATAACTGGGGGGCCTCACATTGTAGTAGTTGGTCGGTAGTAGGTCGGTAGTGGGCCTCACCTTGAGGAAACTGACCCCTTTGCTGACCCGATGTGACCTGCGGGAGCATCCGATGAAGCATCTCTCGCGCCTCTATCCGATGCAATCCTAAGTCATAGGTGCATCCTTTGATTTCACTATGCGGAAATGCAACATGGCCCCATACATGGGAGTTAAATGGGAACATGGTCCTCACATGAGATCCCACATGTCAAAAGCCACCATGAAACAGACATCTTTCTCAATTTGTCGGAACTGCTTGATCTGGGCTCACATGTTTGTTGGGGTTCAGTTGGGGTTCGAATAACTTTATCAACTCAAGCACATGGATACATATCAACATGCTTCGACCCATCCACGGGTGATCATCATCCCATTTCTTACGATGGAAAGAAAAGCACAGCAACAGTAACAACCAGTAACAAATGGTCCTTGTAAAAACGACATGTTGGTTCGTTGAACTCCCCCTTTGGGTCCTTCAAATCCATCTATAGCTTCACATTTCATGTTTGGCAACATCACCCCATATCCCTAACTAGTTGTGAAAAATCGCTGTTGGTCAATACGGGTATCTGGAACCCAGCACAAGGTGGTGCCCGCTAGTTATAAGATGCTATAAGTTCGTTTGTTTCCGGTTCTAAATTATACTTACAACTTACAATCACCAACTAAAAATCCTGATCAATCTAATACCCATAGTATCCATGTATGGCATATATGCTAACATTGGGGGTATATTGATGGGATCCATGTTACCATATATAGCAGCACCATGGATCCTATGGGATATAAAACCACCTAAAAAACTCGTAGAAAAGGACCTGGGATCTCTGCTGAGCGCAAAAAATATCCCATCAATCACCATGAAATCGGATGAACAACTCCCCAAAGAAGGAGCTTTCCGAAGTCATGGGTACCCCTAAATCATCATCCATTTATAGATGGGGATGTTTTTCCTTATAAATAAACCAACCAGCTATGGTAAGTACCCCCATGACTTAGGAAACCTCATTAAACAGTCCCAATGTTTGCTGCCCACTTCTGGTTTGTCGCGTTGAATCAACGGCGCTGGCTTTTCAAAAATCTGGGGCTTCGCACGAAGTACATCGCCGCCAGAAAGATTTCTCTGGGCACCTCCAATATCCCCAGAAAATAGAACCAACATTCATTGGAGGTACCGATTGGTGGGTAAAACAATGCCAACCACCCCATTTTTTGTTGGTTTATACCATGTATAAAAATGGTGATTTTGTGGATTGTATTATTCTTTGTGGATGGTTTAAGGCCTATGTTTTTAGGGCTAATTTTTAAGGGATATAGCCCCAAGTTCTAAGTGAAGTTCCCGTGGATTCTGTGGCAAAGCAATGTTTGTATATACCCGGCCTGGTAAACGTTTACATAACTACGGAAAATCACCATGCTATTAATGGGTAAACCCACTATAAATGGCAATTTTCAATAGCGTTTTGCATGTTTACCAGAGGGTAACCAAACTTTGACCATGCCACATATAAGTGACTCACGTGGTCCAAGCTGTCTCAAGATGACGAAAAAGTTGGATACATGATTTGACCCACACTAACATGATGTGAAAATGCACATGACACATGATGTGTTGGTTGGTGGTTGACCTACCCCTCTGAAAAATATGAAAGTCAGCTGGGTTTACTATTTCCAATATATGGAAAAATAAAATTAATGTTCCAAGCCACCAACCAGATGTGCATTGTAATCCTGCGAGAACAAGAACAACATCTCCTGAAATTGACGAAGAGTGAATCGATTCACCCCCCATTCATCCGCCATGTTGCCTGGAAAACACCCAGCATTGAAGCATCACATGGAATCATAAGTTGGTTGTTCACCCACCTACTGGCAGCTGTGCCGCAACATCCAAACTGATGCAGCTATAAACCGAATATGTCCACCAACTAATGATAATGCAGACCTCCGGTGATGAAACGTGGCAATTGAAAATCCATTATTTATAGCTGATTTTCCCAGTAAAGCCTCTATTGATAGTGGATTCTTCCATTGCCACGTTTGATTACCGTAGAATACAAGGTGCTGCCCTCCCAGTTATTAGCTGGTTTATTAACCCATGAACTGTTGCAGCACCATGAACCCTAGTTAAACCAAGTTATAAACCGGCTTAGCTTATGATGTAATTACAACTACCAAATGGGAGTTTCCTAAAATGAGGCTATCCCCATTGTAAACCAACCATTTTGGGGTATCCATTGCAGGAAACCGCCACCGACCAAACTGCACCCGAACCTTGGCGCAAAAGGTTTCATCCTCCTTTGCACGCATCGCTTTCACCTCCGGTGCTTTTGATGGATGAAGGGTTACAATGTGGTGCCCCCAAGATAGCTAAGTTGGTTTATAACTCTAATAACTAGGACTTATGGTAGATATATCTATAGTTAATGAGATTATAAACCAACTTATAACTGGGGGGGCACCACCTTGTACTCTCTCCGTGACTTGAAAATGTTGAAGCTGGTTGGTGGTTGACCTACCCCTCTGAAAAATATGAAAGTCAGGAGTCAGTTGGGATGATTATTCCCAATATATGGAAAAATAAAAAATGATCCAAACCACCAACCAGGAAGGCATTTCATCTTAGTAATGGTATCTTTATCTATGCTGAATGATCATGATTGTTTTTTTGTCCCGCACAGTGGAAGCAGCGGAACATGGGGGGCCTGCATCAGCCAATATTGGGAATATGTGGGAAAATTTACACAACAAAACATGCGAACAAATTGAACAAACCAACAACATTTCTGAATTGCATGTGTTAGGGCACAGGCTGGAGGTTCCCCAGAAGTTCATATCTGGTTGGTGGTTGACCTACCCCTCTGAAAAATATTAGTCAGTTGGGATTATTATTCCCAATATACCGCAAAATAAAACATGTTCTAAACCACCAACCAGATGATCATTATAAAATCTCACTCTCTACTATGTTTCAGAGTTTTTTCAGTTTTTCTCTCAACTGGTTCCCATTTTCAACGACGGCCATTTTGGTGGTTGTTTTATGGTTAAGGGATCAAATTCACGGCCAAACAATAACCGGAAATCTAGGAGATTCGCCAAGCATTCTTGCAGAAAAACCACTACTAGGTGAGGCCCCGTTTACAATAGCTGAGATGGTGAGCATAATTTGGCTAACATCTGGGTCTATGTGGGGTACAAAAACGGTACAACTATAGTGTTCATAGGGGGTTACCAAGCTATAAAACATCTCATAACTGGAGGATTACCCGCATGTCCTTTCTCGTGGCTGGCAGGAGAATCACTGATTTGTACAGAACCTGTTGAACCTGTAGCAATCATTGCCATACACATGATAAACCGTATAAAGCATATAAACATTCTGTTTATTGTTAGATATCTAATTGTATCTGGCTGGTGGTTTGAACCCCTCTGAAAAATATTAGTCAATGGGAAGGATGACATCCCATATATTATGGAAAATATAAAATGTTCCAAACCACCAACCAAATATCATATTCGTCAATTTCGGTTCAATTTTGGTTGTGTGTTTATTTTGGTCCACAGGGTATTATCACCCACTATATCCTGCAACAAAACATACCATCAAACAAACTAACATAGTTATGGTAAATCCGCGACTTGTAGAGCATTTGATAGGGACATCCATGGCTTCCCACAGCTATCTTAGTTTGCGGTTTTAAATCCATTCAATTATTTCCCGTGTATCGAGAGTTTTTCTCCTGAAAAATCACAATGTTTCTTGAATTTCCCATTGTCATGTTTACCAACTTAGCTATAAGGTGGTGCCCCAATACGTTGGTTTGTAACCAGTGGAAACATAGATATAACATGATATAATACTACGAAATAATCGTGTCACATAATATATTGCTAACCCCTCCGGTATCTCCTAGTTAGTGGAGTTATTTGCACCAACATAGCTAACAAACTGCGGCCATTAACTATAGTTGTATCACCCAAAAACCATTAAATTCACCAAGTTATAAGTCAATTTCAGAATCCTTTGGGGAGCTCACCTTGTGGATCTGATCCCGTATCGCCATTTTAGGTGCTTAAATTCCTAGAAATCCCATGGCTAAAGGATGGCTAAAGGATATGAACCCCCTATGAATTCCTATAAATCAAAGATAAAATAATATATATACATATATATAATTTCCAAAAATCCCATGTCAGACCGTTGTAAAATCATATATTTGTACATAATTTTATAATCCCAAAAAAAATCCCATGTTAGATGGTTAAGTTAAATTCTTATAAAATGGTTATACTGCCTATAGGAATCGTTTGATATCAAATATAATCTATATAATCCCTATATTATGAAATATCATTTTATATAAATATCCCTACATCATAGTATATATATATATATGTATATATATGTATATATATATATATACATATATGTGTATATAATCCTATAGATTCCTTTTTCACCTCCAATAATCTGTTACATAACTATAGAAAATCCACCATTTATAGCGAATTTTCCCATGAAACGTGGTGATTTTCCACATAAATCACCATTTTCCCATGGTTTTCCCATGATTTCCCATTGTTAAAGCTAGGTAAACCATCTAAATTTCGATAAATGGGCCATGGCTGGCTTATCCATGGCGAAAAATTCCATCCCTCCCGGGGTGGGGAAATTTTGGCACCTCCCAGAGGCCACAGGCTGCTGCAATGAGGGCCTGGGATGTCCCATTTTTTGTCGATGTAGAATACTGGTTGATAGTTAATAGTGGTTAATAGTGGTTAATAGTGGTTTATAAGCCCCAGTAACTATAGTTATAAGTAGCATAAACCATAGTTATTGGGGGAAACTATGTAGAATACTTAAGTTGATAGTGGATTTACCCATTCATAGTGGGAATATAATGGGAATATCACCAGGATAGGTATATGAATGGAATCTTAATGGGGATATAATGGGGGAATAATTGGGTATATATTACCCTCTGGTTATGTCAAACATAGCTATTGAACATGGCCCAGTCGAAATAGTGGATTTACCCAGCTAGAAAATGGTGGATCTTTCCATAGTTATGTTAGTTTACCGGAGGGTAAGTTGATAGCAAGATAAACTTAGGGTGATACAATTCAGGTATATATATATAGACTAATGATGTTTATATTTGTTTATATCAATTTATATATCTATATATAAAAAAACATGAAAAATCTATATGTTGTATACATAGTTGATGATGGGTGATAGAATGTCATACATTAATGTGTAGAATACATAGACTTTAAATAACGCTGCAAAAAAATAGTTGTTACGGTAATGCAGGAAGTCTCAGACTATGGCATTTCGCTTCTGGATAGCTTCATCATTTCAGCTGCTTGGATTCTCCAAGATCCGGTAAATTTCGGAAACAAAGACCAACAAACACTTCATCCACCGAATGAAACGATCTTTTTTACTCATCGTAGTTTCTTCCGGACAATTCTGAATAATTAGTTTCGTCGCTTCACTGGAAAATGAAATTCGAGCCGAGAACTTATTTCCATGTTGCTCTGAACGGTTGATACCCATGATATCAAATTGATGCACCTTGATTGTACCCGCCATGTCATGACCAGATCGAAACTGATTTGAATTGTCGTGTTTCAGACAACCGCCTTGTTGAAAGTCAACATAGGCCGTACGCTTCAGAGCATCGAAGTTCAAGATAAACCATCCTTGATAGTGCATATAGTTTCATACCACAAAGCCATCGCAATCAAGGAATTGGTTCAAATCAAAGAAGGAAATCACAACCCGATCAAGCCATCTGTTCGAAGTGTTCGGCAAAGTGTCCTTCACATTGAGTAGCGAGTTGCAGGCCACTGCCGCGCAAACAGTCGTTTTTTGCCGCCCGGAAGAGCGGGCCGATGGTCTGGACGTCGTCAAAGAGCGGGCCCGGAATAGGAGAAAAACTGATCACAGTTATAGCCCTTAACTGTTCCAACCAGCTAAGATAATCTCATTTAACTAATATGTTTCACCTTAGTTGCAAGAATTATTTCATCCGAATCCAGCATTTTGTAATTTTATGCTTGAGGGCCGCCGAGGGCCATAACAAAAGTTTCGAAAGTGCACGCAAATCGAGGTGAGCCGTGGTCGTAAGATTCATCATCTAGCATGGTTATAATACCAGTAGTACCGCACAAGGCGGTGGCGGAAGTTTCAAAAATAGGAAACCTATAGGAGAGGTTGGTTGTTGTGAATCAGGGATGGCAGAGCGAAGCCACTGATGGACTGAAAGGTGATTGAT